>Ga0169931_10008599_pt1 | contig 14860 bp, 17 predicted proteins | sample Kivu_15m_20L_FD_129675 | JGI IMG/M metagenome (GOLD analysis project Ga0169931, IMG submission 129675) | Freshwater microbial communities from Lake Kivu, Western Province, Rwanda to study Microbial Dark Matter (Phase II) - Kivu_15m_20L... | ecosystem: Environmental > Aquatic > Freshwater > Lake...
TGCTGGTGACGACTTTAGTGACCTAGTTGAAGTTGATGGAGGAACTAATGTTGCAGGTTCTGCCACAGAAAATGCAGTTTACTTTGTGGCAAGTTCTGGTGGAGTTTCAGCGAGTGGAGTTGCCACTAATGAGTTGTTTAGTTCGATAATTATTAGCGGAGGAATTAATGTCAATGGTTCTGCCATAGAAAATGCAGTTTACTCTGCAACAAGTTCTGGTGGTGTGTCAATCAATGGAGTTGCTGAGAGTGGTCTCAGTAACTTGGTTGGGATTGGCGGTGGAATTAATGTTAACGGATCTTCCACAGAGAATGCAGTTTACTCTGCAACAAGTTCTGGGGGAATTGAAGCGAGTGGAGTTGCCACTAATGAGTTGTTTAGTTCGATAATTATTAGTGGCGGAAATATAATTAATGGATCTGCTATAGAAAATGTGGTTTACTCTATAACAAGTTTTGGCGGAATTAAAACAAATGGCATTGCTAATGTTGATAGTGTCATAAATGTTGGTGGCGGGAATATAGTTGGCGGTTCTGCTACAGAGAATGTGATTTACCACACTGATGTCTCCGGCGGGGCTATGCTCAGCGGAAGTATTGCATTTTATTTAGATTTATCTTTTGTTTCTAAAAATTCAAGAATATTTATTAATGGTAATGTTTTAGTTAAGAAAAACTTTTTCAAACATATTTCAAATGGCTCTTTATTTTTAGAATCTAATTCAAACTATAATTTATTTTATTATGATAATCCTTGTGAAGATATTGGTTTTAGTTATGTAGAAAATTATCCAAATAAACATCTAAGTTGTGCCAGAGGCGATTTTTATTTTACAGAGTGTTTTGTGTTAGGCGCAACAACAAGATGTCAAAGTTCAAACTCAGCATATCTTGCTGCTATCACCACTGCTGTTCAAAATGGTTTTTTGCCAAAAAGAGACCGGAGGAGTCGTCCAAAGAATTTTTAGTATTATAAATTACATTAATACTTGCTGTTGATGAGTCTTTAATTTCTTTATAAATTATATTATTAATTACTTTACTTATAGTGGCCGCAGAAACATTATATTTTTTTGATATATTTTTTAAAGATAATCCATTTTTATACAAATCTCTAATTTCTAAAGCTTTTTTAAAATTTAATTTATTACAACCATAATTTTTTTTTGGTTTATAAATATTATATTTTTTAAACCAATTTATTATAGTTTTTTCTGTTACTCCAAAAAAATTTGCAGCTTTTTTTATATTATTTTTATATTTAATTAATTTTTTTTTTTCTGGTATCATTTTAATATATATTAATATAATTTAAAATTTTCTAAGTTAACTTTTACTTAGAAAAATAATAAGATATGTATATATAAATTTAACTAGTTAAAATAAAGGAGAAAAATTATGCCACTAGTAGTACCAAATTCAGGTGAGTTAAGAATGCTTAACCTAATGCTAAAAGAAGCTCTTACTTCAAATGAAGATCAAATCCTCAAGTTATATAAGACTGATGTTACACCAGATCAAGAGTCTATTCCGGGTTCATTTACAGAGGCAGACTTTACCGGTTATGCTGCTCGTACTTTAAGCCGTGCTACTTGGAATTCCTCAGTTACTGTTTCCAATAAGGCGGAGTCGTCCTATGGATCAACACCACAATCTTGGACATGTGGAACAACAGGAAATACCGTATACGGTTATTGGGTCGAAGGCTCAACGAGCGGAACATGTCTGTGGGCAGAGAAGTTCACAACCGCCCGTGTTTTGGCTTCTGGCGACGTTTTAAACATTACGCCCAAATTCACACTAAGTTCAGAGAACTGAACTTGAATTTAAATTTTCGTATTTTCATAAATACCCTTGGCTAATCTTGGTCAAGGGTATTTTTTATGAAAAAATTAGTTTTATTAAATTTTATTATTTTAATATTTTTTATTTATTACAAAGAATACGTTGCAATTCCGCAAAATTATAAAAACTATAATCATAATTTAAATTATGATAATACAATTGATATAGATAATACAATTATAAAAAATTTAAATATACAAAATTCTAGCATAAGTAGTGTTATTTTTAATGATTGTAAAATTTATATTTGGAAAAAAAATTTAAGATTAAAATTTAATTCAAATATTTTTTATGAAAAAAATAAAAATTTTCACATGGAGGTATTTTCTTTATTAGGCAAAGAATTGGATTTGGGATCTAATCAAGAAGTATTCTGGTACTGGTCTAAGCGGGAAAAAAACTCTGCGTTGTACTGGGCTTATCATGAAGATTTCCACAAAACAAGGCTAAAAAATCCTTTTGATCCCTTGTTTATAAAATCAACTCTTGGAATAGACGAAATAAAATTAGAAGGTGCCATTTTTAATGAAAATAATAAAGAAATTATTATTTCATATAAAAAAATTGGGTCCAATGGTGAAGAATTGTATTTTTCTATTTTTATTTGCAAACAATTAAATTTAATAAATAAATTTTTATTACAAAATAAAAATAAAAAAAATTTAGCAATTTGTGAAATAATAAGAGAAAAAAATCATTTAATTAAAGAAATAAATTACACATGGGAAGAAGAAGATATAAAAATGTCTATAAAAATAAATAGTATAAAAACAAATATTGATATAGACCCAAAAAATTTTGAATTACCAAATTTAGAACCTGAAATAAATATGGCCAATGAATAATTTACTTATTTAATCTTTTTTTAATTGCATCTCTTCTAATTTTCTCAGCCCTTAGACGTTGATCATCCATTCGTCTGCTGCTACCAAGAGATACAGAACTTTGCATTCCCAAAGCTCTGACTTGTGCAGGGGATGGCCCTGCTGCGGACCCTCCTTGAATAGATCTCGGGCCAACACTTGGTCTTAGGGTAGATCTTCTTGGCGATGAACTTTTTTTACCACATCCACATCCCATAATTTTTCTCCATGATAAAAACAAAAGTATATATTGTTATTTTTTTTTAAATTATCACTAGTTTTATTTCAGAAAAAGGAGAAAAAAAATGTCAAATACATCCTGTCTTCAAGAAAAAGCAACACAAATAATGACGGAAGCTACCGATAAAGCAGGCGAACTTTTAGTAAAAAAACCACAAATTGCTGAGATAATTTTAAAACAGGTTTTAAAATGTGATCCTGAGCATTCCTCTGCTTTGCAATTGCTCGGTCTTTGCAAGCATAGAATGGGCCAACATGCTGAGGCTGTCGAGATTATACAAACGGCTTTGGACATAGACCCCGACAATGCGGATAACTGGAACAATCTAGGATTAGCCTATGGCGGATTAGGAAATCATAAAAAATCAATTGATTGTATTAAAAAAGCAATTCAAAAAAAACCCAATCAATTTCTATTCAAAAATAATCTAGCATTACAATTTAGAAGTATTAATGACTATGACAGTGCTATTGAATCATTAAAAGAGGGATTAAAAATAGAGGAACAACCTCAAATGTGGTTAAATTTAGGAGGAATGTATGGTGAATTAAAAAAGTTATCTGAATCTGAACAGTGTTTTAGGAATGCTTTGAAACTAGACCCAAACTATGCAGCGGCTTATGTTGATTTAGCGTTTGTTTATCACCTTTTAGGAGATTGGAAAAAAGGATTTGCAGCATATGAGTGGAGATTTTTTTATTATCCACAAATGCGTTTTTATCATAATTCATATGATCATAAAAAATTATGGGATGGAAAATCAAGCTTAAAAAATAAAAAAGTGCTCGTTTATGGAGAACAAGGACTTGGAGATATAATCCAATTCGTGCGATATGCAAAAAATCTTAAAGAAATGGGAGCTTATGTAATAATACATTGCCCAAAAAGCTTAGACTCTATTGTTAAAAGAATAGAAGGAGTAGATGAAACAACCAACAAAGACATTGTTAATATTGATGAAAATGAAAAATTTCCTGATTACGACTATCAATTCTCTATGATGAGTTTTCCTTACTTATTAAATTTAGAAGAGATTGATGGAAATCCTTATATTAAACCAGCAACTGATCGTTTTAAAAATTTTATTAAAAAAGATTATAAAGAAACTTTTAATATTGGCATAGTTTGGGCCGGGAGCCCTGCACATCCTCACGACAAAAAAAGATCTATACCTTTAAAACATTTCCGTATTTTACATGATGCCCCAAATGTTAAATTGTTTAGTCTTCAATTAGAGAATTCAAAAAGACAATACGGTGCAACCTATAGAAATATTGAAGCAAATTCAACAAAAGTTGATGATGCGTGTTTTGAAAAATTTCAACCAATTGATGCAGTGGTTGACTACAGCGAAGATTGTGAAGATTTAAAAATTGTTGATTTAACAAAAATGATTCAGTCTTTTGAAGACACGGCAACAATCTTAGCTGGTTTAGATTTGTTGATTTGTTGTGATACAGCCACTGCTCATATGGCTGGAGCAATGGGTGTGCCAGTCTGGGTTGCCGTGCCATATAATCCAGATTGGCGTTGGACTTTACAAGGAAATGAAACTCATTGGTATAATAGCATGAAACTTTATAGACAAGAAAACAAGGATGATTGGGAAGAAGTTTTTAGAAAAATAAGGAGGGATCTAGATGAAATTGTATTACAGAATAAGTGATAGCAGTTATAAAAAAGAAAAATTAATTGGAACAAATAAAGAAATTTGTTTAATGAATTTTGTAAGATGTTTTAATGAAATTATATTTGGAAAAAATGGCCCGCCGAATGATAGTTGGGTTCCTCCAATAAAAATAATTGCAGATCGTTGTGATAGAAAAACAAACAAAATGCTCTTAGAAACAGGCTTGCCTGTTGAAATTACTGATTTAGGCAATGCTGGTTCTCTTATTTATTCAATAAAATCTTCAATTTCTGATTGTGCTGATGATGAGGTTGTTTATTTTTGTGAAGATGATTATTTGCATAAAATGAATTCTTCTCAATTAATTGAAGAAGGAATTAAAAGATGTGATTATTTAACTCTTTATGACCACCCGGACAAATACACATCTGATTATAACGGAGGAGAATTTTCAAAAGTTATAAAAACAGAATCAACTCATTGGAGATACACAATAAGTACCTGTATGACTTTTGCCACAAAAATAAAAACTCTTAAAGAAGATATTGATATATGGGAAAAATATACAAAAGAAAATCATCCACACGATCATCAAATATTCACAGATCTGAATAAAGAAAAAAATAGAAGATTGGCAGTGTGTATACCGGGGTCAGCTTGTCACACAGATCTAGAATATTCTGGAAGAGTTGGAAAGGTGTTAATAGATTCTTGGGCAATTGAAATGATGATAAATCAGTTAATGAATGATTTAAAAAATAAAACAATAAAAGAAAATATAGAATTAATTTGTAATAATAAAAATGGTTGGCAGAAGTTGGTTGCTTTAGATGCTTTATATAAAAGTTTGTAAAAAAAAAGACACCTCAAATGAGGTGTCTTTTTATAGTTTTAGGATTTAAAAATCACTTACTGCAAATTTTTTTGCTTTTGATGCAAGACTTTTTAGGAGCATTGCTCTTTTTTGCAGCCTTTGTCATTTGTGAGTCAACCAGCTCAGATTTCCAGCCAATTGAAGTGGCAAGTCTTTGAGCGGCCTGTGAGAGCGATCCACGATTTGCAAAAATAGTAGCACCTGATTTGGCTGCTAATTTCGCATTAGTTGAATTGGGAAGTTGGAAAGTTCCTTCTACCCCATTCTTTAAAGTTCTGACAGTAATCTTTAGTAGCTTTGACATTAAAAAACTAACCTTTCTTTAAAAAAAATTTGCCGTTGTGACAAACCTAAATACAGTATTAGGTAATTTTTTATTTTTGTCAACTACAAAACGAAGAAATCTTCTACAAAAATACGAGTTTGTTCAAAAAAATTATTTTGCTTGTCAGCCAATCCTTTTAGAGTAGGAATCAAAAATTTACGATTTTGTGGGCGTTGTCTTTGCTGGTAAAATAGATTTAATGATTTCTCGAATTTTTGAAACAAAAAAACATCAGCATTTTCTTTAATCATTTTCGTTACTTCAAAAGAATTTATTATGTGTTTTATGGTTTGTTTTAGTTCCAAAAAACAACCCTTTTTAGGATCATTTCCTATTTTATTAAAATCAGCATACCACATAAATATTTCCCGATCATAATCTAAAACAGGGTTTTGTAGACCAATATATTGGTGTTCGTGAATTATATCCTGTAACTGATTGAAATACATTTTCTGAGGTTTTTGTTTGTAAAAACAATAATAGTAATATGCTATTATGCCCCTAAAGGATAAGCATAAAATATTTTTTGAGGATCGATAATGTCTATTTCCCCTTAAACAAGATGGACAAAAAGTTTTATTTTTACCACTTAAATTTTTACAAGTTTTATTGTTAATAGGCTGAATTTCTATTGTTTTTTCACAAAAACAACAAAATTTATAAAAAAAATCACTAATATCACTTTGTGTGCTGTTTTGTATTTTTTTTAAAGTCACAGATTTTGTTTTCATAATTTTTAATATAGTAATAAAAAATACAACAAAAAAGCTATATACATTAAACGATCAACAAGAGGACATAAAGTATGATTGATTTTGTAAATTGGTGCTCAACAAAAAAACTTCCATTGCCCGAACCAGTTCAGGCTGAGAACGCAACACGTAATGCTCCAAAGCCTCAATATCCTGATGCTTACGGTCGTGCTCAATATCCTGATGCTTATTTTGCTCCAACTTCGGCAACGGCATATCTTGATTTGAAAAATTCAAAAGGAATGAAGCACGTTAAAGATGCAAATTGAATAATGAATCTTTTCATTTTGGATAGGCTCTTTTATTTTTATTGTTTTTCCACTTGAGTTTATAAACTCCAGAGGTGTGTTTGTCGATTCTATTGTCTTTATCTTTTTCAGATAGTCCTCTATTGTCTTTTTGAACAACATCTGGGCATCTTTCCCAATAACACCAATGATCTTCATTTGTTTGATGTGGATAAACTAAAGGTGGTTTAATTTTATTGACATATTTGTCTATAATTTCTTCAACTCTTTCTCTAGTTAATCCAGTACTTTTTACTATGGCTCCAACACTTCTGTATTCGAATTTACTGTGTCTTGCCAATGCACGAAAAAAACTTGCCTCTTCATCTCCTTCTTTTGTTCCATGTGGATAAACTTCTGGCCATTTTTTAGGATTTGACATTATTATTCCTCCAATAAAAATAAAACTTTACACACTACTATAATAATAAGATTAATATAAGTCAAATGGAGTTTTATGAAATATAGAAAATTTAATAAATTTGAAAAAAAAGAAGTACGATCACAGATGTTAGCGAATGCACTTCACGGAGAAGGTGTCTATCTGTATAGAAATAATACTGGATCTGATCTCAGATTGCCTAGGCCAACTAAAAGCGGAATAAGAAGTGTAGGGCCAAATAAAGAGTTTCAAGGAGATAACTACTACATGCAATTAGTTAAACAAGGATTTTTAAGACTTGTTAAAGAAATTCAATCTCCACAAGCAGCAAACGCTGTAGCCCAAGAAGAAGCCAATGTGTCATTAAATGAATCAATAAATGAAAAAAAGGAGAATAATATGGAAGAAAAATTAATTTTAGATCAGCCCGACACAGTTACAACCGAGGGAAAGGTTGAACATGTTATTAAAAATAAAAACAAAAAATTAAATGAAGAACAAAATGAAAATGAAAAAAAACCTGATGTTCTTTTAAATGAAGGACCAATTGAAGGTGGTTTTGTTATTGTTGGAAAATAAATGAAAAATAATAAAACAGCAAATAGTTTAATTAAAAAATTAGAAAAACTAGGCATAGATTCAAAACAAAATGATGCTTGGTCCTACAAAAAAACAAAAGTAGAAGTAAAACATCTAAACACTTTTTTAATGGAAGCTGTTGGCAAAGGCTTTATTGCAGATGTCGATTTGATCAAAGAAAAAATAAATTCCGATAATCATGAAAGGATTACGGACACTTGTTTTGAGGACAAAGAAAATGATAGATCAATCGGGCGCTAGTTTTGTGTGTGGTTTAATTGTAGGATTTATTTTTGGAGTTACTGTTTTAAGAAATATGATGGACATTAATATTTCTTTAATAAATAAAAAAGAAGAAGAAGATTCGGCCAATTGGTGGAAAAATGGGCAAAATCCTTTTGATGATCAACCATGAAAACAGCATTGATAACTGGCGCAAATGGACAAGATGCTTCTTATTTAAGTGAATTTTTACTTGAAAAAAAATATAATCTTCATGGAACAATCAGAAGAAATTCGGTGCCTGAATCGCAGACATCACGAATACAAGATCTTCATAGAGAAAAAAAAATAAAGTTACATTACATGGATCTAACAGATCCATTGAGTGTATCTTACATTATTGAAAAAATTAAACCCGATGAGATTTATCATTTAGCAGCACAATCTCATGTTCAAATTAGTTTTGATTTGCCTGATTATACAATAGATGCAAATTCAAAAGGCACTCTAGCTATTTTAGAAGCTGTTAGGAAATTTTCTCCTAAGTCTAGAGTTTATAACGCTGCTTCTTCTGAGATGTTTGGAAATTCTCAAGATGCCGATGGTTTTCAACGAGAAACAACACCTTTAAGGCCGGTTAGTCCTTATGGATGTTCTAAGGTTTGTGCTTATAATTTATGTTCTAATTATAGAAATGCTTACAATATGTTTGTGTGTTCTGGAATTTTATTTAATCATGAAAGCCCTAGAAGAGGAATTAATTTTGTAACAAATAAAGTTGTTTTAGGGGCAATAAAGATAAAAAATAAAATAGAAGAAAAATTAACTCTAGGAAATTTAAATGCCCACAGAGACTGGGGTCATGCAAAAGATTATTGTCGTGCTATGTGGCTAATGCTTCAACAAGACAAGCCTGATGACTACGTGATAGCAACAGGAATTCCAAGATCTGTGCTTTACTTAGTCGAATATGTTTTTTCAAAATTAAATATGAACTGGAAGGATTACGTTATTTCAAGCGATAATTATCTTAGACCTGAAGAGCTTCATTTTTTAAAAGGAGACTATACAAAAGCAAAACAAAAACTTGGATGGGAACCAACAATTAGTTTTGAAGAAATGATCGATGAAATGATTGAATATTGGGAAAAAAAAATTAGTTAAAAAAATTTTCTTCATTTTTTAAAACAACCCATTCATTAAATTTTTTAATATTTTTTTTAATTATTTTTAATATTTTTTTCATTGATAATTTTAATTTAGGATGTAAATTTTTATTTTTTATATCTTTAAATTTAACCCAATTATACTCTGAGTGTTCTTTATTGACTTTTATTTTAAAAGTTTTTTTTACATTACAAAAAAAAGTAGTGTATCCATCATTTTTAAAATGATTAAAAAATTCACCGGGTATTTTTTTAATTCCTGTTTCTTCTTTTGTTTCTCTTTCGGCTGTTTCTATTGGCGTTTCGTTTGCCTTTGAGTGACCACCGGGTAAATCCCAAGTGTGTTCATTTTCACACTCAGATCTCTTCATAAGAAGTATATGAAACCCGTCTGTGAAGACAATGCCAGCAGCACGGTTGTTACCTGACATTACTTCGGACCTCTTTTAAGAGGAACCTTTTTAAGCTTTTCAACATGACGATCTGGCTTATCTTTAAGTTCATGTAAAATATTTCTAACATTACTTACTATTTCTGAAGCATTTTCTGCATTACACTTATTGCTTCCTTGTACAGAAACTGTTTTTCTAGGTTTATTATAAAATCCCTTAGAAACTATATAACATTTATCTTTTTCATTCCAAGACACAAGAACAACCCACTCTCCGTCATCCCAGTTTCTTGAAGAAACCAATATTCTTAATGGACTTTCTTCAAAAACCTGTTTAACATGATGACCAGCTTTTTTCAATGCAGCAGATGCATATCCTAAAGTAATTTTTGCTGCATTCTTTAAAACTTCATCTGTTTTAGTTCTGAAGTTTACTTCAACACTATAGCGTGTATTTGATTCGTTTGTGTTTGATTGAGACTTAACCCAACTAATGAATGTTTGCATATAATTTATTTATTATTTTTCTAAATATTTGAAATATCCACCTAATTTTTCCACTTTAATCTAAATTGATAGGCATCAATCCAGAGTTATTCCCAGAATATCTCCGAACTTGTAAATAAGCTCCTCTTGTAATTTATCTTTAAGTTCCCAACCTTTAGTTTTCATGTATTCGCCATCAAGTGCCATGCCACCGCCCGGTCCCGGTGGTTGGGCATACTTCCCTCTGATGTGCCCCAGCATTATCATTGCGTGAGCCAAAGATAGTTCTTGCATGGCTTGATTAACTTCTTTCCAATCTTTACATTTCTGCATATAATGAACTATTACTGTCTGTGCTCTACAAGGAACAGGATATAATTTAATATGACCCGGATCTGAAACCCATTCCCAACCACCTAAATTACTTGATATTTTGCTAAACATTCTTTCATATTGTTTATAAAGAACCCACTCGCCTGCACGACCCCAAATTGGTTGAATTGGATTTAACATTCCTCCCATAGCACCTTCTCCACCACCCGGATAAAAATATTCTAAAGGAATTGCTCCACCCAAATCTGAAGCTTGAAAACCCATTTGTCCTGTTTCTTTATAAAAAACATTTCTAACTAATCCAACATCGTCAGGCATTTTATAAACGCTTTTTCCCGGACTTGTAACAAATGTGTAGTAGTCAAAATATTCACGACCTGCAAATTCCTCAAAAATTTTCATTGATTGATCTACAGCAAGATCTAAATTCTGTTGATCTAGTTCAACTTTTACTACAGGTGCCCCAAGCATTAACAAAACATAATCTTTAATATCTTCACGGACTTTTTCTCTATATTTTCTAGGAGACAACCGTCTATCGTGAGGAGAAACAGGAGAATTACAAGCTGCGGTACCACAAGATCCATTGTTAGACTTTGTGCCTGTGTTTCCACAATTTTGATCGTATTGTTGTTGAGAAGGACGACCAATTACTAAAGTATTAGAATTAGAACATGTCATAATACAATATATAGTAGTAGTAATATTATTCGTGAGGTTTTCGTGTTAAAAAGCTTTCAAAACTATATTGATTTTAAAGAAGCTGCTGGGTCAGATATTAATAGGCTTATTCTTCCAGTGAACTTTAAAGGACTTGTTTTTTTATTAAATCAAATTGAAGGAGATGTTTTAAGAGCGGGGTTGCTTGATTGGGTTTTGGGAGCAGGGTTGATGGAAGCTTCTTTAAATAGAGAAAAATTATGTCTAGAAGTACAAGCTTGGATTGAAAACTATGTTAAGCCAATAAAACTATCTGCAAAACAAAAACAAAGAGGTTCTGTTTCAAACATGAAATTTGAAATGGCAAGAAGCTCATATGCTGTGCAGGGCAGAGGTATTGATGACACAGAGATACTGCCACAGGATTTATTTTCACCAGAGGCTTGGAATAGAATTTTAATTGGGGGCGTGCCAATACTAGAAAAAGTCAGGCTGGGTAATAATCTTGGAATAGAAGAATATTATAGAATGAAATATGAGCCAAAAACAGCAACCCTTGAAACTGGAGAAGAAATAAATCTAGAAAAAGTTTATGATTTTGCAAAAACAAAAGGATATCCAAAGTTTGAATATGGAGGAAGAGAAGGTTTTATTCAATTTATTGAAAAAGGAAATTGGAAGAAAAAATCAGAGCGTTTTGATAGGCTAAGCAATCCAAATAGTCAGTTTGGTCCAAGTGTTCGTCCCGATCCTACTGTATGGAAAGATCCCGAGCTTTCTACTAAGAGCCTTGAAAAAATTAGAAGAAAAAGTAGTGAAGGATTTAGATCTGTGTATCACTTCGAAGACGGCCCGTATGCGAACAAAGGATACACCGCTGATGTTCGATACGTGTTAGACAGGATGAAAGTTCGTTCAAAACAAATTTTTAGACAACATGGTGAAAACGAAGAGTCTCTTAAAAAAGAATTAGGATTTTTAAGAAGTCAATTAGATATACCAAAATTTGAAGATTTTTTATCTAAAATGAAAGAAAAAGGAATTCAAATTCAATTATCTTCAAGTAATATAATTTTATATTCAATTGGAATTAAAAGATTAAATAAAAAATCAAAAAAAGATAAAGAAATAATTGAAAATATTTTAAAAATAATGACATCATATAGAATTGATGAAGAAGCTTTAAAAAATTATTTAAAAGAACCTAAAAAGGATTTGGCGTGGGCTGACATCGTGATCAGTGGAGCAAAGAGGATGGCAATAAAAGATATTGCAGGAGAAGACCACACCATTGATTATATAACATTAAAAAGAGCAATAGAGTTTGCCTTGTCCAAAAAGAGATTTAAATTTCTTTCTTATTGGAGAAAAAAAGATGGAACGATTGTAGAATTAGATGCAACCAAATTAAATGATGTTGAAAAAATTGATAATTTCTTGTTGTTTAAATTCACAAAAGATCAAATAAAAGAATTGTTACAATTAATATTTGGAGAAGTTGAAAACAAACAAGAACCAAAAATTCTAACAAGATTTAGTTTAGGATCTAATTACATAATAAAAAAATCTCCAAAAATAAAAGAAGTAAATTTTAGTCCTAATTCAAAAATAATAATAAAAGATTTGTTGAATTATTCAATCGGAGAATCTTCGGAACTCATTGATTTTATAGAAAAAAGAACAATTAGATCTTTTGGGTTAAGAGATACAGGTGAAGATTCACCAATTGTTCCGGGAATAGTTACAAAAACATTGTCAAATTATGGATATGAAATAAAAGATCATAATTTAATAATGATGAAAATTAACTCTGCTGATATGAAACCTTTGAATGATGACAATGGTGGTAAATTACTTAAACTACTAGGCGAAAAAGGTTTCATTTGGCAAAAACCTACTGGAAAAGAAGATTGGCCCAACCCGTTTTTTGGTTATTTTGTACAAAAAGGAAAAAAAGACGCAGGCGAAGATATTACTAAAGACGTTGAAGAGCAGTACCCTGTAGTTGCACGTGGTATTTTAACAAATGGTATTAGGAACTATGAGGTTCGTCTTGATCAAACAAAAAATAAATTTTATATAATGGTTCCTAAAAAAGAAAAAAACCAAGAGCCATTAAGTCGTAAACAATTGCTTGCCGGAACTAGGGGTGGCAAAACAGTTTTAGCTGGTGTCGATCAAGTTGTTGGAGGAGGAAACGAACAATATGGACACATAGGGCAAGCGTCACCTGCTGGTAAAAAGGATTGGAATAAACTGCTGGAGGCGTTACGGTCTGGTATAGAAATTGATGAAAAAGGAAAAATAATAAAACCACACCTTGGAGAAGCGGAATTCGGGAAGGATGGTACAATTAAAAATTCTGGCCCTTGGACAGACATGACTCAATTGCCTTCTATTCGTTATGGCATTGCTCAGGCTAAATGGGAGTTTAATCGTGGCAAAACAGGTATGGAAGCTACCTTTGAAAAAATTAAAAGCTTTTTAGGGGGAGGTGATCGAGGGGTCCGCCGATACCCTTCTGATTACTATCCTGATGACTGGCTGGTTGAGCAAGCCATAGAAGCATTGAGAATATATTCTGGCTACCCTCAATTTCAAGTAGGCTTGATAAGTCAAAAAGATTGGAATAATTTTGTTAATGTGAGAAAACAAAAACATGACGATAGAGGTGCTGGTAAAGTCATTAATTTACTTGATGAATTACGAATTTCAATAAAAGGTGGCAGCAGTTATGGTATCGGAGATCCAGATGAAGACGGCGCTTACGAGGATGGAATTTTAGGCAAATATAGCAGCGAGGATTTAATGGCTGCACTTGATGATGCTTTGGAAGATGAAAAAACAACAACTCAAGATGAGAAAAATAAAAACGATAAAAAATTTGAAGATTTTTTATCCAAAATGAAAGAAAAAGGAATTCAAATTAAATTATCTTCAAGTAATATAATTTTATATTTTATAAATAATGATTTAATTGGAATTAAACAATTAAATAAAAAATCAAAAGAAGATAAAGAAATAATTAAAAATATTTTAAAAATAATGACATCATATGGAATTGATGAAGAAACTTTAAAAAATTATTTAAAAAATAAAAGGGATCAAAATACAAATCTCTATAGTATAATAGCCTCATTGTATCAAGCCGATTTACTAGACATTGATCCTGAGGAGCTTAAAAAGGATATTGATGAAAGTCCATATCTTGTGAAAAAAATCAAAAATACCGTAAGAGAACTTCAGGATATCATTAGAGAATCTAAAAAAGAAAGCTTGAAATCTAAAAATGTTATATTCATAGATAATTTTTTTGATAAAAAATTAAAAGAAGCTGGGTATGAGGATGATCAAAAACAAAAATGGATGATGAGTATACTTAGGAATGCTTATTTGTTCCGAAAACGTATGGTTGTTGGTTATGTTAGAAAAAGAATGGATGAATTATTTAATAAATTTAAAGACAAAGGTGTTGCTGCAAGTTTAGATGCTGAAAAAGCAGGAGCAGAGGGTGAAGGCTCCTCTATGGCAGCAAGTATTGACTCTGATGCTAACAAGAGACGAATAGATTTTCGATCAGACTATTTGTCCCCAGATGCCTCTGCGGATGATTTGACGCCTGAAGACATTCTTCAGATGTATCCTCAAGGTGGTCAAGATATAGAATTTAAGAGGGGTGGCGGTGCGGTCAAAAGACGGATTCCGCAAGGCCGTCTTGCAAAATTAAAAACGTTGCAATCGCCACAAGCAGCATCGCCACAAGCAGCATCGCCACAAGCAGCATCGCCACAAGCAGCATCGCCACAAGCAGCATCGCCACAAGCA
>Ga0169931_10008600_pt1 | contig 14859 bp, 8 predicted proteins | sample Kivu_15m_20L_FD_129675 | JGI IMG/M metagenome (GOLD analysis project Ga0169931, IMG submission 129675) | Freshwater microbial communities from Lake Kivu, Western Province, Rwanda to study Microbial Dark Matter (Phase II) - Kivu_15m_20L... | ecosystem: Environmental > Aquatic > Freshwater > Lake ...
CATCAATCTTCCCATGGATGACCGCATTCAGAGGTGTTCGCTCAGGCATCGGCCAGAGCCCCACCGCAGTCTGCAACTGCCGTCGTACCACTCCACTGCGCGCTTGCCACTGCTCTAAAGTCGACGGAGGTGTGAAGGGAAAATACCCATCTAAATCCTTCAACGGGGCGAGCCGAAAATCGGCCGGAAGCATCCCCTGGGCCGAGACCCGTGGCGATTGTCCCTGCACGTTTCCACCCGAAAAAATCGGCGTGAAAATCGGCATCATCAGCAGACCTAACAGGAACGCTCGCACTCCGCGAGCAAGAACATCGCGACCGGACGCGACAGATGCAGGGATTCGACGCGGGAACATTGAGGAGACTCCTGGCGGGCTACAAACAAATGAAGGTCCCTATCTTAACACACTCGGAAATTGAAAATCCACGCACGACTTTGAGAGGACTGGTGATTTGCTAAGCTAAGCGGTCCGAAGAACAGGAGCGGCTGCGTTCAAGTCACACCGTAAAGGAGTCGCGGGAGATGAGCGATCGACCATTAGCCGGAAAACGTTGTCTCGCCTTTGTCGGGGAGATTTACGAGGACCTAGAGCTTTGGTACCCCAAGCTACGGCTGATCGAAGCGGGAGCGGAGGTCATCGTCGCTGGTCAGGAAGCGGGCACGACTTACGCCGGAAAAAATGGGTATCCTTGTCGCTCGGATGTGGCGATCGCGGCGGTTGCCGAGCAAGACTTTGATGCCCTTCTGCTTCCCGGTGGTTTCATGCCGGACAAGCTCCGTCGGGATCCGCAGGTCCTGCGGTTGATTCGCGACTTCGACTCCGCCGCGAAATGCATTGCGGCAATCTGCCATGGTGGCTGGATGGCGATCTCGGCGGGTGTCTATCGCGGCGTGCGCGTCACAGGCTCGCTGGGAATCAAAGACGATTTGATCAACGCCGGTGCCCTCTGGGAGGATGCCCCGGTCGTCGTTGATGGGCATCATGTCTCCAGCCGCAAACCAGATGACTTGCCCGATTTCTGTCGAGCAATGATCGCGGTCATTCGCAAGGAGTCCGCTCGATGAAGCTGCAATCGGAACCTCGCCTGGCACTCATGGCGGTCAAGTCGTTTGATCGTGCTGATCGAGCGCGTGGGGAATTGCTGTACCGCGAACAGGCGGTTTTTATCGATACGATTGGGACGCGAGGTGCGAGCAGCTCGGTGCTTGGAAATTCCGCTTCCGCCTACGACGTTGTCCTCGATTTTTCTAAGCTTCAGAAAGGGATTCTTGGCGGTCATTGCGACTGCCCACGTTTTGAAACTACCAACTGCAAGCATCTGTGGGCAATGATGCTTGCCTGCCAGAAATACGACATTCCACTGCCCCCAAAAGCACTCCTTAAATTCGTACCCATCGACCCTGATTCACTGCAATTCGGCGAACCCCTGACCCAGGCAACCAGCGGGACGACGAGCCAAAGCCCTGCTCGTATTCCGACGGCCAACGCGAATGCCCAAGCTCCGCAGCCGCAGCCAACGTGGCGCAGTAAATTGCTCTCGATCACCGAAAACCAAACTGCCTCTCCGCATGCCATCCCCACACCATCATTCCACCAGGAAGCGATGCTCAGTGCCAAGCACTGGTTTGTGATCAGCCTCTCCGATTTCGCGATCCCCCAACCGCTGAAAATATACACCTACTTGGCGACTCGCCTGCAGAGCGGGCGCTATGGCAAACCCGTCATCCGGTCGATCCAAGCAAGCGCGAAAAAAATCTTCGATGACCCATCCGAGCAGACGGCATTCGCATTGCTCGAGCCTTTTGAAGATCCTTTTGCTCCCTCGTATTATTTTCTCAGCGATCCAGCGTCCAGCAAATTCCAGCTCCGTAGCGGCTTGACCTGGGAAGGGGTCCGCGCGCTGAGCGGCACGGGGCGATTGGCTTGGACGATGAGCGCTGGCCATGGGCTCGAAGATCCCCAGCGACTGGAATTCGATGGGGACCAACCCTGGGCGCTCCATCTTGCCATCCAACCCGCAGCCTCAATCACCAAAGAGCGGATGATCACCGTCACTCCTTGGCTCGTACGCGGCGAAGAGCGGATACCGTTTCAAGAACTTGTCGGCGTTTCTACCGACGGCGTGATCGTTCGCCAAAACAGAATCGGCTTGACCCCCGCCCCACAAGCGCACCTGGTCCGCGGATTCCATCAAACCGGGGAACTCGAGGTCCCGCTCGACGAACTGGAAACCCTCCTGGAACAACTGGGCCAGTGGCTCTGGCCCGTGGTCGAGATCGACCCGAGTCTCGATGTTCGCGTCGCCAACCAGTCGCCAGCGCCACGGTTGCACTTGACCACGCCTCAAGAGGGCCTGGATCACCTGCGCGCCGATGTGATCATGAAATACGGGGATGTCCATCTCCCCGCACATCCCCCAGGTCATGTGCACTGGGATTCCGCCGCGGAGACCCTCGTGAATCGTCGTCTGGATGACGAGGAAGCCCTGCTCAATCAACTGCCGATCGATCTGGTTCATGCGGTCGCAGCCGAAGCCAATGCGACCGGAGCCAAAAACAACGCCCTTGCCAATAGGAGTTACGAGCATCGAAAAGCCCAAACCTCCTCGTCGATCGCTTCGCAAAGCCGTTCGTTCCTTCGCAGCATCGAACATCTGTCGATTCCACGAGGTTCATTGAGCGAGGTCGTCACGCACCTCACCAAACTTGGCTGGGAAGTGCTCGCTGACGGCCGTGTTTTTCGCTCTGCGGGTGATTTCAACATTCAAGTCATCTCGGGCATGGACTGGTTTGATGTCCACGCCGAAGCCGACTTTGACGGCCTGAGAGTCTCGCTGCCTGAATTGCTGAAAGCCCACCGGAAAGGAGAAAAGTTCGTTCTTCTCGACGACGGTTCTCATGGGCTCCTTCCCGAAGCATGGCTCGCGCGATTTCGCTGCCTCGAACAAGGAGGCACAACCGAAAAAGACTCGATTCGCTACCACAAGTCGCAAGCACTGTTGCTGGAATCGATACTCGCCGAACACGACACCGTTTCGCTCGACGCGATGTTTCGAAACTGGTGCAAGAAACTCCATTCCTTCACCGGCATTCGCCCCACCGCTCCTCCACGCTCGTTCCAAGGCCAGCTTCGCGATTACCAGCAGCATGGTCTTGGCTGGCTCCATTTCCTCAATGAATTCAAGCTCGGAGGATGCCTCGCCGACGACATGGGGCTTGGAAAAACGATCCAAGTACTGGCGATCCTTGAAAAACGCCGAACTCGCAAGGTGCCAGCCCCGGAATCGCGGTCACCTTCCTTGGTCGTCGCACCGAAAAGCCTGATTTTCAATTGGCTCGAAGAAGCATCGCGTTTTGCCCCTCGCCTCAAAGTACTCGATTACACCGGCACGGAAAGAAAACAGCACCGCCGCTCCTTCGATTCATTCGATGTCATTCTCACCACCTACGGGACCCTTCGGATAGACGCCCTCGACCTGCGGCAGCAACGTTTCGATTACGTCATTCTCGATGAGGCCCAAGCAATCAAAAACCCACAATCGCTCGCAGCCCGCGCGGCGCGGCTCATGCAATCTGAGCACCGCCTGGTGATGACCGGAACCCCCGTCGAAAATCATCTCGGTGATTTATGGTCGCTATTTGATTTCCTCAATCCTGGCATGCTTGGACGAACTCGCTGGAACGCCAAAGCAAACATCGCAGCCGGCAATTCCCACAGCGATCTTGCCGATCAGCAGCTCAAGCATATCTCCAAGGCGCTCCGCCCACTGATCCTCCGCCGGACAAAAAAAGAGGTCCTTCGCGAACTCCCCGAAAAATGCGAACAGACATTGTCCTGTGACATGGAAGGAAAACAGCGCAAACTGTACAACGAGCTTCGCGATCACTATCGCCGGATACTCACAGGACGGCTTGCAAAAGAGGGGATGGCGAAGAGCAAAATCCAAATTCTCGAAGCCTTGCTGCGTCTTCGCCAGGCTGCCTGTGATCCCCGTTTGGTAAACCCAAAGTGCAACGTGCGGGGTGTGAAGATCAATCTTCTTCTTGAGCAACTTGAGGAAGTCACAAGCGAAGGACATAAAGCCCTCGTCTTCTCCCAGTTTACTTCACTCCTGGCACTCCTACGTTCCGACCTCGATGCACGGAAGGTCGATTATGAATACCTCGATGGCAGCTCGCGCGGCCGGAAAGCATCGGTCGCACGATTTCAAACCGACGAGCGATGCAAGCTGTTCTTGATCAGCCTCAAAGCCGGCGGGTATGGACTGAATCTCACCGCCGCCGACTATGTCTATATTCTCGATCCATGGTGGAACCCCGCGGTCGAAGCCCAAGCCGTCGACCGCGCCCACCGTATCGGCCAAGCAAATCCCGTCAATGCCTACCGCATGATCTGCCGCGATACGGTCGAAGAAAAAATCATGGAGCTCCAAGCAAGTAAACGCAAACTGGCCGATGCCATCATCTCGAACCAGCAGAGTCTGATCAGTGAACTGACCAGCGAAGACCTAAAAATCCTCCTCCAGTAATCTCCCCCCCAATCGATTCCACAAAGGGAGTCGTCCGCGGAAATCGAGATGCAAACGCTGCCTCGTACCCCGCGCTTCTAGCGGCAAATTCGCCCCGCGGGTACGCCTCCCATCACCCCTTCGATCTCCGATCGTGTGACGAAATTAAAATCACCCTCGATCGAATGCGCCAGCGCACCGGCTGCTGCGGCGAATTGAATTGCGACCTGCGGATCATTCAGCCCCGCCGTCGTCAGCGCATAGACGAGACCCGCCGTGAATGCATCACCAGCTCCTAACCGATCCACCATAGTCCGGATCGTGTAATACGAAGGTTCGCCCTGGTCCAGCGGTGCGCAGTAAGTGGCATCCTGAAGGGCGTCATAGAGGAATCCCCCCAGCATCGACTCGGAAGCTCCGTGGTTCTGCCGACGAGTAAACGCGATGGCGTGAAGCTGGGGAAATGCCAGCTTCAACCCTTGCGCTAGCGACGTGAGCGTATGCAGATCATCACTGCCGACAACCATCCCGGTCATTGCTTCGGCATCTTCCTTGGCCCCAATGAAAAGACTCACATAAGGGAGCAGACTCCGCATGGTCTGCGATGCGAGTTCCCGAGGCGCCAGCGATGGCGACCATCTCCACAGCTTGCTGCGATAATTCATGTCACATGCGATCGGTATCCCACGCTCATGCGCCGCGCGGATCGCAGTCAGCGTCACCTCTGCAGCCAACCGAGAAATCGCCGGGGTGATTCCTGAAATCACAAACCACTGGGCATCCGCAAAGATCGCCGACCAGTCATAGGCCGAGGAAGGAGTGATCGCGACCGCGGAATCCTCGCGATCATAAATCACCGTACCCGCCCGATCGTTCGCTCCTCTTTCGTAATAGTAGATTCCGAGCCGTCCCTCAGGGGTGCGGACAATCTGTTGAGTATCGACCCCCAGACCGCGGAGATTCATCAGACAGGCATCGGCGATTTTGTGGTCCGGGAGCGCCGTTACAAAGCGGGACTGGCCTCCAAGCAGTGCAATCGCTGCAGCCACCGAAGCTTCCGCTCCGGCAAACGTCACTTCAATACTGCCAGGAAGCGCCTGCTGGAAACGCTGGTAACCAGGCATCGCAAGCCTCGCCATAATCTCGCCAAACGTCACAATACAGCTCATCAGCTCCCTCAAACTCCGTGGACCATCGAACGTTATTCGTCTCGTATCGGAAGCGCAGCGGCCCATGCCTCGATCTGCTCGTGAACCATGCCGGGCGGTAAAAACTCCTGCTCGAGCCTCCCTCGCTCTGCCTCCAGCAAGCAACGATAGAGTTTCGCTTCCTCCTCGAGCAACCCCTCAGGAACATCTCCCGCTGCAGCAACGGGTTCCGGAACTGCGAATGAAAGATATCGCTCGTAAACAATCGCCGACATGAGCAGCGCCTCAAGCTGCGGAAGCCGCGACCTGGCGGCGGCAAGGAACCGTAGCCCCCACGTATCAAGGTCCCCCCAATATCCTACTCGCTTGGACCGCAACCACTCCCCCTCCATCCAGCTCAAATCAAATCCTGCCCCGAAGACCGCGACCGTCCCAGAAATGTGGGGCACCAAATGCTGACACGATTCATTCTCGACGATCAACAACCGATCACCGGGAAGCGGCACATGACGCAACTCTCGGCAACGCACCCGCAGCTTCTGAAACGGGAGGAGGCTGCCATCCAAATCAACGACCAACAGCCAGTGATCTCCATCGCGAGCAGCGTCAAGAAACGTCTCCAGCCCGACGCGGCTCGCCTCTCCATCGAAACGGAGATCCAGCAAGGCCGTGATCAACGAACCGTGTCGCTCAAAGAACTTGGTGTCGCTTCCTTCGATCGACAGGGCCCGCAGGGGGAGACCCGCCGCACATCCCGGCGCAAGCGCCATCGCAATCCGCGCGGCTTGAATGACCTCTGCGGGAGATTTACTCCCCCACACCGCTCGTTGCCGCACAAAGAATGCATGAAAAATCGCTGGCGTGGCCCCGACAATCTGTGCCAGCCGATGAAATTGCTCTTTCGTCGCGGAATCGCTCATCGCATCGATCCACTCGGATGGTTTCGTTAAAGTCCACGAGAGCGGAACATCGATCGGCTCCGCCGCCTGTCGATACTGGATTGGTCTCCAGAGAACCGCTCCAGTCTTGACACCCCTCCATGCAGCGATGTGGCGTTTGAGATCATCGAGATGATCGCGGAGGATCCGCGGCGAAGGCCTACCAATCGGAAGCTTCAAGGGCCAGGCTCCGGGGTAGCCGAGCAACCTTGCCTCGCGCGTGGGCGAACTGTCCCACTGACGCCGCAGTAGCTGTTTGAGCTCTGCCGGCGATCTCATAGCGTACTCGCGATTTGCTCAAGCCGTTCCCATGAAATCGACGCCAAGCTCGCTTGCTTGTCCGGGCGCTGGACGCAGATCACCTTTCGCGTGTGTTCCTTGAGCAGACTGATTTCCTTGTTCGGCGTGACAAAAATCGGATGCAGATTAAAAATCCGCAGCGCTTCGATAATCCGGCTTGCCGCCGAAGGTGAACTTTTTGAAAACGCCTCGTCGAGAATGACAGTCCCATAGAGCGGACGAGCCGCTGCCGGAGGACACAAGGCATAGCTCAACGAAGCGGTCAAAATATGGCTGGCCATCAGCTCTTTTTCTCCCCCGCTGCCGCTTTGCGATCCGGTTCTTGGAGGTGAAGAAGCGCCCGTTCCTCGATCGACCTCGACGACAAAAAATTGCAACCGAAAGCGCGGGTCGAGCAGCGCTTTGGAACCCTGCAGACGACGATTCTCTCCCGCCTCGCGGAGGATCGTGACCATCTCTTGGAGCGCCTTAAAATGACTCTCGCCTCCATCATCCTTGAGGGCCGCGCTGCGGACCTTTTGCATCGCAATACTCAGCGCCCGCAATCGCTCGTCCTTCATCCGCTGCGGCTGCAATTGGAGATACCGACCGCCGCGAAAATCAACCTTCAGCAGCGTCTGATTCAATTCGGCAATTCGCTGCTCAATCGCATCGACCTCCTCATCGATGCTGGCCAGCAACTGCGTCACCCCTTGATCGCTCGATCGATTGAGGTATTCGAGAAAACGTTTTCGTTTTTCCGGCAGTGCTTCCTCCGTCAGAATCCGCAGCCGCAGAAGATAACTCGGTACATCGTCAATCGTCGATCCCACCTCGGCAAGTGCTCCCGTGTCGACACGTTTGGCGATCTCCATCTTGCGGACTAATTGCTGTTCAATATCGGCATCGCGAGCCACTTGCTGACTCAGTTCCGTATCGATCTCCTCGGCAATCCGCTGCTCTTCGTCACGCAATCGCTTGGCTGGCAGATGAGGGTCAAGCCGAAAGCGTTTCATCCCTAAATCAAAATCTTCCTTTCGCAAACCTTCCCCAGCCCGCTCCTGCGCGATCTTGAATTCGTGCTCGGCGTCCGTCAATTTCGACTGGTAAACCGCGATCTCAACGCGAAGGGAACCGAGCTCCTGCCGCGATTCGGTAAGCTTTTGCTGCTCCTGCTCGAACCTGATTTTTGCCTGGCTCGCATCCGAGTGCGGGTCCAGCATCGCATCGAGCCGCTGCGAGGATCGCGCTAAATCCGCTTCCGCACTCGGCAAATCGATGGTCTGAAAGTCGAGTTCCAGCAGCGCATCGATAATCTTCAATTGTTGTTCTGCGTGGACAAGTCTCTTTTCCTCGGCCTGGGACTCTCGCCTTGCATGCGTCACCTTCTCCTGCGCTTCGAGGAACTGCTGCTCGAGCGATTCCAGCTGGTCCTTATTGTCAAAACCCGTCATCCAGTCTTGATCCAAGCGACGCTGATCGTGCTTTTCGTATTTCCCTCGCTGCCCCGAGATCATTCCTTCCTTGGTCAGCCCGTGCTCGACCCGCTGCAGTTCATCGGCTGACGACACGCAGTGTAAATCGCGACCAGCGAGCATCCGGCGCGCTGCAGCGACCAGTGGATGCGATTTAAAATTCAGCTTTTTGACATAACCATCGGCAAAGAAAGCTGCTGTTTTTTCTTCCTTCTCGCCCGCGGACTGCAAACGAACATGCAAGCGATTGTCGCGGTGATTGACCCATCGCAGCGCGGTTGCAAGATGTTTTTCTGGAACCAGAATTCGCAGTCGCTCGGCTCCGATCGCCCGTTCAATCGCACCACGCCAGAGCGCCTCATGCGGCTGGACTTCGATTAACTCCGCCAGGTAGGGGAGGTCTCCATCGCGAAGAGTCAGTTCCGCGGCGAGCTCGGCGCGAAAGTCCTGATAATGAGGGGGAATGTTTGAACCAGGGCGCTGCCGGACTTTCTCAAGTGCCGTTTGAATTTCCCGCAACCCCGCTTCCGCCGCACGCTGCTGGGAAAAAAACTCCAATGTCCGTGTCTTCTGCCCCTCACACTCCTGCACGGCGACGCGCCGATGTTCGGTTAGCTGAGCTTGATTGGCGCGGAACGCGGATTCGGTGAGCGCATCATTGAGGCTGAATTGGGTGACCATTTGACGATAGGACTGGGCATACTTGCGTCGTTCCTCGACCAACTGACGCTGGACGGCGATCGTATTCTCAAGCTCGCTGATGACATTCCCACCAAGCTCCAGATAACGCTCGCGAAGCGCATCGACCTGGGCCTGCAAATCGCTGGTCTTCTGATCGATGTCCGCCAGACGGAGCTGGGCAGCAGCAATGCCTCCCTGGAGATGGCGAATTTCCTCCGACCACTTTTCGGCACCGATTCGTGCGAACCAGACCGGAACAATCCGCTTCAAGAGACGGCAAGCTTCGGTCTTCTCACGCGAGCGGACCAGCCTTGCATACTCTTCCTGGACGGGAACAAGCGCGTCACGTTGCTTTTTTGCCAGCTCCAGTTCGGCATGGATCTCGGCGAGGTTACTGAACTCCGCAGCGACCTCCAGAGCACGATCGAAGGCCGATTTGTCGTCGAGGACGAGTTCCCGAAAAATCTCGTCGATGCTATTGAGCTGCTTGAGTCCAGCCGCACGGTTGAGGAGCGTGAAAGCGTTTTCACCCACGTCGAAAAATTTACGAATCCGTTCGAGATACGATTTTTTGCTTTCAAAAAACCGTAACTCGGCAGTTTCTCGCCCCATCTTCAGGAGGTCGCGGATCCCGTCGTCGTTGAGTATTCGCAGCCAGCGCTCGAATGTCTGATCGAAAGCCTGCGAAAAAACCCATCGCCGTTTGAGATCCTCCGCTGCATTTCCGGTCCCCTCGGTCCAAAATAACCCCGCCAGCTTGACCCGCTCTCCGTGGTGACCATAGGTCGCGCAAATCCCGCTGATCGTCCTCCCAGGTCGTGCAACTTCCTGGCGCCCTCCCGTCCCGTCCCCCCCCAAAACACCTCGAACATATTCGAACAGCGTTCGATCACTCTCATGCCCCCCGGTCGAAGCGAGGTTGTAGCGCGGTTGGGGGACCAGTAATGTCATCAAGGCATCCACGAGAGTTGTCTTACCACTCCCCGTGGGACCGATGATCGCGGTGCCTTCGGGATCAAATTCAGCGCGATGCATGCCGCCGAAAGGCCCCCAGTTGTAGACCTCTAACTGCTGGAGCACAAACGACGCATCACCTCCATAACGCAATGGAGTTTCGCTCGAATCCGATTGTTCCAGAGGACTCTCTTCCCTCAGTTCCTCATCCTGATTGCTCGCGTCAGCCTTCATCAATCATCCTCAGCAGGGGAAGCGGTCTGCATCTTCTCTTTCAGGACCTCAAGCAGTGCCGAGAGGGAATCAGGACTGGCCAAATGAGCAATCAATGGACGAATCATGATCTCTTGCTTGCTGTCCACCTCGGACACGATCCCATGGGTCTTCAGTTGTTCGAGCAATTGCAGTAGACGGTTTTCGTTTTTGGCATCGCTGCCGGAATCGCCGAAATAGGTCAGAAAATTAGGGAGCAGCTCGTCGAGAGAGGTTTTGGCGACCGCTTGTCCAACACCATACTCCTGCTCGTGCATTGCAAACGCATGTCGTAGGAGCGCCGCCAGCAACGATTGCTCAAGCGTCAATCGCTGTTTTCTCACCAGCGGATGGCTCCAGGAATCCTCATGGGGTTCATCGCTCGACAGCGTCCGAGGGTCCGCCGTGGCTAGAAAAGCAACACCGCGATGGGTGTCGAAACGGATCGTCAAGTCGAGCGGTTCCAGGGCCGCAGCAATTGCCTCGCCATGGACCAGCGCTCGACGAAAAAGCTCGTGTCGTGCGGATTCCTCAATCGAACCATGCTTGAGCAACTCCTGAATCACCAGCTTGAGCTCGACAGGAGTCCCCATGGCTTGCTGGTGGTGATGCTGTCCCTCAGGGAAATCGCTCGGTGCATCTGCCGTGACCTCTGGGAGCGGGACTTTTTTTTCTGACATTTGGTCAAAGATATTTGTCATTCCAAGACCTCAACTTGCAATTCCTTCACCTCTGCATGACTGATTGCGACGCGCGGAACATAGAACCGAATCCCCTCGGACTGGTGATCGCAAAAATCAATCGTCTCCAGTTCGGCCGCCAAGGGGATCCCTGCTTGCCGTGCCATTGCAAGCCAGAAAGTCAGTGTCTCGAGGTCATCCGTCGGCCGCAGCCCCTGAGTTAATTGACCGATCGTGAGTGGCTCGCCCGTTTCACGAAGGTGATCGAGCGTTCGCTGGAACAGCTCCCGCCGGTTCAGAGCGCGATAGGCGCGCCAGAACTCTTCATCCATCGTCTGCGGATCCGCTTCTCTGATTTGAAACTCCAACACCTGCTCTACTTGATCATCGATTTGTTTCGGTAAAAGCCGTTCGATCAGAGGGAGATTCGCCAGCGAGAGGGCGATGGAAGGGAGCGGACTCGGAGCACGGCGGATTTTCGTTGACTGCCAGTCGAGTTCCAGTGCTGTCTGAAAAATGTCTTGCAACAAGACCCCCACCCGCATTTGTTCGTCTGCCAAGCCAGACTTTAAAAATCCACGCACATCCCTTTCGCTCCGTGAACGAGCTTGGATGACCCGTTCGGATTCCTGGACCAAACGCGAAACCAGTTGACGCAGTTCCCCTTTTTGCTTTCTCGTCAGCGCGCGATCCGCATTCCTGTTCTCGAGAATCGTTCGGATTCTCGCTTTCATATCCGTCAGCTCCGATGCTTTGACCAGCTGCGCATGGAAACTCTCAAAGACTTGCCCCTCCACCGTCTGCACCAATTGCTCGTGACCATTGAGCAGCTCGTCGACAATCTCGCCGCGATTCTGCTTCTCACGAATCACTCGTTGCCGCAGCATTCGGTCGGCCTCTCGGTACGAATCTTCAACGCGACGAAAATCCGCCTGCAAACTGATCGCCAGCTGGTAAACCTCGCGGATCCCCTCCTCGGCCTTGACCCCATCGAGAATTTCAAAATTCCCCGCCTGAACATCGCGCAGCTCTGCCGTGAGCACTTCGATTCGGGCACGCAGCGATTCCTCCCGCTCTTGCTGGCTTTGACTTAACTGGACCTCCAAACTTTCAATCGCCCGCTGGACCGTTGCCAGCCTTGAGGCGGTGGAGGTCATCGTTTGTTCGTCCAGCGATTCAAGAAAGAGCACGGAGCGCTGAAACGCATCAGTAGCTAAAATCTTTCCTCCACGTTCGACAATCAAACCCCGCTTCTGCCACTGCCGCAGCTCTCGACGGGCCGCGAGCGGATGATCGTCACCAAGATCGAATTGGGCATCGTTTGCATGGTCCGCAAAGACCACCGATAATCGCTCCACAGCCTCCTCGAAATCGACCCCGCCAGGGCTGGATTCCATCAGGCTCTTGAGGCTCGCCAGAATGAGCGGTCCCTTGGGAGAAGAGAGCAACAGCCAGGCGGGATGATGACGGCGGAGCGAAACATATTTGGCAGCTAACTCGCGGGTCATCCTCGTCCCTATTCCCTCGACAAAAGGCGATTTGCCCCAAAAAAATCTTCGCAGTAGGCAGCGTTGAAAAGTGGCGTAGGCTTCCAGCCCGTGGAATACTCATGACAGGCTGGAAGCCGATCCCACGGTGCTCCTCGACAACCGCCATGCTGGTGGTCGCTCCGCGAAACCAGTCGCTTCTATCTTACTCAACAGCCAGACCAAGGGAGGGGGAACGAATGAAGTTGTAAGACCGACCGCAAATGCGCATTCGTACACTCATGTGCCTGAGAAGAGTTTGGCTCATCACAAAACTGGGAAATGGAATGAACTTGAAGCGTCTGTCGTTGCCCGTCTCTTGGATGCACGGGATTTCATTCCGCACCGTCGTGCTGTCGATCTTCTTTTCCTTGGTACCCCAGCCCGGCTCGGACACTGCCGCACAAACAGAACTGGTCGTCGACATCGGCAAGGAATACCAGCGGATCGATAACTTTGGGGCCTCCGACGCCTGGTCGATCGAGCCAACGATCCTGAAGTGGATGCACGATGGAGAGGAACGAGCGATTGAAGGGCTGGCAGATCTCCTTTTTTCCACCGACCAAGGGATTGGACTTTCAGCCTGGCGATTTAATGTTGGTGCGGGGAGTGCAGAGCAGGGGAGTGCGAGCCGAATTCCAGACCCATTCCGGCGAGTGGAATTGATGATGCCCGCCCCGGATGCTGCGATCGATCGCACAAAGCAACGAGGTCAGATTCGGATGCTCCTGGAAGCCCACGAACATGGCGTGCGTGATTTTGTCGCTTTTGCAAACAGTCCGCCAGTTTGGGCGACGAAGAATGGCTTGACTCACCCGGGGGATGGAACAGGAGTCGGGTCTTCGAATCTCGCTCCGGAACATCGTCGGGAATTTGCGGAATTCCTCGTCGCTGTCGTCGGGCACCTGCGGGGTGAGGCGGTCGGAGTTCCAGTGAATTACCTCTCTCCGGTCAATGAACCGACTTGGGACTGGGAAGGGCAAACCCAAGAGGGGTCTCGGTACAGTGTCGATGATATCAAGCTGTTGTATCGGGAGGTCGACCGCGCCCTCGCAAGCGCTGGCCTGGGTGACAAAGTCCACCTCGATGGCCCTGAAGTCGTCGAGTATACGGCAGCACTACGAGACGATTTGAAAATTGAGTTTGATGGTAAGCCATACTCTGGAGGGATGAACCAGCGGCAAGAGGGGCTTTACCGGAACTATATCGACCAGTTCCTCGGCGATGAAGAAATGCGAAAAATGCTCCGCGGCAAGCTCTCGCTGCATGGCTATTTCGCGGACGCCTGGGAAGACCGCATGGGTCAGCTTCGCGACCTGACAAGAAAAAACGTGCTGATGGTCGCTCCGGAAGCACGACTTTGGATGAGCGAATTCTGTATTTTGGGCGATGTGGGAAATGTTCGTCCTTTTGGTGGTACGGGCTTTGATCCGGACGACATGGGCCTTGCGCTCCATGTCGCGAAAGTCATTCATCGCGATTTGACTCGGCTCCATATCTCGGCCTGGCAGTGGTGGCTCGCGCTGACCCCCTACGATTACAAAGATGGGCTGATCAAAATTGATCCGGCGCTCGACCCGCGAACGCTGCAACCCTCCAAGACATTTTGGGCACTCGGGAATTTCAGCCGTTTTATTCGTCCGGGTGATGTGCGGATCGGAGTGACAAACCCTGACGATCTCGAGGGGCTCATGGTATCGGCGTATCGAAGTCCGGCTGCGGACCGAATCGTTGTTATTGTCGTCAATGGAGGTGCGGAATCGACGATGCGGCTGAGCTTCGATTCGATGGAGAAGAAGATTCGCATGGGGCCTTTTCGAGCCTATGTCACTGAGAAGACAAGATCGCTCGAAGAATTTTCCGGGGCATCGCCCTATCGGGTGCCTGCCCGAAGCGTGGTCACGTTCGTGGCCGACGCGATCTGATTGCGGATGAGTGGTTTTTATGAAAAGGGCAGGGCGGTGCGTCCGCCCCATGGCCGGTTGAGTTGTCTCGTAACTCGCAACTCGCAACGCGGTCGCCGACCCCTCCGGGGTGTTTGGGTTCTTCTTGTTGCGTGGATCCCCACGCTGCCGCGTGGGGCTAGGTGCGTCGACCCCTGCCGGGGTGAAAATGCAAGGCAAACCCGCATCGAGGTGAAACGCGAGGCAAACCCGTGTCGGGGTGAAATGCAAGGCAAACCCCTGTCGGGGTGAAATGCGAGGCCGCCCCATGGCCGGTTGAGTTTTCTCGTAACTCGCAACTCGCAACTCGCAACGCGCAACGCGGTCGCCGACCCCTCCGGGGTGTGAGGGTTATTTTTTGTTGCGTGGATCCCCACGCTGCCGCGTGGGGCTAGGTGCGTCGACCCCTGCCGGGGTGAAATGCAAGGCCAACCCGCATCGAGGTGAAACGCGAGGCAAACCCGTGTCGGGGTGA
>Ga0169931_10008602_pt1 | contig 14856 bp, 17 predicted proteins | sample Kivu_15m_20L_FD_129675 | JGI IMG/M metagenome (GOLD analysis project Ga0169931, IMG submission 129675) | Freshwater microbial communities from Lake Kivu, Western Province, Rwanda to study Microbial Dark Matter (Phase II) - Kivu_15m_20L... | ecosystem: Environmental > Aquatic > Freshwater > Lake...
ATCAGGCTGTAGGTCGGCGCGCGAGGGGTTCCCTATTGACTAATAGGGGGCCCCTGAGCACGGATGAAAAGGCCGGGATGCCGGCGAAGTCAAAAACCAAATTTTGAACCACGTTGTGTATATCTGAAACGGAAACAAAAATTAAAAATCTCCAGGCGCAAATTCAAACCGAAAGAACCCACCTTCAAAGTCTAGATAAAAGGAAGCGCGAGTTTGAATCCAAGCTAAGCGAGCTCGAATCGGATCCCAATCGCTCTCTATATTGCAAAAAGGATCCGAAAAAAAGAGACTCCATTGAGATATCCTTTTCAAATAGGGACGGCCGCGAGCAGCTCAGGAATTGGATTGATGCCACGGTCAAAGCCATCAGGGAGGCTGAATTGTCCCAGCGTAAGTTAGAGCAAGCGCTGTCTCACGCGCAAGTATCCCTGGAGCAGGCCAAAGCTGTCCCGGCTACTTCCTTTCCAGGAACGATCGGTGAAAGTTATGATGCAATGCGAGGCATGGAAAGTGAAATCGCAAGGCTTAGAAAAGAGATTGCCGAACTCCGCGCGAAAATCCCTCGTCCTTCCGCTGAGCAAGGCGACTCTCCCAACGCGGGAGATCCGACTAGCGTACCGGTTCAAGATCCGATGGCCAACTTAGCTTTCCAACTCTTTGAACGTTCCCTCGTTCAGAATCCCCCAGCCCCCGATGTGAAGCTCTGGACTGACGCCGCCGTCCATTAGACATCCGCTTCCGAGGCTTCTTTGCCGAAAATCATTGTTGGACGATCCCAAAGCGGAGAACGGCCCCGGTTTCTTAGGTTTGGTGCTGCGGAGCCGGGGCGAGATTCGGGTTTAGAAAATGAATTGGATTGTTCGGCAAGTTCCGGTCCAGGAACCTTTCCCACAAGGGGGCTACAGGATTAGGCGCAAACCAAGAAATCAGGCCGAAGACAACTGTTCCCGAAACGAATAAGGTTGGAAACACAGGCATTCCTGCCAAGACTTCGTCCAACACCTCCACCGTCCTATTTTTGAGGGAAGTTGCCGCGTCAGGATTGCAAGCGATATAGGCAACAGCAAAGACGGCGCTGAAGGTAAGAAGCGGGCGGCGCTCCATCTGCTGAAAAAACACAGGGAAGCGAGCGATCGTCTGGATCATGCCATAAATGTTACTTGATTGTTCTCATTGAAGGGAATCCCCCCTTTTGCCAGAATGATTATAATTATTGGGATGATCTCCATGACGAGCAAATCTTCCGTCCTCAAATGGACTATTTGGATCCTCGCGGCTGTTTTCTATTTCTATGAGTTCCTCCTGAGGATTTCACCGAGCGTGATGGTTCCCGAATTGATGGCGAGCTTCGGGATTACCGCTTCGACGGTGGGGGTTTTGAGCGCCTTTTATCTTTACGCCTATGCTCCGATGCAGCTTCCGGTCGGGATCATGATGGACCGCTACGGGATCAAAACGATCCTAAGCTCCGCATCGATCCTCTGCGGCATCGGCGCCCTCTTCTTTTCCTGGTCCGCCAGCTTGACAGGGGCGAGCTTCGGAAGGCTCCTCATCGGCGCGGGATCGTCTTTCGCGTTCGTCGCAATGCTCTATATTTCCTCTCATTGGTTCCCTGCGAGCAAAAGAGCGTTCCTAATTGGACTTGCCAACTCGGTTGCCATGCTAGGCGCATCCGCAGGGGCGGGACCGCTTACGACCGCCATCCACAGTTTCGGCTGGCAGGGAACAATTAGCGCTTTCGGCTTCTTCGGCATCGCCTTAGGGATTGCGGTCTATTTTGTTTTAGACGGAGACCGGCGCGACGCTAAAATCGAAAAAGAGACAGCTCACCTCGAAACCCGCCTTTTTTCCAGTTTAAAGCAGGTTGCAACCAAAAAAGCGCTTTGGATCAACGCTCTGGCCGCACTCTTTTTTTACATGACGACTACCGCGTTCGCGGGGCTCTGGGGCCTTTCTTTTGTCCAATCGGCCTACGGGGTCAGCAAGGAAGTGGCCGGCTACGCAATGTCGATGGTATTCGCGGGCTGGCTCGTGGGAGGTCCCATTACCGGATTCGCTTCCGATTGGATGGGCAACCGAACCACGGCAATCCGGATCGGCGTCTTAGGCGCGCTTGCTTCTCTAATCCCCGTTCTCTACTTCACGCAAATCTCCATCTACGCGGTCTACTCCTTGCTGTTTCTCGTCGGGTTCTTTTCATCCGCGGAACTATTGAGCTTTACCCTTGCGATCGAAAGCACATCTCTTGGGGCGAGAGCCACTGCTGCCGCTTTCACCAACTTCCTCGTCTCGTGCGGAGATGCGGCCGTGCAGCCGCTCGTCGGTTTTTTGCTGGATCGGAACTGGAGCGGCGAAATGGTAGATGGAATCAGGATTTATGCGGCCCAGGATTACCAAACCGCTCTATCCTGCCTGCCCGTCGCCCTTGGAATCGCGTTTCTGCTCTTGTTCTTTCTTAAGAGTGAGAGGGGAAATCGGGGCTGACAACAGAGCGTCCCGCACTATCCGTATGCATGGAATATGATCCAAACTCGGTATGAAATACGATGCGGAATCCAGGCACTAAGGCTTGAGTGTACATATGCCCTTCCCGGGGACATCCTAACGCTCCGTTATTCCAAACAACCCTCTCCGCTGAAATAGGCACCACCGAATCGGGATCGATCCCGGGGTATTCCCGACGCAAATACTCGAGCAATTTTTCCTTCGCCGCATCGACGGGTCCCGCAAATGCCGAAGAGACGGAGCATGGGACTTCAATTGAAATATTGATTGGTGCAACGAACATACGGCCTCCTGAATATCCTGAAGTTTTACCATAAAACGGTTCATTTCTTGAATCGAAAGGAATATTTACATACGATGCCTTCATTGAAAAATTGGTCACCCTTATGCACAATGCGATCGCATCGATTCTTAGTGGAATCCTGGGCAGCGCTTCCCTCGCCGCCGCTACAGCGGACAATGCCTGGATTCAACAATACATAACGACTGTCCCCGATTTCCCAAAACCCGGGATTCAATTCAAATGCTATCCCGACCTTTTGAAAAACCCGGACGCATTCCACCACGTCATTGAAACCTTTGCCAAGCGCTATCGCCATCTCGAATTGGATGCGGTCGTCGGACTCGATTCAAGGGGTTTTATTTTCGGCACAGCGCTTGCCTATGAGATGAATCTTCCGTTCGTCATGGTGCGGAAAGCCGGCAAGCTGCCCCGCAAAGTGGAAAAAATCGACTATGAGCTCGAATATGGAAAAACATCGTTCGAAATCGAAGTCGAGAGCATACGGCCGGGAGACAGAGTCCTCATCATGGACGATCTCCTCGCAACAGGGGGAACCGCAAATGCGGCAGGCGCCCTAGTGGAACGTCTGGGCGGTCATGTCGAGGAAGTCGCCTGCCTCATCGAACTCGAAGGGCCTCATGGGCGGAAAAATCTGAAATACCCATTTTATGCCCTTGTTTCGATCGAAGTGGATGAATAGGAATGCTTGCGTCCATCAGGATAATCCGCTAATGTCGAATAACGATGAATTATAACGAGATCTCAAAGGAAACATTTGATCTCCTTTACCAGTCCCGGGCGAGCCTTTCCGGATCGCCTGTAGCCGAAACAATTCGTGTTTTAGCGGAACTGCGCACTTCCCAAATAAACGGATGTGCTTATTGCTGCCGTCTTCACACGCAAGAGGCAAGGAAAGCCGGATTTCCCCAGGACAAGCTCGACGTCCTTCCCGCTTGGCGTTCGTCACATCTATTTACGGAAGAAGAAAAGACCATTCTCGAATGGACCGAATCTCTTGTTTATCTAAAGGAGATTGCCGAGGTTCGAAAAAAACTCCTCGCGATCTATTCGGAAAAACAAGTCGTTGATTTGACCGCCTGCGTCAGCCTTATGAGCGCGTTAAACCGAATCGCGATCGCCTTGAGGGATTAGGGAGTGTACCGTAAAGGTTTGACTGGGTTGCAGGGAAGCCCTGCAACCCAGTCAAACCTTTACGGTACACTCCCTAATCCTTCCAGTTCCACCACTTTAAAAGTTCCGGGTCGTGGCTGTCATTTTCTGCGAAATACACAGCGCAGCGGAAGACATAAAGCATGCACCGGTCTACTTTGCAGCCAACGAGCCGGCAAAACCGATCATAAAGCCGCTCAGGATCCTGCCCTTTTAGCTCGGAAACAGCCGTAAACCCGAGATCCAGAAAATCCTGGGCGATGCTCTTTCCAACACCCGGAATCCTCTTAAAGTCCTTTAAGCTTTGAGACTTATCCATGCCATCACCCCTCAGATACCCAAGCGATTGTACCCCCATTGAACACAGGATTTCCACCCTTTTCTTGACCCTTACGTATGCGTCATTGTTTAGAATGGATGGCACCTTTAAAATCAGAAAGATTTTAGAGGAGGGCCGATGGACTATACGGTGAAAGGAATCAGCGAGCTTTCAGGAGTAAGCAAGAGAACCCTCCACTATTATGAGGAGGCGGGGCTGATCGAACCGGCATATTACGGGTCGAACGGATACCGGTATTATGGCCGAAAAGAACTGCTCCGGCTTCAGCAAATTCTTTTTTTCAAAGAGTTGGGGCTGACTCTCAAGCAGATCCGGAAAGTCTTAGGGCAAAGCGGGTTCGATGTCCTTGCCGCTCTTTACTCTCATAAAAGAGCCCTGCAGAGGGATTGGGAGCGGAAGGGCAAACTATTAGAGACCGTCGGCCAAACCATCGAATATTTAAAAGGAAACAGTTCTATGAAGGACAAAGAATTTTTCAATGGGTTTGACCTCGTGAAGAAAGGGAAAGGAACCGAGCCGTATTTTGCCGCCGAGGAAGTCGTTTTAAAGCATCTGAGGACAGTCGAAAGTCCCGACAGGGAAGCGATTTCTCGGGAAGCGGCGGCCATCCTTGCCGAAATCGGGCGTTTGGCCGATTTAGGGCTGGCCCCGGATGCGGAGCGGGTGCAGACCGCGGTACGGAAGCACCATGCGTTTGCAGACAAATTCCACGTCGCAACGAAACGGGTCTACGAGGCGTTGGCGGAACTCTACCGGACTCATCCGGCGTTCCGCGGCCAGCTTGATGCGATTCATCCGAAGCTCGCGGGGTTCATGCCGAAGGCGATGGAGACTTTCGCTAAGAGACTGTAGACATCTTCCGGTATGACGCCAACGCCTTTTTCGCCTCGCATGCGTGATCGGCGCAAGGAGCCGGATAGGAGGAGCCGCTGCGGCGGCTCTTTTCGAGATGCCAAGCATGGAGCTCTTCGGGCGGAACGGCTTTTAATTCCGGGATCCACCGTTTGATGTACTCGCATTCGGGATCGAATTTTTTTTGCTGGGCCCAGGGGTTGAAGATCCGAAAATAGGGCTGGGCGTCGCATCCGGTGCTTGCCGACCACTGCCAGTTGCCGTTATTCACCGCAGGATCATAGTCGATCAGCGTTTGGGCGAAATATTTCTCTCCCCATCTCCAGTCGATGTGGAGATCTTTCACAAGAAAACTCGCGGCGATCATCCGGACGCGGTTATGCATGTAGCCGGTTTCATTAAGCTCCCGCATCCCCGCATCGACGATCGGAAATCCCGTTTTCCCCTGAGTCCAAAGACCGAATTTCTTCCTGTCATAGCTCCATCTGATCCGGTCGTATCCCTTATGGAACGAGCTCCCGAACACATGGGGAAAATGGAGCGCGACAGAGGTAAAAAAATCCCTCCAATAAAGCGAGCGGATGAGAGGCGAATGCTTGCCTAAGCTTTCGGACACCGCATAATAGATCTCCCTCGGCGAGCACGTCGTGAATTTCAAGTGGGGAGAAAGATGCGTCGTCCCCTCGATGGCGGGATAGTCCCGTTCGGCCGCGTACTTTGAAAACCGCTCCAGCCCTTTTAAGAGTTTGAGCGCTTCTTTCCTCCCCCCCCGGGCTTGCTCGGCTCGTGTTTTGAGTATTTTTGAAAGGATGCGGGCGCTTTCGGCAAAGGGGATTTCCCTTTTTTCGAATTGCCCTGACGGGCACCGTTCGGGCTTAGCCACTTTGAGCTTCGAGGCTCTTTTATAAAAGGGGGTAAAGATCGAATACGGCTTGCCGTCCGGTTTTAATGTCTCTTCGGGCGCGTGCAGAAGGGCGTCATCAAAGGAAAGGAACGGAACGCCCAGTCGCTCAGCGGCGCGAGCTATCTTCCGATCTCTTTCCACGCTATAGGGCGTATAGTCGCGGTTGCACACGACCGCTTCGATCGAAAGTTTTCGGATGCACTCGGCAACCACTTGTTCGGGCTTGCCATAAAAAAAATGGAGCTTCCCTCCTTTCGCATGAATCGCATCGCCAAGATCTTCCAGCGATTCGATCAGGAACTGAAGGCATCTGTCGCCCCGGTAGGGATTCTTCTCGATCTGTTCAGGCGTGAAAATAAAGCAGGCAACCACCCGTTTCGCGTTTTTCAACGCGAAACGAAGACCGATATTGTCCTCGAGACGCAAGTCTCTTCGGAACACGAAAAGCGCCGATTGAAACTGCATCGTTTAATGTTCTATTAAAAATGAGATTTTTGCATTCACCCTGTAATGGGTGATCTTGTCCCCCTCGACATGAGCATGGACGTGCTTAACGTCGGCCTGTTTAATATGCCGGACAGTTTTGGCCGCTTCGCGAACTCCCGCGTTCAAAGCGTCCTCGATCGTTTTCCCTTCGCATACGACTTCAATGACTTTGACGATAGACATAAGATCCTCCATATTCTCTTTGGCCAATATATTCCGCTCGTGATTCAAGAATCGGTTTTTGGCTGCGCTGGCATCCCAGCCTTTTCATCCGGGCTCGGGGCCCCCTATTAGTCAATAGGGAGCCCCCCTCACGCGCCGGCCTACGGCCTGATGAAAATTCTAGGCGCCAGCTTTGCCAAATTCCCGATTCTTGAATCTCTCCCGGTATATAACACGCGCCGTCCTGGCAATCTATACTTTCCCGAAGTCGAGATGCCCAAGCACCGGATCCGCCCGGACAAGGCGCACTTGGAGATAGTCGCCGACATCGAGGTTTTTCGTCCCTTCGACGAGCTTCCCTTCGACCGGATACTCCATCAGCCGCACCCAAGTCCCCCGGTCGGTTCTGCCTGTCACCATCGCCTTGTATTTGCGCTGCATCTCTTTCAACATCACCATCGCAGCCGCGCATTTGGAAAGGCGCCTTTCCACTTTTTCGGCATCAGCCTGTTTGAGCGTGCAGTGAGTTGCTAGATCCGCAAGCTTTTCTTTTGAATAAGGAAGCGGGTCGCCATAAAGATGCGCTTTCAAAATCCGCTGCATGATGATGTCGGGGTAGCGGCGGTTCGGAGCCGTCGTATGGGCGTATTCGAGCTCGGACAAGTTGAAATGGACAAGCCCCTTCCCTTGAGGCGCACCGAGCGCGTATTCTCCCCTCCCGATCAATTTGACCACAGCAAGGGACAGTTCAGGAAAGGCAATCGGATCGGCTACCTTTTGTTTGAGGAGAAAGGCGCGGAGCGCTTTTGCGTCTGGGTTTGGAGGAAGATCGGTTCCAAGGCTTTTGGCAAGGGAGACGATCCGTCCCCACCTCTTCGGCACTTTGACGATCCGCCGGAGAGTCGGCAATTTATGGTGATTGAGAAATCGCGTGACGGAGATATTGGCCGCGATCATGTAATTTTCGATGAGCTCATGGGCGCGGCTCCGCACGGTCTCATGCAGACCGACCGGAATCCCGTCCACAATCACCGCCTCGAGTTCCGGAATCCCAAATTCGATCGCTCCCTGCGCGTTCCGGTAGGCTCGGATCTTTTGGGCGATTTCATCTTGAAGGGCGAGCTGCTTCATGAGTCCTGGGACGCTCGGAAACGGGTGGCCGAAGCAGCTCCCCTTTTCAAGACATGCGGAAACCTTCGGGTAAGCGAGTTTGGCTTTGTTTCGGACCCAGGCTGGATAAATGCCTGCGGGATGGAATCTCCCGTCCTCAGCAATCTCCATTTCGACAACAATCGCAACCCGGTCGGCGTTTTCATTCAGCGAGGTCAAATCATTCGAGAGCTTGAGGGGAAGCATCGGAAAAATTGCGGTCGGGGTGTAAACCGAGGTCGTGTTGTGCCTGGCCGCCCGGTCGATAGGACGCCCCTCTTTTACGACCGCGTCTACGTCTGCGACGGCCACGAAAAAGCGGTTCCCTTCCGCATACGTCAATTGGTCGAGATCTCGCGAATTGTCGTTATCGATCGAAACCCAGAGGAGGCCCCGTAAATCTTTAAAACCTGGGCTTTTCCTCGGCTCCGCGGGAGCTTTGATCGAGGCCAGTTCCACGGCCGCTTCCTGAGGGAAATCGGGAAGAAACCCCCTTTCGACCATCGCCTGGCGTGCAATTTCAGCGAGCGTAAGAATCGGCTTCCCTCACAAATCCATAGACAAATTCTAAGCCAAGAGATAGCATACTGGCCAATTTTTATTCTCAAGAGAGTATTCTATGACACCAATCAGCCAGGCTCCTTGCTGCGGCAGCATCCCATCCGAACCAACCAACGACCGATTCATTCAAATCCTTGAAAAAGTCAGCGCCGTTGCGCTTGGGGCTTTCGCTCTCTATGCCAGCTTCGAGCTATTCGTTTCGTTTTTTGTAGCCGGCGCAGGGCTAGGGATCTACCAATCGCTCTATGCCGACCCGGAGGATAGGACCGTATCGCGTCGCTCCAGCTCCTGTTCGCAAGGGCTTCTCGAACAGCTGACGGGGGCGAAACTGCCTCCCGTCGTCTCGCTCGCGTCGAATTTGGCCGTCACGTGGTGCCACATCGACCACCACACGGCCGTTTTCGTACCCATCATAGGGCTTGGTCTGGGGGCGTGGGCCGGCCAGTCGATCCCTTTGACAGGTAGAGTTCAGCCAGCCTGTGCAAGGTAACGTACTGGGGCGCTTTCGCGACACTCTGGATCCTTTGCAAAGAGAGGCGGTAGACGATCTCCTCTACACTGAAAAGCTCATCGCGATCGATTGCATCTACGATTGCAAGAGCGGCCAGGAAAGTGCCCGTCCGGCCGACTCCTGCGCTGCAGTGGACGGCAAGCAGACCTTGAATCTCCTCTAATTCCCCTCGAATCTTTAGAATTAGATCGAGTAACTCGGCCGGGGCAATCCCCTGATGGTCGCGCCAATGAGCCAGATCATATGCGCGGATGGAGTGCGCGCCCCTCTCAGATGGAATCTCGAGCCGCCAGGCGCCATCGGACTCAGGGAAAAGAAGCCCTTCCCAGTAGGGGTGGCATTTTTTCGCGACTCCTTCATAGGAATCGGAAGCCGAAGCGGGAGCATGGTGCAAATATCCCCCGAAAACCGATTCGGTATCGCGCATGTACTGGCGCGTAAAAAGGATGTGAGAGTGCCAAGCCTCGTCAATGTCGGGAGCGGGCGCAAGCGTTTTGTCCGGATGGCGGAGGATAAGCAGTAAAAACCGCTTGTACCGCAATACCGCATCGGACGCATCCGCCGGATTCCATCCCCTCCTATCGACGAGGCTCTTTGCCACAAAGCCAAGGTCGAGATTTATGACGCGGGATTCTTCGGACAGCATTTCGCCTCCTGAGGTTCCCCTGCGGCAACCTTTTCCAGCTCTTCGTCTGTCATCTCGGCAAATTGATTTGGGCGGTTATGGAGCCGAATCACCCAATGGTTCTTTCCTTCCTCAGCCACCGAGACTTTCAGAGATTTCGGCACTTTGGCCATCCCCACCTCTTGGAGCGCTGCATGCGGGTTCGCGATCAGCTTCTCCTTGAATTCCGGATCTTTCCATGCGCGCACGTTGATTTTCGCCTCCGTTTGGCGGCGGTCGAATTTGGCAGCCATAACCCCTCCCTTTTAATCTGAATTAATACTAAAACTAAAAATTTTAATCAATTTAAATTAATATACACAATTGAAATTAATCAAGATTAGATACATGATGCGAGTCATGAATTCGATATTCCCCTCTTTCCCGACGCAAAAACAGGAAATCGTTCATTATCATCATCATAAGATCGAAATCATAATCCCCCAGAAATCACAGACCTTCTCCCCAGCCCCCATGACCCGCGCGGACCGGATCAAAAACGCAATCGCCGACACCTTGATCATCCTCGGAACCCTCATGGCTGTCATCGCCGGCACGGCCCTTACGTTCCAGACCGCCGGCTTCGCCTCCCCTCTCCTCCCCGTCCTCTCAAATCTCTTCATGCCTTCGATCGCAGCCATATTAACGGGATTCCAGCTCTCGAAAAACGAGATCCGGGCCAACGCGCAAATGCGCATTGCGACCGGAGTCCCCGGCATCACATTCGGAGCATAATAATAATTACTTTAAATTGATTTTAATTATACAATACATGTACAATCATCTCATGAATTACAAAAATTCAGAAACCCATTCTCTTTCTAAGTCCCGCCCGCATAAGCGCCGCTTCGGCGTAGCTTAATTTCGGCAGCCTCAGGCTGCACCCATTTTAATTACAAATTAGATCAACAAATTAGGAAAAACAAAGAGAATCAGCGTATGTGTACGCTCATATCGTCGGCATATCAAAAATTCAGTGGGCTTTTCGGGGCCGGGCAAGAGCCTCCTCCTCCCTCGAACGGAATCGAGCTTCGGACCGCGCGGGCAATGAATCAAGTCCTCGAAGCCAAAAAAGAGCACGTTCAAACCGCTCTCGCAAATAAATGGCAGCGGTACAACCCCGTCTTCATTTTCGGGGACGTGTTTACTCTGGGGTACCTTGGCTTCCAAGGAATTCAGGCGTTCAAGCCCAGCCTGCAGGGGATCGCCGCTGTCGGCGCCGCGACATTAGTTTGCGGAGTCATCGCCGGAGTCATCAATATCGGCGTCGGACTCGTTTCCCTCAAAGAAGCGCTCCAGGCGTTCCACAACGGAGATAAAGTTCTTGGCCTGAGGCTCCTACTCGACTTTTTCTGCTGCACGGCGATTGGGGCGGTCATGATCCTCTCTTCCCTTGCGATCAAAGTGGGCATATTCGGCGGGATCGGGGCCTTCTTCGCTACGAACCCGTGGGTTTTGCCGGTTCTTTTCTTCATCATCACCATCCCGCTCCTAATCGAGCTGGGCTACCGGATGAAAAATATCTCCGCCTCCGCCGATTTAGGATCGAAACTGCAGCTGGAGCGGCTTGAACATCTACTCAACGAAGAGAAGCCGGATTGGGACAAAATCGAAGCGCTCTACAAAAACGAGGACAACCCGTTCAACCTGAAAAAATTCGATCTCCCGGAAGGAAACAACCAGATCGAACTTTTGAGCGGGAAAATGGAAGAGCTCCAAGCGGATATGGGCGTGACGGCCGGCGTCGAAGCATTTACCCTCCTCATGCACCTCAAAGAGCGGAAAAGGAAAGAAGCGCTCGAGCAAATCCAGATCGTAAGGAAAAGGATCGCCGAGTGGAACCGGTCGCTTTACGTCCGGATGGCCCAGCAAATCCTCTATTTTATCGGCTTCGTCGTGAGCCTCGCAGCCCTTAGCCCAAAAGTAGACGCGGGTCTTTTGAACGGGACGCAAAGCTTCCTCCTAGTTGGCGCGAATGCGATCCCGCTCTATATGGACACATTCTGGCCCTTCAAGAGGAACACCCCGATCGTCGTGCCGAAAGTAGAAACGGACGAAGTGGCAACCTCTCCTTTGGACAATGAAAGATAGGCTCATAGTAAATATGGGGTCGTTGTCCCCATTCCCCTACCAAAGGATTGCATCCTTTGGGATCCTATAAAAGGGTTTGCAAAGGGCTGAAGCCCTTTGCCGGGCCGCAGGGCAGAGCCCTGCCCTTCTAAGAGACCTTCTCTGAATTAAGCTTCTGTCGATTTTCGGGCCCTTTTGAGCCGATTTTCGACTTCTTTTTGCTGAGTTAATATCAAACTGCGTATATTGACCCCGCAAAAAGAATCGAAAAGCGGCCAAAAAGGCTCCGAAAAGCGACGAAGCCTTAGTTCAGAGAAGGTCTCTAAGTCCCTTTTTTTGGCCAGCGCCGGACTCCGTCGACCGTGAAGCTCTCGGGTTCGCGCCAAGGCATCGCGACGCGATCGCAATCGACCCCTTGGGCATAGTCGATGTTCCATCTAGCCCTCCGGCCTCCGCGGCCCGCTTTCGGAGCCAGCCCTCCACCCGGTTTGTCCCACTTGATGTGCTGCATTTGACTCGCGCTCAATGGTTTTGCCTTGGCGTGGACCGCTCTTGCAGCGCGTCCGCCAGTAATAGCCTTCCCGGGACGATATCGTGGTTTCATAATTTCACCTACAATACAAATATACAACAAAAATAAACAAAAATCAAATTAAGTGTAAATTTATGAAATTAAATAGCAAAGACCGGGCAGGCGGGAGATTCTTCGCTGCCGCGGTAGACGATCCCCCGCTGCGGATCGAGGGTGATCTCCTCTCCCGCTTGGAGAGACGCCATCGCCCCGTCGGCCCGGGTCATAACCGGAATCTCGAATGTTTTCGCAACGAGGGCGGCGTATTTTTCCGATGCGGTATCCCCGATGTAATTTTGGAGGATCACCCCGGCCGCGTGCTTGAGGATAGGAAGGAAGGAGTTATCGCAGTGCGGGATGACGACGATTCTCCCTTCGAGCGATTCGGGGTCGAGCTGTTCCGGCGCAAGGACGATCGAAACCTTGCCTGAGACTTTTGGCCCGAACCCTTTGTGGCCGCGGACGAGGACGTCCCCGACGCTTTGCACCGTCATGAGATTCGTGGTCCCCTTTTTTCCGAAAGGAACGCCTGCGGTGACGACGACGATGTCGCCGAATGAGATCAAGCCGTGCTCGAGCGCATACGCGCTTGCTGTCGCAAAGGCCTCTTTTGCGCTCTTGCAGCTAGGGCAATGGATCGGCACGATCCCCCAATTGGAGGCAAGCTGGTGGCAGACTTTCTCATTCGGCGTGACCGCGATGATCGGCATCTGGGGGCGGAGCCGGGAGGCAAGCCGCGCCGTGGCGCCGCTCGTCGTGAAAGCGAAGATCGCCTTGGCGTTCGCACTGTAGGCGGTCTTCACCGCCGCCATCGCGACAGCAGAAGAAAGATCGTGATAATCTCTTTGGGAATGCTGTTCGAAAAAGAGGCGGAACGGGAAATCGGCCTCCGCTTCCTGCGCGATGCTTTTCATCCGCTTTACAGCCTCTATCGGATAATTGCCAACGGCACTTTCTCCCGAGAGCATGATCGCGGACGTCGAATCGTAAATGGCGTTCGCAACGTCCGACACCTCGGCCCGGGTCGGTCGCGGATTGACGATCATCGACTCGAGCATTTGAGTCGCCGTGATCGAGGGCTTGCACGCCTGGTAGCACTTGCGGATCATCATTTTTTGCAGCTTCGGGACAAGGGCCAAATCGACCTCGACCCCCAAATCACCCCGTGCGATCATGATCCCGTCCGCAACCTGGACGATGCTATCGAAATTTTCCACGCCATGGCTGTTTTCGATCTTGGCGATAACCAAAATCTCCGGCTTGCCTTCTTTTGCCAAAATTTCCTTATAGGAAATAACGTGCTGCGAGGAACGGATGAACGAGGCGGCGATGAGATCCACATCCTGCTCGCAGGCGAATTTGAGGTCGTTGATATCTTTGGCGGTAACCGCCGGAAGGGTCAGGTGGGCGCCGGGCATGTTGATCCCCTTCCCGCTTTTCAGCACTCCGCCATTTTGGATCTCGATGACGGCCCAGCCTCCGTGGGCTTCGACGACCGTAGACAAAATATTCCCGTCGTCGAAAAGGATTTTCATCCCGGGGGTTAAAGCCTCGAACGCCTCGGGGGGCCGCATCGGAATCTCGTCCGGCGCCGCAGGAGCCGGCCCGATCGGGACGAGCTTGAACAGCTGCTTCGGCTGGACGTGCAAGGCGTCCCCGGCGACCTTCCCGACCCGGATCTCCGGACCCTTGATATCGATCATGATCGCAAGGGGTTTTTTGAGCTCCTGGCGGGCTCGTTTCAGGTTGGCGACGCTGCGGACGTGCTCTTCGAGGGTTCCATGGCTGAAATTCAGGCGCGCGACATTCATCCCCGCTTCAAGCAAAGCAGCCATTTTCTCATAAGATGCGACAGCGGGGCCGATCGTGCAAACGATCTTGGTGCGGGTAAATCCCATACCTCGATTCTAGCCCGCAGGGAAAATACTTGGCAAAACGTTTTATGACTGTGGACGGCGACGGCCGGCCTGGTTTTCATTCGGATCCCGGGCAAGCAGCGCGCCGAGGCGGATGTCGAATTGACGGAGGTCGTCGAAGGTTTTGAGATAGGCGATCATCTGGCCGAACGCAACTTCCGACTGCTGATTTGCCGCATCCTGCCTGCCGCTTTTCAGCAAATCAAAAACTTGAGCGTGTTCATCGGGAGTCAGCGCAGGATTAGAGAGAAGATCGTACAAATCGGATATCAGGGCCATGATCTGGCTGGCTGCCTGGATATTCCCGATTGTTAAATGGCCGATCCGGTTTTCTGCGCTCGCGATTCGGGACTGGAAAACTCCATGCGCGTAAATGGAAGTCATGTCTTTGAGTGGGAAAGCTCATCCGTCCGTTTCGCTGCGTCTTCCACGGAATGCAATTCATTAATCATTGCAAGAAGTTGAGACGGATCCATTTTTTCTCCCTTAGACAGCATTTGGGTGATTTCTTTCGTCATCTCGGTGAGCAGATCCAGAAATTCTTTTACTTTTTGCAGCTCTTTTGAGAGCCTGTCTTGGTCGTTTTTGCGTAACTTCTCAAAAAGTCCTGGCAGCTTAGCTGCAGCAATTTAAAAATTGATTACGATCTCAGTTCGCGGTATAATCTCCCGGCATGAAGATGCAATTCCCTGATATTCCAGAAGATCAAAAA
>Ga0169931_10008603_pt1 | contig 14856 bp, 9 predicted proteins | sample Kivu_15m_20L_FD_129675 | JGI IMG/M metagenome (GOLD analysis project Ga0169931, IMG submission 129675) | Freshwater microbial communities from Lake Kivu, Western Province, Rwanda to study Microbial Dark Matter (Phase II) - Kivu_15m_20L... | ecosystem: Environmental > Aquatic > Freshwater > Lake ...
ATGATCGAGCGAAAAGCCGCGCGTGGTCGCCAGCACATCAAGGCTTGATTGCAGCGCATCCGGGTAGCGCGCGAAAAGCCGCGCCATTTCGGCAGGGGATTTCAAATGGCGTTCGGCATTGGGCTCCGCCGCCTGGCCCAAGGCTTCCACGGTGCAGCGCAGGCGAATGGCACTCAGCACATCCGCCAAGCGCCGCCGCGATGGCACATGATAACGGATATTGTTGGTGGCGAGCAGCCGCGCCCCACTCGCTTCCGCCAGCGCCGCGTGGCGCGCAAGCACCGCCGCGTCATCGCCCAGTAAGGGGCAGGCGACCGCGATCAGCGGCGGCAAGGCAAGGCGCAGCGCGCCCAGGCGGCGCAAGGCGGCGGGCGTGACAGGCGGGATGGCGGCCAGCGCCATGCCCTCGGCCGCGTCGCACAGCATGGCGAAATCCAGCCGGCATTCGCCCTTGGGCGCGGCCATGCGCCCGGCTGAAAGCAGCGCCGTCAGCCGGCCATAGGCCGCGCGATCCGCGGGCCAGGCCAGCCATTCCGCACCATCTTCCAAGCGCAGCCGGCAGCCCGGCGCGAAGGCCAAGCCCGCCGCCTTGGCCGCACCATGCGCGCGCACCACGCCAGCCAGCCCATTGGTATCGCAAAGCCCGAACCCCGCATGGCCAAGTGCAGCCGCCTGTTCCACCAATTCCTCGGGGTGCGAGGCGCCATCCAGGAAGGAGAAATTGGATCGCGCCGCCACTTCCGCGTAGCCGGGCGCCGTCATGGCAAATCGCCCTGCACCACCCAGCGCCCATCGGCATGACAAAGCCAGAGCCTTTCACCGGAAGCGAGTTGCACGCGGTGATAATCCCGCGCTGGCGGCAGCGCGCCGCCATGCCACCATTCCGCTTCCAGTCGCAGCGGCCCCTCCGCACGGGTCAGCGCGTAATGCCGCCCGCGCCAACGCAGCGCAGCGGGCGCGCCCTCGGCAAAGGCCGTGACCTGCACAGCCTCAGGCCGGCGGCGCAGCAGCACCGGCGCGGCGCGGGTACCCCAACCGGGCGGGGTGGGGCTGGGTGTTTCATGCGGGGCGGCAGCGCGCCATTGCCTCTCTGGCCAATGGCTTGGCAGCGGTGCGGGGCGGGCCAGACGCAGCCTTTGGCCGAGGCGATCCAGCAATTGCGCCAAAACCCCATCCGGGCGCGGCGTGGCGCCCATGGGCAGGGCGCCCTGCCCTTCCGCGCCCATCGGGTCGGTCGCCAAGGCGTGCAGGGTGAAACGCTCAAAGCCGAGTTCCGGCGCCAGGCTGGTGAGCGGTTCGGCAAAAAGCCGCGCCAGATGGGCAGGGTCGCGGTTGGGCGCGCCAGTGCCGATCATCAGGCGCTGTTCCGTACCATCCACGCGCCAGGCGGTCAGGGAAAGCCGCCGCGCGCCAAGTCCGGCGCGCCCCAGCCGCGCGCATAGCGCCACCAGCAGCCGGTCCAGTAAGGCGGCAATGGCCTCGGCGGTCAGGATTGGTTCCGGCAAGGCGCGGGTTGCGCTCAGATCCGGCGGCGCGGCGATGGGGGTGATGGGTGGCGCGCGACGGCCCGTGGCGGCATCCAGCGCATCCAGCAAGGGCGCGCCAAAGCGCCGGGCGAGTGGCGCGCGGGGCTGGCGCAGCACATCACCAATCAGGCGCAGCCCAAGCCGGGCGAGGTCTTCCAGCATGGCGCCCGGCAAGCGAAGCGCTGCGCCAAGTGGCAGGGGGGCAACGGCTTTTTCCTCCGATCCGGCCTCGATGATTGGCGCATCACGCCGCACCCGCGCCAGCGCCATGGCGGTGGCGGCTGCGCTGGCAATGGCGCCTTGGGCCGAGAGCCCAGCCTCGGCCAGGCTGGCGGTGAGGTGCGGGAGCAAAGCGGCCTCACCCCCGAACAGATGATCGCAGCCGGTGATATCCAGCAGCAGGCCATCGGGCGGCAGGGCAGCGCTGATCGGGGTGAAGCGCTGCGCCCAAACTGCGAGATCGCGCAGCCCCGCCGCGCTGGCTTCCGGCTGGGCCGGCAAAACCTGCAAATCGGGCAAAAGGGCTTCGGCATCGGCCAGCGCCTGGCCTGGCTCCAGCCCTGCTGCTGCGGCGTGATGATCCAAAGCGACCAAAAGGCGCCGCGCACCCTGCCGCGCCCAAAGGGCCAAGGGTTGATCCGCCGCTAGATCGGGGCGGGCCTGGCGCAAATGCTCGGCCGCCCAGAAGGGCAGATGCACAGCAAGGTAACGGCGGGCAGGCTTCATCCGCCGCCCGCTTCCAGATGCAGCGTATTGGTCGCGGCGTTGAACGCCACATTCCAGGGCCCCGCCGGCGCGCCGCCGCGTTGGCGGAGCAGCGTCAGGCGCCAGCGCGGCGCGGCGTCACTCGCAAGCGGCGCGATATGCCAGCGCGTGCGCGCGGCGGAAGCACCAGCAGCGCCATCCGGGCGGAGCAGCAAGCCAAAAACGCCCCCGGCCTCGGCGGCCAGATGCAGGCGGCGCGTTGCGGTCAAATCCAGCCCCTGCCCGCTGCCTGCCATCAGCACGGCAGCGCCCAAGGCAGGGCAGCGCAGGGCTTCTTCCATGGCCCAGAGCGCCTCTGGCCAGCGCGCCGCTCGCGCCAGGATCAGCTTGTCCGGGGCGAGGCCAAAGGGCAGCAGCCCCGGCGGCCAGACAAGATTCGATTCCTGTTCGGTTGCAATCCACAGCACCTGCCCGCCGCAGCGCGCCAGCAGAATGGCGGCAAAAGCCACGCCAGATCCGGGGCTTGCAGCGCAAACTTCATGTAACGCGCCACGCACCAGGCCGGCACCGATCAAGCTATTGTCAGCAAAAACCGGAATGGGTGCGCTGATATTGCCCTCAGCGGTGCGGGTGGTAAGCCCGGCCAGGGTATCGCGCAGCCGGGCCAGGGCAGCGCTGCGGGGTGAAAGGGGATCGGCGGCGGTCATGGGAAAGAAAGCTTATCAAAAGAACAAAATAAGAACAAGACAGATATTGCGGCGCCCCAGACCTTCTTTTGGGCAAAAGCCGTATCACCCAGGGTAGAAAGCGCCCTGGCCCCCGTTCCCTACTGCCCGGAGATTTCCCATAGTGCCATCACAGCAGAAAGGAGGCCCCGATGGCCCAACCCCTCGATAAGGCGCATTTCGATGCCCTGATGGCCCAAGCCGGGCTTGATTTGACGGAAGCCGAAAAGGAAGGCATCCGCGCCGCTTCCATCCACACCCAGGCCGCCGCCGCGCGCGTGCGCACCCCACGCGAAGTTTCCGTGGAATCCGCCACCATCTTCACCCTGAAGGGAGCCAGCGCATGAGTGGCTTCCCCACCATTGCAAGTGCCGCGCGCGATATCGCCGCGAAGCGGATTTCCCCGGTTGAATTGGTGAAGGATCACCTGGCGCGATCGGAGAAGCTGAACCCCTCACTGCGTGCCTTCATCCGCTTCACGCCAGAGATTGCGCTGGAACAGGCACACGCGGCGGAAGCGCGGCAGGCGGCGGGCGCGCTGCACGGTCCGCTTGATGGCATTCCCATTGCCCATAAGGATATTTATGAGACGGCAGGCGTCACCACCACGGGCCATTCGCGCGTGCTGGAAGATCATGTGCCGAAGGCGGATTCTGCGGTGGTGCGGCGCTGGCGAGAAGCGGGCGCGGTGATGCTGGGCAAGCTCGCCACCCATGAATTCGCCTGGGGCGGGCCTTCCTTTGATTTGCCCTGGCCGCCCGCGCGCAATCCCTGGAATACGGAATGCTTCACCGGCGGGTCTTCATCCGGCACCGGCGCGGCGGTGGCTGCCGGCATGATCCTGGGCGGCACGGGGTCCGATACGGGGGGTTCCATTCGCGCCCCGGCATCGCTTTGCGGCATTGCCGGCATCAAGCCGAGTTACGGCCTATGCTCACGCACGGGCGTGTTGCCCCTATCGCAAAGCCTGGACACGACGGGGCCCATGGCCTGGACAGTCGAAGATTGCGCGCTGTTGTTGGATGCAATGACCGGGCATGACCCGGCTGATCCATCATCGGCCAATCGCCCGCGGCCTGATCTGCTTTCCGGCCTCAATGGTGGGGTGAAGGGGCTTCGCCTTGGCGTGATCCGCCATTTCCATGAGGATGACTGCAAAGTGAGCCCCGGCATGGCGGCGGGCATCGCGCATCTGACCAGCACACTGGCCGCACAAGGCGCGGAAATCCGCGAAGTGAAACTGCCGCCGCTCGCTGATTTCAACGCAGCCGGTTGGCTTATTCTGGCCGCGGATGCCTATGCGGTGCATGAGACATGGATGCGCGAAAAATACCGCGCCTATGGGGAGTTTTTGCGCGAAAGGCTGGCGCTCGCTTCCACCATCACGGCCGCCGATTACATCCAGGCGCAGCGCCGCCGGCGGGAGCTTTGCGAAGCTGTCGCTGCCGTGATGGCCGACTGCGATCTGCTGGTGACGGCCGCGCAACCAGGTGAAGCGCGCCCCATTCACCAAGTAACGAAATGGGCGTCTTTTGAGGTGCCGACCTTCACCATGCCCTTCAATGTCACCGGCCTGCCGGCCTTAACCGTATGCACCGGCTTTGGTGCGGGCGGCATGCCCGTGGGCGCGCAGCTTGTGGGGCGGCCCTTTGAGGACGCGACAGTGCTGCGCGCCGGCCAGGCTTATGAATTGGCCGCCGGTTGGCGGGCGAAGCGCCCAGCAATCGCCGCCTGAAACGAAAACGGCGCAGCCACATGGGCTGCGCCGTTTTATCGAAACGCGCCAAAGCTCAACGCATCGGGCGCATATATTCCATGGACATCTGCGATGGGTTCTGAATGCCCATCATCGCCATGTTGCGATCAATCTCCTCGGACAGCAAACCAATCGCGTGCTTCACGCCTTCCTCACCGGCCACGGCGGCGGCGGAAAGCATCGGGCGGCCAACGAAGACGAAGGAAGCACCAAGTGCCAGCGCCTTCAGCACATCACTGCCGCGGCGGATGCCGCCATCATACATCACTGTCATGCCACCGGCATCGCGGGCGATTTCAGGCAGGCTGCGCAGGCCGGAAATCGTGCCATCCAATTGCCGCCCGCCATGGTTGGACACCATGATGCCATCCGCCCCCGCATCCCGGCACATGCGCGCATCTTCGGGGGAGATGATGCCCTTCACGACCAGCTTGCCCTTCCAGCGCTTGCGGATGAGTTCCAGATGCTCCCAAGCCAGCCCATCACGTGCACCAAAGGCGCGCATGAGCGTGCGGGAGACGATGGGCGGCCCACGGCCGGCATCCATATTCTCAAAATGCGGCATGCCGTGATTGAGCATGGTCTTGAAGAAGGTATTCAGCACCCAGCCCGGATGCGTAATGCCATCCCACAGCAATTGCGGCGTGGGTTTTAATGGAATGGAATAGCCATTGCGCACATTGTTTTCCCGGTTGGATGAAACCTGCACATCCACCGTCAGCACAAAGGTCTTGAAGCCGGCGGCGGCCACGCGGTCCACCAGCGGTTCAATGCGTTCAGCTTCGCCCGGCAGATAGGCCTGATACCAGGCATCTGGATTGGCCTTCGCAACATCCTCAAGCGGGATCAGCGAAGATGCGCTCATGATCATCGGCACATTGCGCGCGCGTGCGGCTTGCGTCAGCACCAGATCGCCGCGATAGGCGACCAGCGCGGAAGCGCCCATGGGCGGCAGACCGAAGGGCGCGTCATATTCCTGGCCGAACAGCGTGGTCTTCAGATTGCGCCCGCGCGTATCGCGCAGCACACGCGGCACAAAGCCCCATTCCTGGAAGGCTTCGCGATTGTCGCGCAGTGATGCATCGGTCTCAACCGCGCCCGAGACAAAACCGCCAATGCTGCGCGGCAGATAGCGCGCGGCGGCCGCTTCAAAATCCGGCAGGCTGAGATAGCGACGCACGGAAGCCGGCGGCGGCGGTGGGCGCGTCTGGCTGAGGTTTGGCGGGGCGGTGGGCGCCTGGGCCCATTCGGGCGAATTCGCCGTCATTTAAGATTCCTTGGACTGATCTGTCTCGGCGCTTTTATTGCGCGGAATTGCGCGGCAGGCCAGCCCAAGGGGGGGTGATTTCAGGGCCAAATCGGGCGGATCACGTACTCATAAAGCGTGAAGGCCACCTCAATCCCCACTAGCACCACCACCGCCGCTTCCAGCCCAAGTGCCCGCCTTGCTTGTAGCAGGGAGAGCAATGTCTGGATGGTATTGCCGATCCAGGTGAGTTTGCGTTCCAGGGCCGCGCCCCTTTCGCGGAGCTCATATTCATCCGAAAGCCGGGCATGGAGCCGTTCCAACTCTGGGTGATCCCAGAGCACTTCGGGCTTATCGGCGGCCTCTACCCGCGCCAGATTGCGGCTATGGGCGGATAGCGCGTGGCCGATCTGCCGATGCAAAGCGCGGGAGGAAAAGCTGAGCCGGCCGCCCGCCCGCAGATCGGCTACGGCGGGTTCCAGCCGGTCCAGGGCCTCGGCAATACGGGCTTCCTGCTGGGCAAGGGCGGCGCTTTTCGCCAGTGCATCCGCCACCACGGCCAAGCGTTCCGGCGCCTGATCGCAAAGCTGGATCACGCCTTCGGCATCAACGCCGTCGCGTGCGGCGCCAAGCGCGATCAGCGCGGCTTCCTCGGCGGGGTTATCAGTGGGGTTGGTGATGCGCGGGGCAAGTGCCGCGAGCAAAGCTGCTTCCTGCGCAGCATCGGCGCCGAAGATCACCACCGCGCCCCAGCGAAAGGCGAAGGCAGTGATGGGGGCGGCGATGGGCACGGGGTCTGCCATGGCGGAGCCGCCGGGGCCAAGGCCGCGATGGTCCAGCCTTTCGCCGAGGATGACGGCGCGGGCACGTAAGATTGTGCCGGGTGTGGCGGCGGGCGTGGTATGCTGCATGGCGGGAAACCGGCCAGGAAAACGCCTTTATGGCACTAATTCCGTGAGATCGTCACCTGACATACGGGTTCTAAAGGGCGGCATGCCGCCCGGCGCCTGTTTTGGCGTGGTGCCGCAGCCCGCGCGCAAACTGGCGCCTGGGCTTGGGCTGGCCGTGGCGCGGCGCGGCATTTTGCGCGCTGAGGATCAGGAGGATTTCGGCCGTGTGGCGGACCGCGTGGCCGCGGGGAATATTGCGCTGCTCGGTGATGCGGCAACGGAGGCGGCGCTGGAGCAAGCCTTTCTGCGTAATGCCATTGCCTGCGGCGCGCTGTTGACCGCCGGGCGGCATTTGGTGCGTGGTGATGTAACGCAGCCTGAGCAGCCCATGGAATTCTTTGTCAATTGTGCAACGGCGGCGGCGAGTTTCACCTGTTTCTATTTGCTGTTGTGCGGCGCTGGTGTTGGGCGCGCCTATGATGATGCGCTGTGTGTCGTGGATTGGCGCCGCGCGCCGCGCCTGTTTTTCCACCTTGCCGCGACGCATGCAGATGTTGTGCTGGCCGATGCGCCGATGCGCGCCGCCTTGGCGGAAACCGCACCGGCTGGTGCGCAGCGTTTCATGATCCCCGATAGCCGCGAAGGCTGGGCCGAGGCTGTGGAAATCCTTGAAGCCATGGCGCATGCAGCGCAATCGGACCAAGCCTTGGTCTTGGATTTTTCGGCCATTCGGCCACAGGGCCAGCCCATTCGAGGTTTGGGTGGGCGCGCGGCGCCCGGGCCGATGCCCTTGCTTGGCGCCTTCCTGAAGCTGCGCGCGGAGGTGATTGAAGCACGGCCGGCGCTGCCGCTTTGGGAACAGGCCTTGCGCGTGGATGACATCATGGCGCAGGCGGTGATCTATGGCGGGCTCAGGCGCGCGGCGCGCATGGCAGCAAAAACCTGGCACGATCCGGATGCGCCGCGCTTCGCCGCCGGGCTTGCGCTGCCGGGTGGTGCGGGCGCGGCCTATGCCCTGCTGGTGGAGCGCGATTTCTGGGCGCGGCTTGGGCGGCGCGCCAGGGTGGATGAACCGCTGACGCGCCATGCGCGCGCGGTGTTTGAGGCGGCAAGTAGCGCCATCCATGCGCGTGGTGAGCCTGGCTTCATCAATGCCGATCATCTTGCGCCAAGTGCGGCGCATGATTGGCCGCTGCCGGTTGGTTCTGTGCGTTTTCCCGCGCGTGAAGGTGCCGCACTGCTTGCCGATATTGCGCAGCGCGCCAATAGCATGGCTTGGCGCAGCATCACCAATCCTTGCGGCGAAGTGGCTTTGCCGGTGACGGGTGGGTTTTGCGTGGTGGCCGATGTGGCGCCGCTACTCGCTTGCCCCATCCCGCTTGACGAAATCTGCACTGGTGCACTGCCGGAGGATGTCACCATTGCCTGGGATGCGCGCGTCGCCGAGGCGATCAGGCTTGGTGTGCGTTTCCTGATCCGCATCAACCGCATGCCGGGTATTTATGATGGCGAAATCCGCATGAGCAATCGCATCGGCATTGGGCTGACCGGCATTTTTGAATGGGCCTGGCTGCGGTTTGGCCTTGGTTTTGACGCGCTGATTGCGCCACATGGCGGGCGCGATTTCTGGCGCGCCTTGGCACAGCTTTCCACTTTGGCAAAGCGTGAGGCGCGTGATTATGCGCGCGACCTTGGCATGGTGGTGCCCATCACCGTCACCACCATCAAGCCTGCCGGCACCACTTCCTTGTTGTTTGGGCTGAGCGCCGGGGCGCATCCACCACCTGCGGCGCAGTATCTGCGTTGGGTGCGTTACGATGATGAAGCTGCCGCCGACGCTTTGATACGCGCGGGCTATCCTTCGCGGCGGCTTGATACGGGTGTCTTGATTGGCTTTCCGACCGAGGCGCTATTGGCAAGGCTTGGTCAGCAGGCAGGGCTCATCACGGCGGGTGAGGCATGCCTTGCTGCGCAATATCGCTGGATTGGCTTGCTGGAGCGCCATTGGATCGGCGCGCAGCAGGGCAATCAGGTGTCCTGCACGCTGAATTTCGATGCGGATCTTGTTGATCTGCCGGCATTGCGGCGGTTGCTGCGGCGCCATCAGCCCAAATTGCGCGCTGCTGCCTTGCTGCCGCGCCGCGCTGAATGTGTGTTGGAAGCGGTGACTATGCCGGAAGAACCCATCAGCGCCGCGACCTATGCGACGCTGATGGCGCAAATCAAAAACTAACTACCGATTTCCCCGCCATCCTTCTTCACAATGGCAATCACGGAAGGCCGCGGCGGCACGCCTTCGGCGAAATCGGGCCAGCGGGTGGAGGGGCGTTCGAAGGTGGACCCCGAATCCTCACCGGGATGCTGGATCGCCAAGAAGATTGTCCTGTTATCAAGTGTGAAGCAGGGGCCGCAGACCTCCGCCCCGGTTGGCGCCTGATAGAAAAGCCGCGTCAGCGCACGACCATGGCCCGAGGTATCCGCACCATAAAGCGCATCCGCCACACCCGCGGCATTAGGTGCGCCATCGGTGGCGATCCAGATGCGCCCTTTATTGTCAAAGGCGCAATTATCGGGGCAGGAAAGCCAACCGCGATCCGATGTCGCGCGATGATAGCGCGTGCCGGCATCAATCCCCGGTGCGCCCGCCATCAGGAAAAGCCCCCAGCGCATTTCACGCGCGGCGTGATCAACCTGCGGCGTGCCAGCGCCGGGTGGGATGATTTCCACCACATGGCCATGCTGATTATTGGCGCGCGGATTGGCGGCATTCACCTGATCCGCACGACGATTGCTGTTATTCGTCAGCAGCACATAAACGCGCCCGGTGGCGGGGTTGGGTTCCACATCCTCTGGCCGGTCCATCGGCGTGGCGCCCAAAAGGCTCGCGGCTTGGCGGGTATGGATCAGCACATCGGCTTGGGATTGGAAGCCATTGGCCGGCGTTAGCGGCCCTTGGCCCTGCACCAGGTCAAGCCATTCCACCCGGCCATCATCATGGAATTTGGCGACTGAAAGCACGCCTTCATCCAACAGGTCGCGATTGGCGGCGCGATCATTCGGGTTCCATGGCCGCGCGGTGACAAAGCGATAGACGAAATCAAACCGCTCATCATCGCCCATATAGATCACCACGCGCCCATCGGCATTGATCGCGTGATGGCAGCCTTCATGCTTGAAGCGGCCAAGGGCCGTGCGCTTCACTGGCACCGCATTCGGGTCATAGGGATCGATTTCGACAATCCAGCCGAAGCGGAACGCCTCATTCGGTTCCTTTTCTACATTGAAACGATCAATGTGATTGGGCCAGGAATAAGAAGCCTGGTTGCGGATGCCGTAGCGGCGGAAGCTTTCGGCATGCGGGGTCTTCGCAATATCACCACCGAAATAGAGGTTGAAGTTTTCCTCAGCCGTCGTCACCGTGCCCCAGGGCGTATTCCCGCCGGCGCAATTATTCAGCGTGCCGAGTACCAATCGCCCGGTGGGGTCGGCCTTGGTCTTCAGCAGATCATGCCCGGCGGCGGGGCCGGAAATCTGCACAGGCGTTGCGGCGGTGATGCGGCGATTGAAGCGGCTTTCCTTCGCATAGCCCCAGCGGCCATTTTCCTTGCGGATTTCGACAACGGAAAGTCCATGGGCCATGATTTCCGCTTCGGCCTGTTCGGCGCTAACACGCTGGCGGGAAGCGCTGCCGCTCCCAAGCCCGCCCCACATCAAACCGGGATTGGTATATTCGTGATTGACCACCAAAAGCCCGTGATCGCTGCCCTTGCTGCCCTGCGGCAGCGGGAAGAAATCGAGGTAGTCATTATTATAGCCGAATTGCAAAGCCTGCGCGGCGGGCGTGGTTCTGCCCGCTTCGAAAGCAGGCGCGCCCGGCAGCATGGGATCACCCCAGCGGATGATGGATTGCACCTCATAACCATCCGCCACGGAATCACGCTGCGCCAGGGCGCGGGGCGGTTCGCTAAAGGTCAGGCTGGAAGGGCCACCGGAAACAGGCACCGCTGTCTGCGCTTTCGCGGCAACGGGAAGCGCCGCGGATAATGTCGCCAGGGCGGCGGCGGAACTCAGCAGGCCGCGCCGGCCATAGCGGGCTTCAATGATTTCGGCGATTGGGGTTTTGGGTTCGGGATTGCTGCCGATATTTTCGATGGCATCGAAGGCCTCGAAATCATCGGCATGGTTTTCAGGCTGCGCCATTTTTCTCTCCCGTTACAGCAGGGCTTGTGCTGCGGAGGGATCTAGAGGGGCAGTACTGAAGCATAAAGCTGGGAATTGTGAAGCTTTCGCGAAACTACGCCTTATCCGCTGCGGCTTAACGCCACCACACCACCGCGCGGTGGTTCGCCATCGCGGAAATGCGGCCAACGGCTGCGTGGTGCGGCGAATTGCGCGCCCATGCCGGCACCGGGATGCGCCACGCCGGCAATCCAGGTTGCGGCACCCGGAACCACGGCAACACCTCCCAAAGCGGCGCCAAGCGGCGTGATATAGGCAAGGGAGGGTTCACCCCGCGCGCGGCCTTCCAACGGCAGCGCATAAAGCGCATCAGGCAAGGCGCTGTCGCGTGCCGGCTGCGCCGTGCCGACCAGAAGATTGCCCTGCCCATCGAGACATAGGCTTGAAGGCGCAACCGGCCTGGCGGGGACCAGCGCCGGTTCCCGCCCCGGGCGCGGGCGTGGCGGTACGCGGCCTTCCATCAGGTTTTCCACAATGGCGGTATCGCCGGCGGGGTCGCGTGCGGAGAATAGCATTTCCACCACGGCGCCGGCCGGGTTGCGCGGAAACTCGCGCAACGCCAGGCAAAGCCGCGCGCCATGCGGGTCCAGCGCCAGCGCCACTGGCCTCCCGAGGCTATTGGCACCGCGCGCCACCGCCGCGTCATAGGGATCTGCATCGGTGGGCAGCGCAATCCAGCGCAGTGCGCCCGCTTCAAACCGCGCGGCGTAGAGCGTGCCTTGGTCCAGGGCATTGGGTTCCTGTGCCGGCCCATCGGAGACAAAGCGCCACAACAAGCCACCATCCCGCCCATCCGCCATGAACACTACGGCGCGACCATCGGCGGCCAACGCCGCCACCACATCACGCGCGCCAAGCCTGCCCAGGGCGCTGCGCTTCACCGGCACGGATTGCGGCTCAAACGGATCGAGTTCCACGACATGGCCCGCCTGCGTGGCTTCAACCCCCGGCAGGCGCCGCGCCCAGGCTGCGCCCTCACCCTCGGTCAGCAATAGGCTGCCCCATGGCGTGGCAGAACCGCCGGTGATGCCAAAGACACCGCGCGCTGGACCGCCCGCGCCGCCCATGCGGCAGAGCGTGCGAGCATGCAGGCGGCGCATCTGAAAGCCGCCTTCCGTCACCAGCCAAACGCCGCCACGGCGCTGGATGTTGATGAGGCTCGCCCCCTGCATGGCTCCGGCAATTTCCAGCCTATCCCGCCCATCCGGGAAGGCCATGGCATGGTCGAGCGTTGGATGCCCCACCGCCAGCACCGCGCGCGGAATGCCATCCTCGACACGCGGAGAGGCAAGTGCCGCCACCACGCGCGTATCCCAGCCGAATTGCCCTTCGGCCGCTACAAGATTGGGCGCAAGCGGTGCGAAGGGTGGCGCATCATAGGCGACGCGATCGCCCCATTGGATCAGCAAATCGCGCTTGATGCCCGCACTAGGCGCATCATCCAACCGCTGTGCGATACCGGGCGCGCCTTGCGCCAAGGCCTCCGCAGCAGGGAAAGCCACCGCACCCGCCAGCAGGGCGCGGCGGTGAATCACAGCGTTTCCTCGATCACCGGCGGCAGATGCACGCGCACGGGTGGCAAGGCAGCTGTCCATTTCTCAACCTCGATCAGGCAGGATTGTGCTGATGGGCCTTGGCCGAGCTTGGAGGTGCCGATATCCGCCGTCAGCACATTCGGATTGCCATGCACGCACATGCTGCCGGGCACGCCGGGTTCCAGCGGATCATACCAGGCGCCGGTCGCCATCATAGCAACGCCACGCATCAGGCCAGGATCAAGCCGCAAGCCACCCAAGCAGGCACCACGATCATTGAACACGCGCACAATATCGCCATCCTTCAGGCCCCGCGCGGCAGCATCTTCCGGATTAAGCATAATGGGCTCGCGCCCCGCGATCTTGTTCGCGGCGGCAACGCGCCCGGTATCCAATTGGCCATGCAGGCGCGTGGCCGGTTGGAAGGACAGCAGATGCAGCTTGTGGCGCTTGGCTTCAGGCGCGCCGAGCCATTCGCGTGGCGCGATCCAGACCGGATGGCCCGGCGCGTCATCATAGCCGAAGCTCGCGATGGTTTCGCTGAACAGCTCCACCTTGCCGGAAGGTGTATCGAGCGGATTGTTTTCCGGATCAGCGGCGAATTCGGCGAATTGGGTGTATTCATCACCGCGCGCGGGGGCTGATGCCTCCCACCAGCCTTGCGCCCAAAAAGTATCGAAATCCGGCGTTTCCTGGCCCATGCGCGCGCAATGCCGGCGCCAGGCTTCGAATAAATGGCGCAGCCAGGCTTCTTCATTGCGTTGTTCAGTGAAGCGTTCGCGGTAGCCCAATTCTTCCGCGATATCGGCGAGCATATCGTAGTCATTGCGCGCCTGACCGACCGGTTCGATGGCCTTGTGCATGGCGCGCAAAAAGCGGTCGCGCCCGCTGCTTGCGATATCATTGCGTTCCAGCGTGGTGGTGGCGGGCAGCACGATATCGGCGTGGCGCGCGAGTGATGTCCACCAAGGTTCCTGCACGATAATGGTCTCGGCCTGCGCCCAGGCGCGCAGCATGCGGTTCAGATCCTGATGGTGATGGAAGGGATTGCCGCCGGCCCACCAGATGATGCGCGTATCGGGGAATTGCAGCACGCGACCATTGAAGTGATGCTCGCCGCCCGGGTTTTCCAGCATTTCCGTGATGCGCGCGACGGGGATGAAGAAGCCGGTGGGGTTGGGCGTTGCCGGCATGGCGAAGCTTGGCACTTCGCGCCGGGGCTGGCCCATGCCATTCACGCTGCCATAACCGAAGGCGACACCTTGGCCCGGTTTGCCGATTAGCCCGAGCATGGCGGCAAGCGCGGTCAGCATCCAATAGGGTTGCTCCCCATAATCCGCGCGCTGCAAGGACCAGGTCGCGGTCAGCATTGCGGGTTGTGTGGCGATTTCGGCAGTGAGCTTGCGGATGGTCTCGGCCGGGATGGTGGTGATCGGTGCGGCCCATTCCGGCGTTTTCGCCACGCCATCGCTTTCACCGGTGATATAGGCACGCAGCTTGTCCCAACCGACGCAATGGGTCGTGAGGAAATTCTTATCCTCCCACCCGCGCGCCAGGATTTCATGGGCCATTGCCAGCAGCAGCGCGGTATCGGTGCCGGGGCGGATCGGGGCCCATTCCGCGCCGGCCCAATCCGGCACATCCGCCCGCGCCGGCGATATTTGGATGAAGCGCAGCCCGGCTTCAGCGGCGGCGCGCAAATTCATCTCATTGCTATGCTGGCCAGCACCGCCTGAGGTGACATAGCCATTCCTGATCGGCAGCCCGCCCAGGCAGAGCATGACCTTGGAATAGCGCGTGATTGCCGCCCAATCCGTGACCTTGCCGAGCAGCACTTCATTGGTGCCGAGGATATGCGGCAACAGCGCCTGCGCCGCCGCATAGGAATAGGCATTGACCTGGCCGGTATAGCCGCCGCCAAGCCCCAGAAAGCGTTGCAATTGGCTGCGCGCATGATGAAACCGCCCGGCCGAGGACCAGCCATAGGAACCGCCCATGATGGATTTCGGGCCGGCTTCGGCCCTCACGCGGCGGGTTTCTTCCGCGACCAGCCGCACCGCCTTGTCCCAGGATATCGGCACAAAGGGATCACCCCCACGGAGCGCCCCGTGCCGGCGGCCTTCCAGCCAGCCCTTGCGCACATAGGGGCGGTCTATCCGCGCCGCGCTATGCACCGCATCGGGCATCGATTCAATGAGCGAACCGGGGAAAGGGTCCCGATGGAAGGGCTTCAC
>Ga0169931_10008604_pt1 | contig 14855 bp, 11 predicted proteins | sample Kivu_15m_20L_FD_129675 | JGI IMG/M metagenome (GOLD analysis project Ga0169931, IMG submission 129675) | Freshwater microbial communities from Lake Kivu, Western Province, Rwanda to study Microbial Dark Matter (Phase II) - Kivu_15m_20L... | ecosystem: Environmental > Aquatic > Freshwater > Lake...
CGCCAGACCGCAACCCAACGCAGCCACGCGGAACAGACTCCGGAACGAGTACGCCGAGAGCAGAAACGACATGGCAACCTCAAAACGCTGACGCCAAGAAAACGCGATGGAAGACGCTGCCGAGGCCTGGAGGAAAAAGGCTCGCCGACTGCGGGGGGAAGGGGTCCCTGCAAAACGGCGTAAGTTAGGCAGAATTCAACTCTTTGGATGATAATTGCGTCCCGCCCGAGAAGCAAGAAACATGCTTCCGAGGCGGTCTTCTCGTCTCTCTCTTCCGGCGGCAGCCGCCGAACGCCCCGGCTCGGGCAGCAGAACCGTTAGGAGCGGTACAGGGCCGCGTGCCGTGCGGCGAAAACACAACCTGCGTGTCGGAAAAAAGCCACGCAGACCTTGCCCAGGCGCAAAATTTTATCAGGCCAACCCGTGTCGCCGGCTGCGCATCGACTTGCGCGCCACGCGGGGGCCCCCTCGCCGAGCCATGACCCCCGCCCCTTTCTCCACGCACCGTGTCGGTCGCATCCTCGCGCTGGCAGCCGCCGCGCTGCCGGGTTGGGGCTGCGCGTGCTTGACGGGCAACCCGGCGGGATGCCCGCTGTGCCCCTTCCAGGCGACGACCGCCCTCGCCCCGGGGGGGGCGCCTTACTCGCCCTACGGGGCTTACGCCCAGCGCTCGCCCTATCCTCGCGCCTCGTCGTTTTCGCCCGGGGCGCCTTACGTGCCGCCAACGCCCTACGCGCCGGCCGCCCCCTCGCCGACGGTCCCGTACGCGGCCCCGTACGCGGCCCCGTACGGCGCCCCGTACGGCACGACCGTGGGGGCGCCGACGTTTGCTCCGTACGGCGGAATGCCCTACGGGGGCATGGCGCCGGCGGGGGTCGCCAGCGCGGCGGCGCCGACGACGAGCCCGGCGTCGAGCGGATTGTTGAGTTCGTGTTGGCCGTTCAACAATTGCGCGATTTGCCAGCGGCAATATCTCCTGGAGGGTTGCTGCCTGTGCGCACCGCGGACGGCGATGGCGGCCGCGGCGCCGGCGACTCCTCCGCCGCCGCCTGCCTCCCCCGCGCCGGCCGCGCCGGCCAGTTCGGCTGAGGAAGGCTGCGGCCTCTGCTCGTGTCTGCCGCGCATTGATCCGACGGGGGAAAAATTCCTGGTGTGGCCGAAGGACAAAGGGGCCAAGGCTCCCCCGGCCTCGAACGTGACGGCTCCGCCGGTGCTCACCGACTCGGATTTCCCGGCGGCGACGACCTCCCTGGCGTCGCTGCCAGCGGGCCTTGTCGCCCAGGACAAGCTGACCGTTACGCCGCAGCGCGTGCTGGCCCCTGTCGGCAGCGAGGTGGTGCTGAAGGCGGGGATCTGCGCGGCGGAGGGCTTTTTGCTGACCGAGCAGGAGATCGAGTGGCAATTGGCGCGGAACGGCGTCGGGGAATTCGTCGAGCTCGGGGGGCGCGGTTGGGTCCACCCCCCGCTGCTCCCCTGGAAGCGCGGCAAGAAAATCGACAACTACCTGGCGACCGGCTACACGGCCAAGGATCCGTTGTGCATCACGCGGGGCAACGACGATCCCAGCGACGACCTGGAGGTTTTGCCGGGCGAGGCCTGGGTGAGCATCAGCTCTCCGGTGGAGGGCGTGAGTCGGGTCGTCGCGCGGACTCCCAGCGTCGAATCGTGGCAAAACCGGCGTTCAGAAGCGACGATCTACTGGGTCGACGTGCAGTGGTCGTTCCCTCCGGCGACGGTCAGCAGCAGCGGTCGTCCGGTCACGCTCACGACGACGCTCACGCGGCAAACCGACGGGACGCCGATCGAGGGGTGGGTCGTCCGCTACGCCACGGCCGAGGCGGCCCAACTGGGCGCTTCAGCGACCGGACAGTCGTCGGAAGTGCGCACCGGCGCCGACGGGCGAGCGAGCGTCGAAATATCGCCCACCGACAGCGGCGCGCCGAGCACGCAGATCCATCTGCAACTGATTCGCCCGGCCGGCGTGGGGGGCGCCGAGAGTCCGCGTCTGCTGATCGCCAGCGGTTCGACGCTGATTGCGTGGACCGGCGACACGGCGCCCTACGTCTCGCCCAACGGACCGGTGACGCCCGCACCCGGCGCCCAGCCCTACACGCCCGTGCCGCCGACGGAGGGAGCAGCGCCCTACGCCCCGCTGCCGGGCGGCGGGGTGATTCCCCCCGCGTCCGCCGGGCCGGCGCCGCCGACGACGGCGACGCCGCAGCCGCAGGCCCGACCGGCGCTCGACATCGAAATCCGCGGCGACCGGCAGGCCCAGGCGGGGGGCGTGGCGCGGTTCGAGGTCGTGGTTCGCAACACGGGCGACGCGCCCGCGACGCGCGTGCTCGTCAACGACCGTTTCGACGAGGGCTTCAGCCACCTGAAGGATCCGCAGCGCAATCTGTACGTCGATCGGGAGCTCGGCACGCTGGCCCCGGGCCAATCGTCGACGGTCTTTCTGAGTTTCGACGTGCTGCGCGCCGGGCAATTGTGTCACGACGTCACGGTCACCTGCGGCGAGACGGCTCCGGTCTCCAAACGTGCGTGCATCGAGGCGGGCAGCGCCGCGCCCGAGCAGCAGCCCGGCCTGAAAGTCGACCTCGACGGTCCGGCGCAGGCGATGGCCGGTTCGACCGCTCTGTTCACGCTCAGCGTGAAGAATACAGGCCAAGCACCCCTCGCCAACGTCGTCGTGCAGGCCGAATTCCCGCCGAACCTGCTCGAGCCCCAACCCCGCGAGCAGGGGTTCGTCATCGAGCAGAGCAAGCTTGTCTGGCGTCTGCCGAACCTTGACGTGGGACAAACGCGGCGATTCGACATCGACGTGCGCTGCCTGCGGCAAGTCCTGCAAACGCCCTGCTACGCCGGCGCCACGGCCGAGGCGGTCGTCGGCGGTCGCACGGTGCAGGTACCGACGTACGACGAGCATCTGCTGGAGGTCACGCCGGCGACCGACGCCACGCCGTCCCGGCCGAGCGGACCGGCGTCTCCCGAAGCGTCCGGCAGCCCGCTGCGGATCCGGGTCGAATCGCGCGCCAACCCGGTGCAGGCCGGCGCCTCGACGATTTGCCAGATCACCGTGCAGAACCTGGCGAGCCAGACCGACGAGGAGGTCGAATTGCGCGTCCGATTCCCCAGGGAACTCGCTCCCAACCTGACGCAGGCGCAGGGACCGCCGACGGTGCGCGTGGAAATGCTCGACGGCATCGTGCGTTTCTCCCCCGTGGCGGCGCTCCGCGCGGGAGAGGCGATCAACTTCCTGGTCCCTGTCAGCGCCAGTCAGGCGGGGACCGTGGAAATCGTCGCCGAGGTGCAGAGCCGCAACGTGCCGGCCGGTCGCGTGCAGGAAGTCTATAATCTGGAAATCCGCCGCAACTAGCGGCCCGCGGCGGCTTGCGGACGGGCAAGGTCCGCGGCGTCGTCCGTCGGGCCTCGTCGAACCCCGGGGCGACACGGGCCGGCGCTCGGCGCGGGGTCGAGCAGCCGCGGCGCGCCGGCCCGCGAGGCGCCGGCCGACAAACGGGCTCGCGGCTCCCGCCCCCGATCCCTCGCCCCTGGAAGCACGCGTGCGATTCGCCCTGCTCTACCACCGCTGCCCCCCCGAGTTCGGCAAACCGAGCCACTGGGACCTGCTGATCGAACATGAGGGACAATTCGACGCGTGGAATCTGCGGACCCTGCCGGCGGACTGGCAGGCCGCTCTCGCCTGCCGCGGCGCCGTACCCGGCGCCGCGGCGGCAGGACCGCAATGCGGCGCCTGGGAACTGCCTCCGCATCGCTTGGAGTACTTCGACTACGAGGGCCCCGTCAGCGGCGATCGCGGCGCGGTGCAACGGTTCGACCGGGGCTTCTGCCGCGTCGCCGAGCGGGACGCCGACCGCGTCGTCGTCCATCTGGAGGGAGCGGTCCTCCGCGGCGAAGCCCGGCTGCAGCGTTGCGGCCTCGGTTCCGCCGAGTGGTTGCTGACCGTCGTGCCCGGCTGAGCCGCGAGGCGGGTCGTCGGGGCTGGCGTCGTCGGGGCTGGCGTCGTCGGGGCTGGCGTCGCGCAACGGGGGGCGCAGCGGCCGCGGCGGCGGGACGGCACAACCCTCAGGCCCGCGCTGACCGGCTCTTGGCCGGCTCGAGTCGGCGGATCCGCGAAAGTTGCCGATCTAAACAGCGTCTTACGGATAGCGAGGAGCGGACGCTTAGGCAACTTCTGCTCATGGCATAGGAGGTCAGACAATGTCGATCGGCAACGATCAGGTTCGGGCTGCGTCGTCGCAAGTTCGCTTCGACTGGAAGATGCTCCTCTTCGGCAGCGGCGCCGCGCTGGCAATCGCCTACGCCGGACTGCTGCGTCCGTCGCAGCAGCACTTGGCAGCGTTGGAGCGGCAGGTGGGCCAGCTGCAACAGGCGGTCAAGGAACTGACGGGCTCGGCCGGAGCGGTCGCCGGGGCGAACCGCCTGCTGGTGCAGTTGCAGCAGCAGGGTCGGCAGCTCAATCAAGCCGAGGAGGCGTTGCAACGCTTCCAGCAGCTGAGCAGCCGGCTGATCGCCCAAACCGACCGGGTCCATCAGGCCGCGACCTCGCTGGAGCGGATCGACGCGCTGCATCAGGGCATGGCTTCGTGCGGCCGAACGCTCCACGAGGCGGCCTCGGTGCTGCACGAAATGGCCGGCCTGTCGGCCACGATCGACGCCTCCCGCGAACTGGCGCAGGAGGCGCGCGGGGCGCTGGAAATCCTCGACGCCCTGCACAGCGACTTGACCGACCGGCTGACCCAGGTCGACGACGCGGCCCCCGTGCTGGAAAACCTGCGGCAACTCTGCGGGCGGCTCGTCGATGCGGAGAGCCTCGTCGATCGCGCCGCCGAGGCCACGGCCCAAGCCGCCCGTCTGCAGCAGAACCTGATCGACCGCCGCGCCACCCTCCCCGCCGCCGAGCAAACGCTCCACCAGTTGACGCAGCTCAACAAGTCGCTCGCCGACCAAGGGGACGAGACCCGGTTGGCGGAGGAGCGTCTCGCGCGGCTGCTCAAACTGAAGAACGGGCTGTTGCACCACACGGTCGACATCGACGACGCCGACGGCGCGCTGGCGCGGCTGCAGCAGATGAGCGAGCGGCTCGCCAACGCCACCGGCACGATCGGCGACCTCCAGCACATGGTCGTCGACCTGATGCTGCTGCAACCGGCCGTCGATCGCGCCGTGCAGGCCATCCAGCCGGTCATCGACTTCACCAAAGTGGCCCGGCAAGCCGATCTGGAAGGCCTCGTCGCCGCGGCGGTCAAGGGGAGCCAGAAGACCGCCGCCGCCAAGCCGGCCGCGGCCCCCGTCCTGGACGTGGCCCGCGCTCTGCGGGAAGAACTGCCCTGACCGGCTGACGCGGCGGCCCGCCGATCGTATCGTGAGCGGGCCCCCACCTGAGCCGACCGTATCCTGAAGCGCGGCCGGGCGGCTTCTCGTGCCCGCGAGAAGCCGCCCCGGCAGCGTCTGCCAGGCCGCTGGCGTCGGCGGCTCGCCCGACGTCGGCCGTCCGTCGGCCGGCAGCGCTGCGGCAGCGGTGCGGCGGCAGTGCGGCGGCAGTGCGGCGGCCGGGCGGTCGCCGGAACCGCGGCGGCTTGTCAGAGTTCGGCCGCCACCAGATCCCCGACCTCGGACGTCGAATAGCCCATGCGTCCGGCATTCTGGCTGGCCATCTTCTGGCCCGTCACCCGCATGATCGCCTGGAGCACGCGGCTGGCCGCGCGCGGTTGGCCCGACTGCTCGAGCAACATGCTCACGGCATTGATGGCGGCAATCGGGTTGATCTGCCCGAGGCCCGTGTACTTGGGAGCGCTGCCGCCCATCGGCTCGAACATGCTCACGCCCCCCGGGTCCGGATTGATGTTGCCGCCGGCGGCGACCCCCATGCCGCCCTGGATGATGCCCGACAGGTCGGTGATGATGTCGCCGAACATGTTGGTGGTGACGATCACGTCGTAATACTCGGGATTCTTGACGATCCACATGCAGCAGGCGTCGACGTGGTTGTAGTCCGCCTGGACGTCGGGGTACTCGCGCGCCACGTCCTGGAAGGTGCGCCACCACAGATCGTGGCCCGTGGTCAACACGTTGGTCTTGGCGACCAGCGTCAGCTTCTTGCCCTTGGGATTGTTCCGCTTTCGCGTCAATTCAAAGGCGTAGCGGATGCAACGCTCGCACCCTCTGCGGGTGTAGATCGCCATCTGCGTCGCCACCTCGTGCGGCGTCCCCTTGTGCAGGAAGCCGCCTGCGCCGCAGTACAGATCCTCCGTGTTCTCCCGCACCACGATGAAGTCGATGTCTTCCGGCCCCTTGTTTTTCAGCGGCGTTTCGACCCCGGGAAACAGCTTGACCGGACGCAGATTGATGTACTGGTCCAATCCGAACCGGACGTCCAGCAGCAGTTTCCGCTCCAGGATTCCGGGCGGGACGTCGGGATGGCCCACGGCCCCCAGCAGAATCGCGTCGAACGTGCGCAATTGGTCCAGGCCGTCGGGCGGCAACGCCTCGCCCGTCTTGAGGTAGCGTTCCCCTCCCCAGTCCAAGTGCGTCAAATCGCACGAGAAGCCTTCCAATTTGCCGACGGCCGTCAGCACCTTGACCGCCTCGGCAGCCACTTCGGGCCCCGTCCCATCGCCGCCGATCACTGCCAGTTTCATCGCTCTTCTCCGCTCCCCGCATGCTGATGGAACTTCCGACCGCCGCTCGCCCGACGCAGCTCCGCCGAAGCCGCGCCGCAACCCCCTTCGAAACGGCCGATTGTAGCCGCCGCGCACGGCCGCAGCGAGACCCTCAGGCGGTGCGGCCGGCGCGGGCGTTCGCGGCGCGCCCTCGCCCTCCGGGCCCGCCGCGGGCGCAGCGCGCCTCCCGCGGGGCGAGCCCGACCGAACCGCTCGTGTCGGCGTCTGTCCGCCGGCAGGGGCGGCGGCAATTGACGCTCGGGGAGAGCCCGACGTACACTGCATCGACGGCGGTCGAGCGCCCCTGCGCTCTGCCGCGAGCTTGTCTGTTTTTCGCCGCCGGCGCGTCCGCCGCCGGCCTCTCCGCCGATGTGCGGCGGTTCCGCGAGGGCGAGGCGTTCGCAATGGGCCTGAGCTGGGGTTGGGCGGGCGCCGCCTTGGGCGCCGCCGCGGGAGTTGCACTGCAGGTCGGACTGGAGGTCTTCGGCCAGATCGAAGCGCCGTGGTCGCCGGTCGTGATCGGTCTTCTGGCAGGGTGGGGCGTTCGTCAGTGCGACCCGACCACCGCGACGGGGGTCAGCTACCTCCGCGGCGCAATCGCCAGCGCCGTGGCCCTGGCGGCGATCGTCGGCGGTCCCTACCTCGTGGCCCAGTGGCGCGCCGCCCGCGACGTCACGGCATCGGTCGCCCGACCGCCCGGCGCCCGGGCGGCCTCGACGACGAGCCAGGCCGGCGACGGCACGGCCGCCGAGGAAGCGTTGGCGGAACTGCCGCCGCTCGCGGAACGGCCGCGGATCCCCGGCAACTTTGGACCTCCGCCGCTCGTCGACCGTCCTGGTCAGTTCTCGACCTGGCAATTCATCTTCATGGCGGTCGGCATGCTGCTGGCCTACGAATTGGCCCGCGGCACCGAGGTCCGGTACGACGACGAGGAATCGGCGGATTCCGCGACCGTCGACCGCAGGCCGGCGGCGTCCGACGCGCCGCAAGGCCGGGCCGTCGAGCAGCGGGCCGAGGACAACCAGCCCGACTGAGATCGGCCGCCGAAGGCCGATCGCCGGTCGGCGGCGCGGCCTGCTGGGGACGCTTCGGGCGGTCAGCTGTGCATGCGGGCGACATCGTCGCCTTCGGCCAGGATCAGCGCTTCCTGGACGGCCAGCTCTTCCAGCCGCTCAGCCACCGCTGCCTCGGAGGCGTAGTTCCGGGCCAGCCGCGTGTAGGTCGCGTGGTGCCGCGCCTCGGACTCGAACAAGCTGCGGTAGAACGCCGCCAGTTCGGCGTCGGCCACGTGCTCGGCCAGGGCCTGAAACCGCTCGCAACTGCGGGCCTCGATCAATCCCGCCACGAGCAGCCGGTCGACGGCGCGGTGCGGTTCCTGCTTGCGTACCAGGTCGTTGAGTCTCCGGCCGTACTGGCTGGGCCGTAGCCGACGGAAACGGATGCCGCGCCGCGCGAGCAGTTCCCGCACCAACTGGAAGTGCTCCAGTTCCTCGTTGACGATGGCCGCCATCTCGCGACAGAGTTCGGCGTCTTCCACGTAGTGGAAAATCAGGTTCAGGGCGGTCCCCGCCGCTTTCTTCTCGCAGTGCGCGTGGTCGATCAGGACCTCTTCGAGGCAGGCGTCGACCTGCGCGAACCACCGACGGTGCGTCGTCGTTTTGAGATGCAGCATCGAACCTCCCCAGACGTTCTCCGACAGCCAGCGGCCGCAGCGTCGCGCCGGGCTGCTCGCTACGCAGCTGATGGATCGGTGGGCCGCACATGACGCCGTGCCGCCGCTCCTCAAGTCGTCCACTGCCGGCGGCGAAAAGCGAGCGGCGGCTGATTGACGGCGCAAGGATCCATCGCAACGCCGGCCAGCTGCCGCCGATTCGTCTTCCGCTCCGTCATTCGCCGCGCCGCAACAGCCCGCGGTACCGCGCGGCGAGCACGCGGTGGAAAGTTTCCGGACCCCACCGCTTCCATCGCCACAGCCACCGGGCCCGTCGCCCCAGGACGACGTACAGCCCGCCGCGCCCAGCGAGGGCCGCCGCGGCGACTTCGTCGGCAGTGAGCGACGAGGCGGCGGTCAACCGCTCGGCCTCGCTGCGGTGGACCTCCTGCGCGAAACGGCCGCCGGCGAGCAACCCTGAGGGGAAAAACCCGGGAGCCACCACGCACACCCGCACGCCGTGCGGTCGCATCTCGGCCGCGAACGATTCGGAGAGGGCGATCACCGCCGCCTTCGAAGCTCCATACGCCCCCATCGCCGGAGGCCCCAGCAAGCCGGCGATCGAGGCCACGTTCACGACCCGCGGCTTTTCCGCGGCGGACGCTCGCAGCCACTCGGCGAACGTGCGGCAACCCCACAGCGTGCCGAAAAAATTGACGTCCATCGCCTGCCGCCACTCCTCGTCGGATCCTTCGCCGACTTCCGCCGCGGTGCAGATCCCCGCGCCGTTGACCAACAGGTGGAACGCGACGCCGCGTCCCCGCAGGCGGTCGTGGAGCCGCTGCCAGTCGGTGCGGCTGGTCACGTCGAGAGCCGCCGTCTCCACGGAGACGGTGCTAGGAGCCTCGCGCCGAACAGCAGCCGCCACGGCTTCGGCCGCTCCCTGGTCGCGATCGGCCAGAACGACGTGCCATCCCGCCTGGCGAGCCAACCGGACGGCACAGGCGGCCCCCAGCGTCCCTCCGCCGCCCGTCACGAGCGCCAGTCTGCTCATCGCCAACCTCTTTCGGCGGCAGTCTCTTGCCGCGCGCCCCGGCTGCCGCTCCGTCGCGACCCAACCGACCCCGGCTCCTGGCAGCCATGGACCCCTGCGCAAGATCGGCCCGCAATCGCGGGTCGCGCGCCGCGTCCCAATCGTAGCAGGAGCGCCCCCATGGCAGAAGCCGCCGGGAAACCGACCGCGATGCAGCACGTTCGTCGGCGCGTCCGCTCGCAGCCCGTGATCCCGTTCACCGCAGGCGATGGTACGGGTCCGGAGATCGAGCGGGCCAGCCGGTCGGTCTGCGACGCGGCGGCGGGGTGCGTCGGCGGCATCGGTCGCGCGCCGGGCGGCCACCTCGACGCTGGCGCCTTGCGTTGTCGCCCGCCGCATGGCATCGGCCTGAGGCCCCCGCCGCGGCGCGTCGCGTTGGAGACGCCGCCCCGACCGACAAGGTCAGCCGGCCGCCTGATTGCTCCTTGCGCCGCGCATCAACCGTTGCCGCCGCTCCTTACGGAGGAAACAGCCGGAGGCGAAAGGCGATCGGCGGCTCATGGACGCCGCAAGGATCAATGGGCGGACGGGGTGCGCGACGCCGCCGCGGCGATCGCCGTCGCGCGCCGCGCCCGTTGTTCCACGTCCGCCCAGTCCCCTGACGCCAGGACCGACTCGGGAACGAGCCACGATCCACCGACGGCGGCGACCAGCGGCTCCTTCAGGTACGCCGCCAACGTCTCTTCCGTCACTCCGCCCAGCGGAATGAAGCGGACCCCCAGGTGGCGGTAGGGAGCCGCGGCGCTCCGCAGGTAGGGGAGGCCCCCCATCGGCTCGGCCGGAAAAAACTTCATCGTCCGGCAATTCCACTCGAGCGCCGCTTCGATGTCGCTCGGCGTGGCGACCCCCGGAGCAAATGGAAAGTCGCTGTCGCGCGCCGCCTGCAAGACCCGCGGATTGAGGCCCGGAGCCACCCCGTAGCACGCGCCCGCACGCTGTGCTTGGTCGACCTGGGCGGGCGTCAGCACCGTCCCTGCGCCGACCAGCAGCTCCGGCCGGGCGGCGCGCATCCGCCGGAGAGACTCCAGCGCCGTCGCGGTCCGCAGGGTCAGTTCGACGGCGGTCACGCCTCCGGCCGCCAGGGCATGGGCAATCGGCTCGGCGTGGGCCGGATCGGGCAGGGTCAGCACGGCGATGACCCGGGAGGCGCCCAGCCGTTGCAGGACTTCCTCGGCGCGCATGGCTTCTGTCTCCAGGCGAACGGGAGCGGACGATCCGCGAGGTGCGCACTCTACCCCAAACGAGGCCTTGCCACGAGGGAGTTCCGCGCGGCCGCCAAGGGCTCGGCGGCCGCCAAGGGCTCGGAGAGTGCCGCAGCTTACCGGCTGCCGAAGGCCTCGATTTCGAGCCGGATCAGCCGGTGGGCGGTTTCCGCCGCGGTTTCCGGCCGCCGCAACGGGTCTTTGGCCAGCAGGGCGTGGACCAGGGCGGCCGCCTCGGGGGAGAGGTCGCGACGCTTCTCGCGCACGCAGACCGGACGCGTTTCGCGGTGCATTTGCACAAGTTGCTGGGCGTCGCTCGCCTGAAAGGGGAGCTCGCCGGTAAGCATCTCGTACAGCATCACGCCCAGACTGTAGAGGTCGCTGCGGGGCTCGGCGGCCAACCGCGAAGTGACGGCTTCCGGCGCGATGTAGGCCAGCGTGCCGCAGACGGGACGCGTGGCCCAATGCCGCATTTCGACGGGCGACTGGACGAACCCCAGATCGAGCAGCGTGGCGTGGCCGTCGGCGGCGACCAGAAGATTCGCCGGTTTGACGTCCGAATGGATCATCCGCACGGTCGTGTGCAAGGCGTCCAGCGCCTCGCACGTCTGCCGTGCGATCCACAAGGCCTGGGCGGCCGGCAGGCGGCCCTGCTGCACCAGCCATTTGTCGAGCGTTTGCCCCTCGAGCTTCGGACTCACCGTATAAAACGGCGGCTGCTGCACGTTCGCCGAGAGCACGGGAAGCAACCGCGGGTGCGACACCTTCCGTCCCACCCACGCCGCCCGACGCTGCATCTCAATCGCTTCCGGATCGCGCCACCATTCCTTGCGCAAGGCCTTCAGCACGTAGCTCGCCGGAGATTCGGGGGCCGCTTCGGCCGGCCGCGCGATGTAGGTCCGCGTCAGTTCGTTTTCCTCGAGCAACCGCGTCAGGTGCCAGGGGCCGATCCGGCCCACCAGCTTGCGATGTCGGGCAGGCGTGGACGGCGCGGCGTGGAGCGGCGCGGCAATCGGCATCTCGACCGTAGCCATGAAAGTCCCAGTCGGGGTGGAAGCGGATCCGCGCGACCGAGGCGCTCGGCGACCCGGTTGTGGGAAAATCGACCGGCAGGCAGACCTCGCTCAACACGATTCGCCGGAAAGTTCGGCCAGCTCGCACCCCGCCGTGACACTGGAAAATCCAGCCCGAGTTTGCGGGTGCTAGCTGAGCCCCCGCGGGGGCGGCACGCCGCGCGGTTCCGTCCGCCGCGTCCGCCGCACGGCCCCGCTAACTGCCGACGTAGCGGGCATGGACGGCACGGGCCTCCGCCGGATCCGAGGCGCCGCCGACGATCGCCCGCCCGTCGGCGAACACGGTGATCACGTAGGGAGGCGCTTCGAACCGCAGCAAAAAAGGATTGCGCGTCACGCGGCCCAGCGGAGCCAATTTGTCGGCCAATTGGGCCAGCGCCGCGGGTTGGCTGTGCGCCGCGGCCAATTGCACGGCTTGGCGGCCGCAGAGAACTTCCGCGGCCAAGCCGCGGCGCCCCTCCAGCCAGGGGAAGTCGCGTTGGACGCAGGCCCGGCAGCCGGCTCCCGCGGTGACGCGCGACAGCGTCAGGCTGCGGATCTGGTTGCCCCACAAGTCGATGGCTCGGAGTCGCCGGTCGACTTGCGGCCGTCGACCGCTGAGGATTTTCAGCGTCTCCATCGCTTCCAGCGAGGCCACCGCGGCGACGATCGGCCCCAGCACCCCGGTCGATTCGCAGGTCGGCTGCAGTTCGGCGGGCGGAGGTTCGGGCAGCAGGCACGCCAGGCAGGCCGACTCTCCGGGCAGAATCGCCAGCACCTGCCCCTCGGCCCCGACGCATCCGCCGAAGACCCAGGGCACGCCGTGCGCGACCGCGTAGTCGTTCAGCAGGTAGCGGGTGTCGAAATTGTCAAGACCGTCGACGATCGCGTCGGCCCCGCGGGCGAGTTCCGGCAGGTTGGCCGCCGTGACATCGGCGACCGTCGCGTCGATGCGGACCGCGGAGTTGATCGCTGCCAACCGGCGCCGGGCGGCAATCGCTTTGGGCAAGTGCTCGCGCGCGTCGCGCTCGTCGAACAGCGACTGCCGGTGGAGGTTGCCCAGTTCGACGAAATCACGGTCGACGATCCGCACGCAGCCGACTCCGGCGCGGACGAGCAGTTCGGCGGCGGTCGAGCCCAGGGCTCCGCAACCGCAAACGAGCACGCAGCTGCGTTCGATGCGGCGCTGCCCTTCGACTCCCAGCGGCGCGAAACGGCTCTGCCGCGCGTAGCGTTCGGATTCCATCGCCAACTCGTCGTGAGAGCCGCGCCGACGCCAGCGCCGCGGGCCGGGTGCGGCAAGGGAACTTGCGGCGGAGAACCCGAGTCTACCAGACCGTCGCGGCGACGGCAGCGGCGGCGCGTCGCGACCCCTGGCGGTCAGCCGCTCTCCGCGGCGCTCCGTCGTCGGGCCCTCCGCGGACGAGCGAACCGATCGGCGGCCGACTCACTCCGGGCGATCCTCATCGGGACCGCGGAGAACCACGGCGCCGTCCCCCTGTTTCTCGGCTGCCACCAGGGCGGCCGACGCCGCCTTCCGCACTTGGGCGAGCGTGACCTGGCCGATGCGGGTCGGGCCCACGCACCCCGCTCCCACGGCGGCCGTCAACCGCATGCCTTGGGGGCAACGGACGGTCGGCGGCAGTTCGTGCACGAAGGCAGCGACCTTCCGGCACTGGGCTTGGATCTCGGCCGCCGCAGGATGCGCCGCCGCCCACCCGAACGACGCTCCGCGACGGCGGTAGGGCCAGCCGTTGGCGCCGGCGGCCGCCGCCACGCACCGCGCGGCGTCGCGCAGCGCACGGTCGCCCGTCTCGAACCCGTAGCAGTCGCTGGCGGATCGCAACCGGCGAATCGCCACGGCGAACAGGGCGAACGACGACCGCGCCCGCTGGCACGCCGCGAAGTCGTCGGCGGCCAGTTCCCAAAAACGGTCGAAGGTCAACAATCCCGTCAACGCGTCCTGAAATCGCCCCGGCTCGCTTCCCCCGCGGCGGCGCGCCGCCCGGACCACCGCCTGCAGGATGCGGTCGTCGCAGTTGTAGGGCAGGAGGTCTGCCGCGCCGTGGTCGATCGCCGCTGCGCGCAGCGACTGCGTCGCCTCCCGGGTGATCGCGACCAACGGCAGCTTGGCAAGCGCCTCCTCGCGGCACGCCTCGCGGAGCGCTTCCAGACCGGTCGCATTGCGGTGGTCCAAGTCGATCGCGAGCACCGTCGCGGCAGGGGCGTCGGCGGCGGCGCGGAGCGCCTCGTCGACGCTCGAGCAGGCGCAGAATTCCTCGACGACCCCGCGAAGGCTCTGCTGCAGCCGCGCCTGGAGCCAGCCATTGGCCGATAGCACCACCAACCGCGAGGGGGATCCGTCGGTCGCCTGCATGGCACTCCTGCTCCGCTGCCCGATCTGCGCCGAGGCGCTGCCGCCGTTCCGCCCACGAGGCGCGGCGCCCGGGTCGCCAAAGTCGACCGTCGCTGCAGGCCCCAACCGCCGGCCGCCGCGCGGGCGAAGCACCTTCGCTCCCTGCGCTGCCGCGTGAATCAAGGGGCCCCGGCCGCTGGCGTGCGCCTCCGCGCAAGTCTAGGACAGCGGTCGAATCGACGACGTGGCGAAACGCCGAGGGCCTCGGCAGCGGTCGCCCTGGCCGCCCCCGCCCCCCCTTTCCCCCGCGCCGCACCACGCGGCGGTGGGGCCTCGAACGCTCAGCCGGAAGGGCCGGCCGCCGGCAGGAGGAAATAACCGGCACAATCGATCTTTCGCACCAGTTCGGCCTGCAGCACGTCGCACTGGGCCCGGGCCTCCGGCAACCCCGCCGCGCCCGCCCGACGGCGCGTGACCAGCACCGGTCGTCGACAGGCAGTCAGACCGGGCCGGAGCGCCCCGCCGCCGACCGACTCCCAGGCCGCCGCGTCGGCCTCAGGATGCAGTCGCAGCCCCGCCGGGGCGTCGCCCGCGGCGACGCGCTGCGCCAGCAGCAGGCTGCGCGGCCGCTGCAGCCAAGCCGGCAACGCCGCCAGCTGGCCTTCGTCGAGCACGACGACGACCGCCGCCGGACGCCAACTCAACGCGCACAGAGCGGTCTCCCATCCCGCTCCGGCCGCCGCGAGGTCGATCACCAACGGCACCCCCCGGCGCGACGCGTCATCCAGACCTTGCGGGCGAACGTCGGCGGTCCATAG
>Ga0169931_10008605_pt1 | contig 14852 bp, 13 predicted proteins | sample Kivu_15m_20L_FD_129675 | JGI IMG/M metagenome (GOLD analysis project Ga0169931, IMG submission 129675) | Freshwater microbial communities from Lake Kivu, Western Province, Rwanda to study Microbial Dark Matter (Phase II) - Kivu_15m_20L... | ecosystem: Environmental > Aquatic > Freshwater > Lake...
AATCAAGGACGTAACTCCTGCAACCTGGGCCAAGGCCCAGCAAAACGCCCATCAGCGGAAAGCGGCATAGTCGTCGAAACCAAAAGGCAAGCTCAGACCGAGGGTACTCGGCGCACCGCTAACGAAAAATCTCAAGCGCTTAATTTCAGATGAACGTTAGAGTTCCTAAACGACCCGCCTCATCCGAGCCGCATAGAAACCATCGAATGCGCCAATATCTGGCGTCCGGCGCAGTTCTTCTTCGAGGCACCATTCCTCGCCGTGCTTCGCCAAAAACGCTTGAACCTGCCGTTCGTTCTCACTGGGCAGAATGCTGCAGGTCGCGTAAACCAATTTTCCTCCCGGCATGACCATGCGGCTGTAGTTTTCCAGAATTTCAGTCTGCAACGCGGTCAGACGACCAATCTCAGCATCGCTTAACTTCCACTTGGCGTCCGGGTTCCGCCGCAAGACCCCTAAACCTGAACACGGAACGTCCAGCAACACCCGGTCTGCGCTTTGAGCGAGTCGCTTGACCGTTTTGGATCCTTCGATCTCTCGCGTCTCGATGACGTCTGCACCAGCTCGTGAAGCCCGCTTTCTCAACTCGGCCAGTTTCCACGCATGCACATCCAGCGCCAGAATGCGTCCCTTGTTGCGCATGAGCGCGGCGAGGTGCAGCGCCTTTCCGCCGCCTCCAGCGCACGCATCCACCACACGCATGCCTGGCTCAGCTTGCAGCAAAGGAGCGATCAATTGGGACGCGGCGTCCTGCACCTCGAACAGGCCCTCCTTGTAAGCAGCGGAGCCAAACAAGCTCGCCCGCTGCTTTAAGCGCAACGCGCTTGGCACATCCTCGACGATTTCCGTCTCAAACCCTTCCTGTCCCAGCCGTTCACGCAGTGAGCGGCGGTCGTTCTTGAGCGTGTTGACGCGCAAAAAAACGTCCGCAGGCACATTCATCGCTTCACGCAAAGCCGGCCATGCAGATTCGAGCTCGCGATGCCCCCGCTCCTCCAACCAATCGGGAATCGCAGCACGAATGGCGGGCGAGGTCGCCTCCTTAGCTCGCCTCAAGACATCCCCCGGCCTCACCTCGGGCGCAGCGTCATCCTTGGGCAGATCACGCCCGTTGGTGATCCAGTAGGCAGCCCAAACCTTCCACAAACGCTCCGGTGTGATATTCTCCGGCTGATTGTGCTCCGCATCTGGCAGCCCGGCGAGAAACCAAAACCAGCGCCACCAGCGCACACACTCGTAGATCGACTCCGCAAAAATGCGACGGTCACGACTTCCCCACTTCCGGTGCCGCTTGAAAGCAAACTCGATCACTTTGTCCGCATACCTGCGCCCGACGAAGACCTCCCCGAGGGAAACGATGATTTCATCGAGCAAATGGGGCGGCAGCTTCATCCCGCCCACATAGAACAACGCTCCGAATTTCACAACCAGCGCGTCCAAGAAATCACTGGCCCCACCGTCCAAGCAGTCTAATCTCCGCGACCCTCACACCATGCCTACCGAATTCGACATCCACTACGCTCTGGAAAACACCCAGGTGTTGCACGAGCCGGATCGTCGCATCGACACCTTTGGCAGTACCCAGTTTGAATTCCAGATCGTCACCGAGCTGATGGACAGCGTCGGTGCCGTGCGGGTGCGTGAAGGCCGCATCGAGGCGGAAAAGCCCCTCATTCTGCGCCCGGAGATGCCCGGCAACTTCGACTTCGAAGGCTTTGGCCCCGAAGCGGCCGCGTTTGGTGATTTTCTCAGAAACAACCTCCACAAGCTCGCCATCCTCAAGTACGGGTTCAAGTTTCGTAAAGGTGACATCACTGAGCAGATCGTCCACGAATCCATGGAACACGTGTGCGGCAAATTGCTGGCCGACATTCGCTCGTCCGGCAATCCGATGCGCGCTGTGATTCAGGGCGTGGACGACACCTGGGAGATCTGCCTGCTCAAGTTCACCGTCGAGATGATCGAGAAGTCCCAGAACATCAACCTCTTCGATTTCAAACGCCGTGGCCTTTTGGGCTGAACGGGCTTTGTTTTGACGCGCAATGGCAAGCACCCAGATCAAACTGCTGATTTTCCTCATCACCGTGGGCCTCGTCGCAGGCACTCTGGCGATGGGCTACTGGGTTTACATGAACATCCTCCTCAAGGAAAGCCAGGTCGAAAATGACATCGCCGCCATGAAGGGGATGGACCGTCCGCGCATCGACCCCGGCGTGCGCCGCTTTGAGGCCGCGGTTGATCTCATCCGCTCCGGCAAGATCGACGAAGGCCGCGACGCGCTCTACAAGCTCCGCCAGCAGTTCCCCGACTCCGCCACCTGCGCCGACGCGATGCGCATCATCGGCGAGATCAACATGGACCAGCTCTTCTCCCCCGCGAATTCCGCAGGCAAGAAGGACTACATCGTCCAACCAGGAAACACCCTGCTCGGCATCGCCACGAAGCACGACACCACGATCGACGCCATCATCCGTGCCAGCGGTCTCATGAGCTTCAATCTCCAGCCTGGAGATCACCTCACCCTCATCCCGATGGACTTCCACCTCGGCGTCAGCGTATCCAAAAAACAGGTCATGCTGCTGCGAAAGGTCGGCGACAAAGAGTATCTCTTCAAAGTTTATGATGCCAAGGACATCCGCCTCCCGCCCGGCACACGCCTGCCGGTGCAGATGGAACTCGCAGGCAAAAACGCCACTTACGATGGAAAGACCATCATGCCCATTGACCCGCATTACGCGGAAGCCGAAAAGTGGATTTCCGGAACGAAGGCTGGCGTCGTCATCCGCACTCCTCCCGTTGCCAAGGCCACCCCTGTCGAAGCTCCCAAGGCCAAAGCCACGAAGGGATCATCACCAGATGCCGCCCCGGCCCCGCCCCCCTCTGCGGACTCTGAGACAGGCATCTTTCTCCCGCCTGAAGACATCGAAGAACTCTTTGCGCTCGTCCGCAAAGGCTCAAAGTTGAGCCTTGTGAGGTAACTCCCCCAGCCCTTTCCCCCTCCCTCTATGAAACAAGTTTTGGAATTCGAAAAACCCATCGTCAAACTCCGCGAAGAAATCGAGGAGACGAAGAAGAAACTCGCGTCCAAGCCCAGCGACAAGCTCACCCAGCAGGTCGCCGAACTGGAACGCAAGCTGGACGAGCTGCAGCGTGATATTCATGCCAATCTCTCCCCTTGGCAGCGTGTGCAGATCTCACGCCACATCGCACGGCCCTACATGCTCGACTATGTGAAGCACATCTGTGATGAATTCGTCGAGCTTCATGGTGACCGCCACATCGGCGATGACAATGCCATGCCCGCTGGCTTCGCCACCATCGGCGGACAGCGAGTCGCCATCCTCGGCCATCAAAAAGGCCGCGACACCAAGGAAAACCTCCTGCGCAACTTCGGCAGCGCCCATCCCGAAGGCTATCGCAAAGCTCTCCGCCTGATGCGCATGGCGGAAAAGTTCAGCCTGCCCATCGTCACCCTCATCGACACCCCTGGAGCCTTCCCCGGCATCGGCGCGGAAGAACGCAACATCGCCGAAGCCATCGCCTTCAACCTGCGTGAGATGATGACCCTCCGCACACCGGTCATCGCCATCGTCATCGGCGAAGGTGGCTCAGGTGGAGCCCTTGGCATCGGCATCGCGGATCGCGTCTTGATGATGGAGAACGCTTACTACTCCGTCATCAGCCCGGAAGGTTGCGCCGCCATTCTCTGGAAACACCGCGAGCACGCTCCGGAAGCCGCCTCTGCGCTCAAACTCAGCGCACAGGATCTCTCCAAACTCGGCATCATCGACGGCATCATCCCTGAACCACTCGGCGGCGCTCACAATGACGCTGCCGCGGCTGCCATGTCGCTCAAAGACGCCTTGCTGAACACGCTGGCTGAGCTCGTCAAAGTGCCGACAGCGAAGCTGCTGGAGCAACGCTATCAAAAATTCCGCGCTCTCGGTCAGTTCACCCAGCAATAACCGAAATCACCGTTTCAAACGGTTCAGCGTGTAATACGCCATGCGGTGCCACAGCGGCGTTCCGTCCTTCGCCGAGAGCTGCGGAAGCTCAAACTCATGCACATAACCTTCACGGAGGTTGGCGATGGTCACTTCGAGGGTCTTGCCATCGTCGGAGAGCTTCGTGGCGGTGATTTGCAGTGGTTTGGCGTCGAGTTCTTCACCGCCGTATTTGCTTTGGAACGGGTAGGTGTAGCTCTGGCCGGTAAATTCACCCAAAGAGGCTTTTTCGACAGGGAGTGTGAACGTGAAGCGAAAGCCGGTCTCGGTGAGTTCGAGCTTCTCCACGTCGAGCGGCGTCTTTTTCGTCCAAACGATCTTTTGCAGGCCGAAGGGGCGATTTCCTTTGCTGTTCCAGCCGCGATTCGACTCACCGACAACGAGCGAGCCATCTGGCAGCGTCGTCAGAGCCAGCGCGGCACATTGCAGGCCTTCAACGAAAGGAAAACAGGCTCCCTGATACTCACCGCCGACTTTTTCGAGGAAGACGCGGTTCACGCCGCTGAGAACGAATTCGCCAACGAAGAGCTGTTTCGCGAAAGGACCGAATTTTCCGTCGCTGCGATCACAGACGATGCCGGTGCCGCTCTGGCCCATTTTCACATACGGCAACCAAACGGCCGGCGGGCAGTAGCCGGGCACTTTTTTCATCGCTTCGGCCACGGTGATGCCATCCGGCTGCTTCGACTGAATTTTCACCGGCGAATCCGGGCGCATCGCATTCGGTATCGAATCAGCGTGACCAAAGTAGGCGCCTTTTCTCGCGTGGAAGATGGGCGTCGTCGGCATCCAATTGCCTTGTTGATCGCTGATGAAGATATCGCCCTCGAAATTCGTGCCAATGCCACAGGGAGATCGAAAACCCGCGCACCATGGCTCCAGTTTGCCATCTGGCGACGTTCGCACGACCCAACCACGCCACAGCGTGTCGCCTTCGACGATGGGCTTGCCCATGCTGGAATTTAGCGAGGTGAACAAATTGCCCGCGGCATCAAACACAGGCCCGTAGGCATACTCGTGATAAGCGCCGCTCACGCCCCAGCCGTTGGCAGAGGTGAGATATTCGTCCGCGGTGCCGTCGCCATCGGTGTCGCGGATCTTCGTGACCTCCGCACGCTGCGTGGCGTAAAGCGCACCCTCATGAAACGCGAGGCCGAGGATCTCATGCAGGCCGCTCGCGAAGAGCTGAAAGCCTTTTTCGCTTTCGATCCAGACTTCGCCTTTGCGCAAGGCGACGGCGAGTTTGCCTTTGTCTGTCACCGCGAGGCCGCTGGCTTCGAAGTTTACGCCTGCGGGCAGGTCGTAGGTCTCGATGCGGTAGTAGTCTGATGGGGTTTGCGCCATCACCGGGCTAGCCATGAGCAAGCACGCGAGAGCGTTTTGGAGTGCGCCGGCCCTCCGGCGCTCTCGAACGTCTCCAGGCCTGCGAAAAGCTCCAGAGGGCTGGAGCACTCCAAAACGCTTCGCGACTACCATGACAAGACCTCCTTCGTTTGCTGTCCGTTGATGTTGATGATGTGCTCGAAGCCGTTTTGCGTCGGACGCAGCGTGTCCTCGCCTTGCTGGCCGTTTTCGCGGTAGAGGAAGGTGGGAATGCCGTCTTTGCCGATGCGGTAGCCACCAAAGATGCGTGTCGTGGTGACTTCAGGCAGTTGTTTGATGTCGGTGCCGAGTGGTTTGATGGGCGGCATGGCACGATCCTGCCAATTGCTCATGGCATCGAGGAAGCGACCTTTCCAGATGATCGCCCAACGGCTGGTTTTGCCATCGAAGGCGGCGTTGAGGCCACCGGGATAACCGACGCCGATGGCATGCGTGCCGACGCCTTCGATGAAGCTGCGGAAGACGATGGGCTTGTCGCTCGGCTTGAGCTCGAAGTCGGCGGCGGACATGAGTCCCTCCGGCAAAGGCTGCCCTTCGGCCTCACGCAGGTAGGTCCAGATGCTCTCAATGTCTTTGTTGGCCGTTTTGCGGCCGACAAACATCGGCGGCATGACCGTGCCAGGCTGCGTGACCTGTGGGTTGAGCAGCAGCTCCTTGAAATACTCCGGCTGGAGTCGCTCGACGGTGTGCGTGAGCCGGATGACGGGCGGGCCGAGGGATTTGCGATCTTTGAGCCCGTGACAGGAAACACACGCCAGGCCGGTGGCTCCAAGCAGTTTGCGACCGAGCTCGGCGCGGTGATGTTTTTCGAGGCCGCTGACGTCGATCGTGACGGGTTTGTCGAGTTGGTCGGCTTCGGTGAAGGCGCTGATGAGCATTTCGGTCTGCGCTTGGCCGAAGTTGGGCATGCGCGTGTCCATGTAGGGCCGAACGCTGCCGTTTTCGCCCCAGAGAATTTTTTCAAACCAGCTTTGCGTGAGCTTACGGCCGACTTTGTCCAGGTTCGGCGGCAGATGCGCGAGTTCGCCGAGCGATTCGGCGGTGGGATCATTCACGCCGAAGAATTGAGCGCGAGGATCCTCCGGACCGCCTTTGCCATCGCGATCATGGCAAGCATAGCAATTGAGACGGGACATCTGCCAGTCGATTCGCTCCTGCGCCGTGAGTTTTGGCGCGGGCTTCTGGATTTCCGCGAGCGCGAGGCGCAGGGCGCGTTTTTGGAGATCGTTCAAATCAAAGCGCGGCGTGCCAGTGGGCTGTTTTTCGGCGAGACAGCCCTCCGAAATGGGCCGGATGGGTCTCATGGGCTGGATGGGACCCATGGAATGGCATGAAGTGCAGTTCATGCTCTCAAACAGCGCTTTGCCTTTTTCGATGCCTTGCTCCGGAATCTTCAGCGCGGCGCGGGCGGTGGCTTTTTCGGCGATGCGGCCGGTGTGGAGGTAGGCGGCGAGATCGGAGGCTTCTTGCTCGCTGAGGCGCATGTCCGGCATGCGGCCCGCCGGACGTGTGTGAAGCGGATTCTTCAAAAAGGCGGCCAGCGCGTCGAATTCATACGCATCAGCCAGCGCGATGGGCACGGAGGCATTGCCCGGTTTTTCGACATCGGCATCGGCAGGCACTTTCGGAGGCCGCACATCGAGCGCGGGCTCGTGACAGGCCACGCAGCCGACTTTGTGATAGAGCTCTTTGCCGTGCTCGGCATCGCCTGCGGGCATTTTCGGCGATTCGGCCTTCAACGAGGCCAGATACTCGACCAGCGCCTCGACCTTCTCGTCATCACCTTCTTCACCCGCGAAGAGTCCAGGCATCTGGGTGCCCTTTTTACGATGCTGCGGGCTGCGAATCATGAGCCAAAGCGTGTCTTCATCGAGCCGCGAGCCCACGGCGCTCAAATCAGGCGCGGGCTTCGGTTTGAGGCGCTCTTGCCACGCTTTTGGCACGGCGTGGCACGCGGTGCAGTTCAATTCGGCCATCAAGAGCAACCCGCCGGTGACGAGATGCTCATCGGGGTCTTCCGGCAGGTTGAATTGATCGAAGTTGAAGACGTAGGCGTGGTTGATGGGCTCGGCCTGCAATGGATGTGCGTGGGCGGGAAGAGAGCCGAGGAGCGTGGCGAGCAGAAAATGACGAATGGCGAATGGCGAATGACGAAGGAATGACGAAGCTCGAATGTCGAAGGTGGGGCGCATGGCTTCGGAGTTCGGCATTGGGGCTTCGTTCGTCATTCGGAATTCTGGTTTCGTCATTTTAGAGGCCCATGCGTGCTCTTTCCTGATCCAGCGCCTTTATCCAAGGGCCAATAAAATGGCCACTGTCATGATACGTGCGTCCAGAATACATGTGCTGGTCGATCACACAGGGTTCATTCACATAAATGCCGCCGCAGATTTCGAGGTCAAATTTGCATTTCGCGACGGTGGCCATGCGCAGGCCTTTGACGATGTCGGCGCGGGCGGGAATCTCAACGCCGTGGCAGACGCTGGCGCAGGGCTTTTTGTTGTCCCAGAACCACTTGGTGATGCGGAGGAGATCAGCGTCTTCGCGGATGTACTCGGGCGCGCGGCCGCCGCTGAAGAAGATGCCGACGTATTCTTCAGGCTTGATGTCTTTGAAGGCGATGTCGGCGTCGATGCTGTAGCCTTCCCATTCCTTGGTGATGGTCCAGCCGGGCTTCACTTCATGCAGCACCATCTGGTATTTCCGCTTTTCCGGCGCGGCGACGACGGGCTTGTAGCCGCCCTCGATGAGGCGGTAGAACGGGTAGAGCGTGTCAACGGTCTCGGTGGCGTCACCGACGATGAGGAGAACTTTAGCTTCGGGCATGGGGAGCGGAGTATTGGAGTTTGGGAGTGTTGGTTAAAGAGTGGCGACGATGGCGTCGAGATGGTTCTTGGCGCGGAGAATTTCCGCAGTGGATTCGGCGGCGGTGGGCATGATGGGGATGCCACGCGGAGTGGGGTGCATGAAGATTTCGGTGGGGCCGGTGAACTGGATGGCTTTGAGAGCTTGGAGGAGCGGTTTCCAGTCGAGCGGGCCGCGGCCGGGCATCTGCTGGAGTTCGTCTTCTTTCGGCATGGGCTTCATGCAGCCCTTGCCGTGCTCCCAGGCATAAAAGAGCGTCATTTTTCGGTCGATGTGCAGGATGAGGTCGCTGAGCAGCGCGGTGTCCTGCGGCAAATGATACGGCGCGAGGGCGATGCCGATGCCGGGTGTGTCGCGGGTGAAGTCGGCGAGCCAGCGGAGGCTGTCCGGCGTGTCGATGAGGTTGTTGATGTGGTTTTCGATGCCGATGGTCACGCCGTTCTTGGCGGCGATTTCGGCATGCGGCTTCATTCTCTCGGCAAAGTCCTTCACGTTGGCCTTGAGCTGATCGGGCGTGAGTCCTTTCCAATCACCTGCACCGCCGGTGACGATGAAGTTGCCTCCGAGTTTCTTTACGAGCGCGATTTCGTCCGCGAGCTTGAAGGGACCGAGGTCATAGCGCGTGGTGCCGCCGAAACCGATGCTGTGTTCTTTGAGCATGGCGGCAAACTGGTCGTGACCGATGGCATCGAGCTCCTCGCGCTGAGTGCCGTGTTTCTTCGGCCACAGCTCGATGGCAGTCGCACCGCCTTTTTTGACCTCGGGCAGGATTTCCGCGAGCGGAAGGCTGCCATACATCGAGGAAGCGAGCATGTAATTCAGCTTCCACGGCGCTTCAGCGGCGAATGCGGGTGCAGCAGCGGCTGCAGCGATGGATTGGAGGAAATGACGTCGGTTCATGCGCTGGATTAAACGCCGGGGCACACACCGCTTCATTCAGACTTTGGGCGCGGTGTTTCAGGTTTTGCGGCCCGCTTTTGTCGCCTCATAAAGGGATGCAATCCCCAAGGTGAGCTTTGTGGTACGTGCTGACTCAAAACCGTTCTCGCAAATCAGCGCTTCCATGTTCTTGCCGGATGGAAAGCGCTCGATGGAACCACAGAGATAGACATAGGCCTCACGCTGGCCGGTGATCCAGCCTGCGATGCGGGTCATGATGTGTTTCAAATAGAACAAGTAGAGCTGACGAACGCCCGGGAGACTTGGGATGGAGAAATCCAGCACGAAGAGGCTTCCTCCCGGCCGCAGCACACGGCTCATCTCCTGCAGGGCGGCGGGCCAGGAGGCCATGTTCCTGAGGCCGAAGGCAACTGTGAGGACGTCAAAGACTCCATCTTGAAACGGTAGAGCCATGCCATCCGCTGCAATGAGCTGGTGAAAGCGCCGCACCTGCGCCTCACGCATCATGGGAACGGAAAAGTCAGCTCCGAGCACTTTGGCTCCCGGGCAGGCCTCCTGGATCGCCTGCGCGAGATCACCACTGCCAGTGGCCAGATCGAGAATTCGCGCCGGATCAAGTTGGGCAACCCGTTTTGCCGATGTCCGCCGCCAGAGGCAGTCGATGCCCAGGCTGAGCACATGGTTCGCGAGCACATACCGAGATGCGATTCCCGCAAATGCCTTCCTCACGAATCCTGCGTCTTGCATGGTGTTTGGGGTCCGGTCCCCCGGCAATGCCAGGGGGTGATGGTGCTCACGAAAGGACTCGAACCTTCACGATGTTACTCACTAGAACCTGAATCTAGCGCGTCTACCAATTCCGCCACGTGAGCAACGAGGGGGGGTCGGGTGACCGGGACGCGAGTTTTGACCAAGGCCCAGATTTCTCAAGCGGGAAAATGAGTTTCTTCTGGCGATGCGTTGAGGTCGGCGCTAGTCGCAAGTCATCATGTCCTTTCGTCTCGAAATGCTTCAGGTGGCCCGGCTGGCTCCGAAACTGCTCGGAGAGTCGGCGGAGTTGATCGAGGGCTTTTTGCGCTCGCGCATCGCACCAACGGGCGGGTTTCTGGACCGCGATGACAAGCCGGACCTTTATTACACCGTGTTCGGGTTAGAGGGATTGCAGGCGCTCTCGCTGGATGCGTCAAAGATTCCCGATGTGAAACCATGGCTGACAGGTTTTGGTGACGGAGCCGGCCAGGATTTTGTGCATTTGTGCTGCTTGGCGCGCTGCTGGGCGAATGCGGGCATGAATCACTTTCCCGAGGCTTCGCGTGCAGCACTGGCAGGGCGGATCGAGGCATTTCGCTGTGCTGATGGCGGTTATCATCAGGCTGCGGGACGAAGCAAAGGCAGCGCTTACGGCTGTCTCTTGGCCTGGGGAGCCTATCAGGATCTCGGCGGCCTGCCGCCAGAGCCTTGGCGAATGGCGGAGTGCATGGGCGGCCTGCGAACAAAGGATGGGGCATGGTCAAACGAACCCGGCATTCCCGTTGGCTCCACCACCGCCACCGCGGCGATGGTGGCGCTGCACCGGCACATGGAGGTACCCCCGCCGCCAGAGGCTGTGGAATGGCTGATGCGGCAATGCCTGCCCCAAGGTGGTTTCCTTGCCTTACCCGCAGCTCCGCTACCCGATCTGCTATCCACCGCTGTGGCGTTGCATGCGCTGGATGCGGTGCAGGCGGACTTTTCCCGTCTCAAGGAGCCCTGTCTCGACTTTGTGGATTCGCTCTGGGATGCCACCGGCGGTTTTCATGGCAACTGGACCGATGACACACTCGATTGCGAGTACACCTACTACGGTCTGCTCGCACTGGGGCACCTCAGCCTCTGAAACGCAAAAAACCCGGACATCGCTGTCCGGGTTCTCTGGATGAATGATTCCGCTTGTTGATCAGGCGAGGGCTTCCGTGAGGATGCGGCCACCGTTGACGATGTCGATCGGACGAGTGCCGTCGGCCACGATGCGCTTTTCTCCGTTGATGCCGAGGAGGCGATACATGGTCTTGGCAAGGTCTTCCGGCCCGACCGCGTCACGATCAGGTTCACCACCGAGCGCGTCGGAGGCACCGTGGATGTAGCCTTCCTTCACACCACCACCAGCGAGGGCGACGGAGAACACGCGCGGCCAGTGGTCGCGGCCGTTGGTGCCGTTGATCTTCGGTGTGCGGCCGAATTCGGAGCTAACCATGACCAGCGTGCGCTTGAGCATGCCACGCTCTTCGAGATCGGTGATGAGACGGGCAAAAGCCTGATCGAAGCTCGGAGCCTGACCATCAAACGCACTCTTGATGTTGGAGTGGTGGTCCCAGCCGCCGTAATTCACAGAAACCATGCGGACGCCGGCTTCAACAAGGCGACGGGCGAGCAGGAAGCGCTGACCGGCGGAGTTGCGTCCATATTCGTCACGCAGCTTGTCGCTTTCTTTTGAGATGTCGAAGGCTTCACGCGCTTTCTGGCTGCTGATGAGGCCGTAGGCGGCCTGATAGAAGCTGTCCATGGCACTAATGGAGTCGGCTTTTTCCACGGCCTTGAAGTGCTCATCAACGGCACCGAGCAGGTTGCGACGGCGATCAAAACGCTTCTCATCGACATCCTTCGGCGTGAGAAGATCGCGCACGCTGAAACCACGATCCGCCGGATCGCTGCCGAGGGCGAAGGGACCGTAAGCACTGCTCATGTAACCCGTGCCCTGCTCAGGAGCGAAGACACTCGGGACCACGACGTAGGGAGGCAGGTTGTTACGGCTGCCCTGCTCGTGGGAGATGATGGAGCCAAAGCTGGGGAACTTGATCGCCGGGCTGGGGCGATAACCCGTGAACATGTTGTGCGTGCCACGCTCATGAGCAGCCTCACCGTGGGTCATCGAGCGGATGACGGTGAGCTTGTTCATGATCTTGGCGATGTTCTGGAACTTCTCGCCGACGTATTCGCCAGGAATGGAGGTCTTGATCGGTGTGAAAGGACCGCGGTAATCTGGGGAGGCGAAAGGCTTCGGATCCCAGGACTCATGCTGGGCCATGCCGCCAGGCAGATAGATGTGGATCACCGAGTCAGCGATCGGCTTGAAGGTTTCCACATCGGGCATCAAAGGGGCGGCCTGCAGGCGGAGAAGCTCCGGGAGCGACAGGCCAAGGCCGCCGAGCATGCCGACGTAGAGGAAGTCGCGGCGGCTGGCACCGGAGCGCAAATCAAGGTGGTTACCTTGGCAGAGAGGATGCATTTTCATATCAATTGATGGGGGTGTTGTTGCTGGAATCGTGGGGAATTACGAGGGGGGAAAGGGCTTCTTGCAGATCTTGCGAAAAATTACGCAATTCATGATCTTCGGCAAGATCCCCTTTATTTAATGACCCAGCCGGACTGGACAAACTGGTGAATCCAAACCTGGAAATCCACCGGGGCATCCAGGGGAAACTTGAGCCTCAGCATCATTGGCACCGTCGCATCGCTGCTCTTTTGCACCCAATAATCGAGCTCTCTGGCCATTGGGCTCGACTTGCTCACATACCCATACACCACCTTCGCGCCCGGTTCGGAGATGTTGCGCAAGCTGTAACAGGCCAGTTCGGCAGGATTGCCAAACTGGTTCTCGTAATGCCCCGCCGGCGACACCAGCACGCGGAAAAGCGACGGAGAGGCAGGCTTCGTCTCGATGAAGTCAGACCATGCCATCTCACCCGCACCGACAAACGACTCCCAGTCCACCCTCGGTCCTTCAGCCGTGTGCTCGACGGTGGCCAGTCGGCGCCCTCCGCCCTGGAAAACGACCACATGTTCGCTGAGCTTCGTCGAGACATCCGCCGCCTCGACAATCGAATCGAATGGCATCGGGCCATCCGCATTTTTAGCGTAGTAGTCGCTCATCATGGGCGCCACGCGCAGCTTGTCACGCACTAGCAGGGCGCGCTGTTTCCAATCAGGTGCTTGCAGAAATTTGCCCAATACCGCCTCGGCAGCCGCTAGCCTCGCGAGGTTTTCGCTGCTGGCTTTTTCCGTGGCAGCTTGGGCGGTCTTCAGTTCTTCCCTGCCCGGCGGACGAAACACCAGATTTCCAGAAGTCACCGGGGGCAGGATTTCCTCCGGTTGGATCATTGAGGCCGCTGCGGGCGCTTGGGAGCCTTTTTCTTCAACAGGTTGCTGCCCCTGACGCTGATCGTGGGAAGGCCGGAGGATGGCAAAGATCAACAAAACGACCACGACGACAGTCACGAAAGCAGCCCCAATAACCAGACGACGGCGGAACTGGTGGATCTCTGGATCCATGCGCATGCGCTCAAAGGCATCTCCCGGCAGCGGCTGTGGATCGACCGAGGGCGTCAGTTCGGCACGCGGCGGACTTGGCGTGGCCGGCGGCTCATTCTGCCCCATAAGAAGCGCACGGCGCTTCGTTTTGGTCGTCTTCTCCGACATTTGCAGCATCACGATCTCGCCACATTCCGGGCAGGGACGTGAACGAGTCACCGCCGACGCCTGTATTTCGACAGTTTTTTCGCAGTGGGGGCAGACGAGGGTGGTGGCCGGCATTCTTCGGTGAACGATTGGGGGGTGAAATTCAGGGTGTCGTGGGGAGTTTCTGGCCGCAACCTACGCGTGATTCAATTTCCCGTCCATGCCAGCGCCACACCTCCGCGAGAGCGCAGGCGCTGCAGGCCCCAGCTCATCATGATGCGGGCATCTTCCCAGATGTACTTCGTTTTCGTGCCGAGCTGCACCAGGATCACCTCCCGGCCGCCACTGGCAGCGCTGGAGATCAGACAGCGCCCGCTGGCCACGGTGTAGCCCGTTTTCATCCCGTTGCACTCCGGCATCACGCCCAGGAGTTCGTTCGTGTTCTCCAGCGTCACCATTCGTCCGTCCGCGCGACGGAAGGTGTAGTATTTGCGCCGCACCACATCGCGGATGACGCTGTTGCGGTAGGACGCCATCGCCACACGCGCCATATCCCGTGCCGTCGAATACTGGCCACCGACCGTGAGACCGTGCGGATTCTTGAAGTTCGAGTTCGTGCAACCCAGCGAACGCGCTTTCGCGTTCATTTTCGCAGCAAAGGCGCTGATGCTGCCCGCGTTGTCGCGCGCCAGCACGTTCGCCACGTCGTTTGCGCTCTTCACCAGGAACGCGTACAGCAGTGTGCGCCGCGAATACACCTCTCCGGGCTTCAATCCCAGCCGCGTCGGCTCCACCGCGACATCCGAGGCCTGCACGCGCACCATTTTATCCAGATTGCCCGCGTCCAGCACGACCAGGGCCGTCACCAGCTTCTGCGTGCTCGCCACTGCCCTCGCGGTCTCAAAACTGCGGCCAGCCAGATGCTGCCCGGTGCGCGCATCCAGCAGCAAATATGAGGCAGCGCGGATGGAAGGCCCTGTCGTCGCCACCAGCATCGGGCTTTCCGGCAGCAGCACCGGCATGACCTGGGCACCATCGCCCTCGGCATACAGGTGCTGCGAATTCGGCGCGACCGGGAGCGCCTTCACGACGCCAAAGTCAGCGCAACTGCTCAGCAACCCAACGGCCGCGACTGTCATCAAAAGCTGGATCAATTTCATCATCATGGGAGGCAACGGGGCTCACGTCCGCAGTTTTCATGCCGGATACCACCGGACCGCGCATCTAGGCCACCGTGACTTCGTTGTCAAACCTTGCGCCCCTGCC
>Ga0169931_10008606_pt1 | contig 14851 bp, 10 predicted proteins | sample Kivu_15m_20L_FD_129675 | JGI IMG/M metagenome (GOLD analysis project Ga0169931, IMG submission 129675) | Freshwater microbial communities from Lake Kivu, Western Province, Rwanda to study Microbial Dark Matter (Phase II) - Kivu_15m_20L... | ecosystem: Environmental > Aquatic > Freshwater > Lake...
AGGAAGGGCGGAGAGACCGCCGCCGCGAGCAGCGAGAGGAGCAGGAACCCCGGCACTCCCGCGACCGCCCAGAGGTAATGCTCCGCCCAGCGCGCCGAGTCATCGTCCTCGAGCCACTCCGCCCACCGCCGCAGATGGACGGCGAGCGCCAGAAGTCCCGCCAGCCCGGCGAGCGACATGCCTCGAGCGGTCCACTCCGACGCCTCGTAGAGCGCCGCGGGCAGCTTGAGCAGCGTGGGCTGGGCGAGGAGCACCGAGATCGGCCACGCGAGCTGCAGCCATCGCGCGGCGACCCGCACCCGGGAGCGGCGTCCGAGCCCTCGCTTCTCGGCGTCGGGATCCTCGATCGGCGCCGCGAACAAGATCACGCCGGTCGCCCACAGGACCTCGATCGCGAGCGACAGGGCGACGGGCGGCATCCAGAACCGAAACAGCACCGCCGCGCGGATGACGAGCGAGAGCACCGCCGCGACGCTCGCGATCCGTGCCGTGATGGTCAGTCGAGCGATGACGGCGTACGGCAGCTCGACCGCTCGTCGCGGCGCGACTCGTCCCGCGCGACGCGAGCGGGCAGGCGGCGGAGCCCCGCACTCGGGGCATCGCCGAGAGGGCGGCAGACCCTTGCGTGAGTAGCCGCAGCCGGGGCACGACGGAGCCTCGCCCGCGGACGGAGATCCTGCCCGCGATGCCGCATGGGTCGGCGGCGTGGTCGGTGATGGTCGCCCGCGGTCGGTCGCCGAGCCGCGCGGTTGCGTGATCGACCCATCCAGCGGCGGCGCCATCCCGCATTCAGGGCAGGGTCGACCCGGCGGCAGCCCGCGCCGCGGATGCCCGCACCGAGCACATCGAGAGGAGTCCGCCATCGCGACGTCAGGCTCCGGGGTCCCACCGCGGTCCCGCGCGGCTCAGCGCCTCGATGTCCTCGATGTCCTCGATGTCCTCGACGTCCTCGATGTCCTCGAAGACGTGGGCAGCGTGAAGGTGCCTGCCCGCTCGATGATGGTGCCGCACGCCCGGCAGGTGCGGATCCGCGCGGGTCCTCCCCAGAACTTCTCCATGATCACCTTGAGGTCCTCGTCGATCTTCCGGAGCCGCCATCGCGCCTCGTGCACGAGCTCGTCGCAGGTCGGGCAGTACCAGCGGAGCCCGTCCTTCTCTCCCCGCGGACGGGGGAACTCGATGATCAAGCCGAGCGTTCCCGCGGGTCGCTGCGGACGATGCGGGACCCACCGCGGCAGCAGGAACAGCTCGCCCTCGCGCACGACGACGTCGTGCGGCGGGCTGCCATCGAGCGGTCGGACCCTCACCGCGATGTCGCCCTTCAGTTGATGGAAGAGCTCCTCGGTCGGGTTGACGTGGTAGTCGTTGCGGGTGTTGGGACCACCCGACACGAAGACGATCGCGTCCTTGCTGTCGGCGAACAACTGTCGGTTGCTCACCGGCGGCTTGAGGTGCCTGCGGTTCTCGCGGATCCAGCGCTCGAGGTGGAGGATCGAGGCGCCAGGCAAGGAGACCGGCGAGCTCGAGGGACGGCGGGCGCGACGAGGTCGGGTGGTCATGGCGCCGAGGATACCGATGCCTCGGCGCGCCGACCTCGACGATCAGCGCGTCACGGCACGATCCGGCGGACCGGTCCAAGGCGCTCCTCGGGTACCTCTCGGCGACGAGGTCCCTCGGAGATCCGGATCGGTCGAACCACGAAGCCATCGCCCGCCGGCTTCCGTGCGGCGGGAGCAGCCGGCGACGACTCCGCGGCGGCTTGGTCGGGGATCGTCGAAGGCGAAGATCCCACGGTCGGCGGCTTCGAGACCATCGGCGGATCCTCGCCGATCACGACGTCGAGCACCCTCTGCCGCGCAGCGCGGCTGGCATGCCCCACGAAGGCGCCAACGGTCGTCAGCCCGAGGGCACCGAGCTCCAGGATCCAGTTCAATCGCATGCCAGCGATCTCCTCGCCGAGCCCGCCATCGACGCGATGGAAGGACGCGGCGCGAATCACGATGAAGCCGACCAGGACGGTCATGCCGACGAGCGCGAGCCCGGTCTCGCGAAGTCGGCGACGACACCACCACGCCGCGACGATCAAGCTCGCCACGCCGGCGAGGAGAATGCCGCCGATGAACGCTGCCTGCAGCGATCGATGATCCTCGTACCAGCCGATCTCCTTGACGAGGTCCCGCCCGGTCTGAGTCACCCAGCTCTGCAGGTCGAGCTGCTTGTTGACGGCGAGAAGGAGGAGAAGGGCGGCAAGCACCGACGGGAGGACTCGGCCGGCGCCCTTCGGCATCGCCCACCACCCGCACGCCGCCGCCGCCATCAGGTAGGCGGCGACCGTCGCCCATCCCATGAACGTGGGATCACCGAGACCGGGAGTCCAGCGACCATCCTCGATCGCCGCAAGGAGCGACGAGGTCAGCGGCGGATGGATGGCGGAGAGGGAGAGCACGACGGCGTCGCGGAAGCAGTGCACGTTGGTTGAGGGTGCTCGAACGTACCTCTCGACACGCAGAGCGCGCCGCTCGACGGAAGGAAAGGTCCGCGGAACGGGTGAAGTCCCCAGAACGACGCCGGAACGGTCGATGCTCTCGGACCTGCGCAGGTCAAGATGCGGGGTTCGTGCGGTCTGGAGGAGCCGCGGGACGAACCGCCGCTTGCGTCGGCGACGGACCCACGAAGGCGTCGTGCTATCGCGGCGCGGGCGCGGCGCCGCCGGCATCGAGAAGCGGAGCCGCCTCGGCGAGGAATCTTGCCGCGTCGCGATACCCGAGGAAGCGCCGCTGCTCGCGTCCCGAGGCGTCCACGAAGATCAAGGTCGGATACGCCTCCACCTCGAACCGCGCGGCGAGGTCGGTCCATCGCTCGGCGTCGATCTTGAGCGGCACCGCGTGCTGCTCGAGCCACGCGATCACCTGCGGATCCTTCCATGTCGTGGCGTCGAGCCGCCGGCAGGGCGGACACCAGTCGGCGTAGAAGTCGAGGAAGACCAATCGCCCGTCCTTCGACGCCTCGACCAGCGCCTGCTCGTAGGAGATCGCCCTGAAGGGAGGCGCCGCCGGGTCGATCGGCTCGCTGCACGATGGCAGGGCGAGCAGGGCGAAGGCGATCGACAGGACGACGAGTGCGCGACGCAGCATGCCGGGGTCCTCCATGGGATGCGGATCTTCTCTCAGGGGGCGACGGCGGGCGGTCCGCTCGCCTCGTCGAGGATCACCATGATCCACGCGAGGAAGAGGATCAGGTGGACCATGCCCTGCAGGAAGTTCACCCGACCGCGGGCGAGGTTGATCGTCGAGACGATCAGCGTCGCGATGAGGAGCACGAGGTAGGGCGGCTCGAGCCCCATCTCCGGCTCGATGCCGGTGAGGAAGCGAAGCACCATCACCGCCGGCACGGTGAGCCCGATCGTCGCGAGCGCTGATCCGAGCAGCACGTTGACCGTCCGCTGCATGTCGTCGCGCCCCGCCGCCCGCAGCGCCGCGAGACCCTCCGGGGCGAGCACCAGCGCCGCCACCAGCACGCCGCCGATCGCGGGCGGGAGGTCGAGGACGTCGAGGGTGTCGCTGATCTTGCCCCCGAGCGTCTTCGCCAGGGCGATCACGAGGAGGAGCGAGACGATCAGCAGCGTCACCGGGACCGCGAGCGATCGTCGGGCGGCGGGAGCGATCGGCTCGACGTCCGCTCGCGACGAGCCCGCGTCGGCGGTCGGAGCGGTGAAGAACTCGCGGTAGTAGGTGGTCTGGAGCCAGAGGAAGACGAGGTAGATGAGGAGCGAGGCTCCCCCGACGAAGATCTCCATCGGATCGCTCATCCATCCCCCCTCCTCGGAGCTGCTCGCCCGGGGGAGCCACAGGGTGATCATGGCGAGCACCGTGATGAGGCTGAGGTAGGAGGAGGTGGACTGCAGGTTGAACTGCTGCTCCCGCCGGCGGATGCCGCCGATCACCAGGGCGAGCCCGATGAGCCCGTTGAGGGTGAGCATGAGCACCGCGAACATCGAGTCGCGGACGACCGTGGCGCCCTCCGCGGGGTCGGCCTGCAGCATCACCGAGCAGACCGCGGCGACCTCGATGGTGATCGCGGCGAGCGTGAGGACGATCGTCCCGAGCGGCTCGCCGAGGCGCTCGGCGATGACGTCGGCATGGCTGATCGCCCGGAAGGCTCCGATCAGGATCGCCGCGAAGAGCCAGCCGCTCCACGCCACGCTCGCGGCGCTGCCGGCGGCGAAGGCGGGCTCGAGCCCTCCGAGCGAGACGACCACCGTGCCGAACGGCGCGAGCAGCAGGAGGTCCCACCACCGGGATGCGGGCGGATGCGAGCGCACCTCCGAAGAATAGCGAAGGGCTCCGGAGGTCTCGGCGTGCCTACGACCGCGATGGCTCGCCGCCCGGTCCGCTCCACCGCGCGTAGAGCACGCTCGTGCCGACGAGCAGGAGACCCACCACGAGCATGGCGACGATCTTCGCGACCGTGCCGGCGGTGCGGAGGTCGATCGTCGCGAACTTCACCGCGGTGATGCCGAGGAGCGCGAGCCCGCAGAGCCGAAGGACCCGGCCCGACCGCAGCGCCGCGAAGCGCGGGCGGAAGCCGAGGACGACGAGTCCGGTCCCGAAGATGCCCCACCACAAGCTCGCGGCGGATCCGCGGACGCTTCGGTAGGCCGCCGGGTCGACACCCGACTCCGGAGCGCGCCAGGACCAGAGCCCATCCACGAGCGCCGCGATCTCGCGGTTGACCGCCGCGAGCACGACGAGACCGACCAGCACCCACGCCGCGGCCGCGAGCATCGGTCGATTCCGCCGCGACCCGACGCGATGGGTCTCGAGCGGATCCTCGCCGTGGGAGTCGAGCCCTCGCAGGAGCCGCACCGCCACGACGAGCCCCGCGATGAGGAGCACCGCGGCGACCGGCACGACCGCGATCGACCAGCCCAGGGGGGTCCAGGAGAGCGCATCGAGTCCGATCGCCACGACCCAGTACCCCGCCGCGAGGATCGCGAGCAGCGAGCCGATCGCGATCAGCTCGCCGTCCTTCCACCACCAGCCCCGCCACGCGGCGGCGAGTCCCATGGCGCCCCAGGAGAGCGCGATCAGGGAGACCTCGATCGCGGTCGAGAGCCTCGCGCCGCCGCCGGAGGCGACCTCGACGGTCGCCGCGACCGCGACGAGCACCGCCGGCACCAGGATCATCGCGGCGCGACCGAGCGAGGTCCGCGGCAGGCGCGTCGCGCCGAGCCAGCCGACCGCGGCGATCGCGAAGGCGACGAGGAGCCCATCCCCCTGCCGGAGACCGCTCCAGCTCCACGCATCGGCTGCCGGCGTCGCGAACACCATCGATCGCTCAGACTGGATGGTCATGACGATCCACGCGAGGATCGGCGCGGCGAGCAGGAGGATGCCGATCGCGCTTCCGCCGACGCGCCGGACCGCGGGACCGAGCGCCGGAACCGCGGCGTAGCCGAGCAGCACCAGCGCCACCGTCGCCCAGCCGCCGCCGAGGCGAGCGGAGGCGCTCGACCAGAGGATCGCGGCGCCGAGGATCGCCACGGAGACCGCGAGGAGGTCGCCGACTCCGGAGGCACGGGCGGTCGAGGCGAGCGCCGGAGGCTCCTCGACCCGTCGCGCGGCCGCGGAGGAGGGCATCACGAGGAGCACGCGGCTCCATGAGAGTCCGCGGAAGTCGCCCGGCCATCGAAGCGCGACGGTCATCGCGGCAACCGCGACGAGGATCGCCATCACCGGCTCGGTGCTCCAGCGAAGCACCCACCCGCCGGTGCCGGGGATGCCGAGTCCAGCGGCGCCGGTCCGCGGTCCCAGCAGCGTGAGGGCGACCGCGAAGGCGAGGAGCCCGACGAGCCAGCCATACCACGCGACGCCGACCCGACCCGACCGCCGCGAGGTCTCGACCGCGCCCACCGCGACGGCGCTCCACGCCAGGGCGAGTCCGCTCCGCGAGGAGATCAGGGCGCCGAGACCAAGGGCGATCAATCCGGCCGCGGCGCCCCACGCGGCGATCGAGAAGAGCTCGATCGCCCGGTCGGCTCGATCGGGCGGTGCCTCGCCCGCATCCTTCGCCTCGTCGGGAGGCTCCCACGGTCGCCACGTCGAGAACGTCGCTGCCCACGCCGCGATCGCGGCGCCGAGACCGACCGGCACCCACGCGAGCGGATCGGCGACGCCCGCGCCGACCCGCGCGAGCGGCACGGCGCCGAGGAGCGCATAGCCCGACGTCGCCGCGAGGAGCACCGCCGCGTTCGAGGACGCGCTCTGCCCCCTCGTCGCCGCGAGCCATGATTCCCCCGCGAAGGCGGTCCACCACAGCGCCCCGATCGTGATCGCCAGGGTGGACTGTCCGCGCTCGAGGGCGATCCCCATCCAGACGACTGCCCAGGGTCCATGGAGCGGAAGAAGGAGCGGTCGGAGCAGCCGGAAGGACTCGCTCCAGGCGCTCAGCCCGAGACCGCACAGGAGGAGCACCGTGAGATAGCCCGCGAGGGGGAGCGGTCGAGGCTCGCCGCCGAGGAGGAGCGGGATGCCGTACCCGCCGAGGAGCGCGACGGCGCCGACGCTCGCGAGACCGCTTCGCGCGGTCGCGATCACGCCGAGGATCACGACCGCGAGGTTGACGCCCATCGCCGCCGCGGGCGGAAGCACCCCGAGCGGTCCGGCGCCCGCCCATGTCGCGAGGAAGAGCCCGGCGACGCCCGCCGCCGAGAAGCCCGCCGCGGCGCCGCGACCAAGCCGCCGGCGGACGATCTCCCCCGCGACGACGAGGGCGATCGCCGCGGCGTTCGCGAGCGCGTAGCGAACGCCCGGACCGAGCCGACCGAGCCATCCCTCGCGATAGGCGTAGGTGGCGAACACGCCGAGCGCTCCGAGCAGCGTGAGCGCGCCGATCCACGCCGCGAGCTTCGCGCCGAGGAACCTCTCGACGGAACGAGCCTCCTCGACGCGGGACGCGACCGGGGTCACCGAGGCACGCGGCACCGCCGGTGCCGAGACCGGCGCGACCGGCACGATCGGGGCACTCGGCGGCACGATGGCGGCGGCAGCGGGAACGGGAGGAGGCGGCGGCACCGGGTCGGGTCGCGGTCCGAGGATCCGCGACGAGTCGGTCGATTGCTCGCGACGATCGGTCGACGGCGGCGCGGCTTGATCGAGCAGACCTCGACGCTCGAGGGCGTCCGTCAGCGCCTCGAGCCGCGCCTCGAGCCGATCGAGTCGGGTCTCAAGGCGCCCGCGGTCCCCGGACGCGGCGCCTTCACCGGAGCCTGGCTCATCGGAGAGCGCATGCCGCAGGGAGGAGTGCCGCATGGGCGGGAATGCTCGCAGATCGCCATCTCGCTGCAACCGGGGTGGAGGTCCGCGTCGCCCCCGCGGTCGTCGAGATCAGGGGAACACGCCCCGCAGCGAGTAGACCTCGCCAATCCGCGCGCAGGCGGCGGCGAACGCCGCGGTGCGCAGGTCGCAGTCGTGCCTGCGACGGGCGACCTTGACCCGCTCGACCGCCGCGTGCATGTGCCCGCGGAGGCGGCGATCCACCTCCTCCGCGGACCACCACGTCGCGGTCCGGTTCTGCACCCACTCGAAGTAGGAGACGGTGACGCCGCCCGCGTTGCACAGGATCGCCGGCAGCACCTCGACGCCCCGCTGCATGAGGACCGCGTCGCCCTCCGGCGTCGTCGGGGCGTTCGCGCCCTCGGCGACCACCGCCGCCTTGATCTGCGCCGCCTTCGAGGCGTCGATCATCTGCTCGAGCGCCGCCGGCACGAGGAGGTCGACCTCCGTGCCGTAGAAGGACGCCTCGTCGATCGCCGTCGCCTCCGCGAAGCCCTCGACGCCGCCGCGGCGGCGCACGTGCGCCTCGAGGGCATCCGCGTCGATCCCGCGGTCCTCGCGGATCGCCCCGGTGTGGTCGAGCACCGCGACGAGCCTCGCCCCCCGCGCCGCGAGCAGGCGGGCGGTCCATGAGCCGACGTTGCCGTAGCCGAGGACGCTGAACGAGATCGTCGAGGCGTCGAGCCCGAGCTCGGGCAGCATCGCGTCGAGCACCTCCACGAGCCCCTGCCCGGTCGCCTTGTCGCGCCCATGCGAGCCCCCGAAGCCCACCGGCTTGCCGGTGACGACGCCGAGGGAGTCCTGCCGCGAGTGCTCGGGCGTCATCTGCGCGTAGGTGTCGGCGAACCACGCCATGACCTGCGCGTCGGTGCCGACGTCGGGTCCGGGCACGTCGTACTGCGGTCCGATCTGGTGGCTGATCGCCGAGCAGAAGCGGCGGGTGACGCGGCGGAGCTCTCCCTCGGAGAGCTCGCGCGGGCTGCACTTCACCCCGCCCTTTGCGCCGCCGAAGGGAAGTCCGGCGAGGGCGCACTTCATGGTCATCAGGACCGCGAGCGCCTTCACGTCGTCGAGGGCGAGCCGATGGTGGTAGCGAAGTCCGCCCTTGTAGGGTCCGAGCGCGTTGTTGTGCTGGACGCGGTAGCCCTTGAAGAGCCGATGGTGCCCGTCGTCCATCAGGACGGGGAAGTGCACCATCACCTCGTTCTTCGGCTGGGCGAGGATGATCCGCTGGTGATGCGGCAGCGCCGCGAGGTCCGCCGCCACGAGCACCTGCTCGACGACTTGATGGAAGAGGCTCCGCGGATCGCGGACGATGCCGAGCTCCTCGAAGATCGGCTCGGCGGGCGGACGGCGGGCGGGTGACGGATCGTGCATGCGGCGGATCTCGGAGGCCCCGCCGCGACTGTAGGCGTCGCCGCCGACGCGCTCGCGCCGATCACCAGTCGCCGTCGAAGTCGCGCTCGAGCCGGAAGACGTGCCCGTCCGCGACGGGCTCGCCGCGGCCCTGCGGCGCGACGAGCGCCACGCCGCCGAGCAGGAGCGTCTCGAGCGAGTCGATGCGGGTGCGGAGTCCGTCGATCGAGAGCCCGACCTCCACCGCGCCGAGCGAGTGGAAGCTGCTCCGCGGACCGACGAGCGCCGCATGCCCCGCGTCGATCCACGCGTCCGCCTCCACGCCCTCGCCGTCCGCGGAGAGGCGGACGTCGAGGATCCTCCCCACGCGGATCCCGCGATGAAAGACGCCCGCGCCGCGACCGAGGCTCCCCCGCTCCTCCGCGACCAGGGTGACCACGAGGTCCTCCGGCTCGATCACGTCGACCACCGGCATCTCGTCAAGTCCGTCGAACTCGCGGAGCCCGCCCTCGCCCGCGGGCTGCACCTCGAGGTACCGCGGTCCCACGACCGTGTCGAGACCGGCGATGCCGCCGAGGTCGACCTGCGGCCGCACGATCCAGAATCTCGTCGCGTCCCCGAGCCGGCTCGCGGCTTGGCGGTCGATGCGTGCCTCCACCACGATGCCGGCGTCGGTCTCGGCGAGGCGCACCGCCTCCACGCGACCGATCGAGATGCCGCGATGCTTCACCGGGTCGCCGATCCGCAGGCCGTGTCCCTCGAGGAACCGGACCGTCACCCGCACGCCGCCGGTGGACCAGGCGCGGACGAGGAGCACCGCGGCGACCACCACCGCCGCCGCTGCCACGAGCCAGAGCCGCGTCCATCCGGAGGATCGGGGCGAGGTCACCGCTCGAGCGGGTGGAGTGGTCGTCTGGCTCATGCGGGCGCTCCGTCGGAGGTCGATCCCCTGCTCGTCGCCGGCTCGTCTCCCCCGTCATGGACGAGGGGCGCCGCGAAGCCCGTGGCGACGATCGACGCCGCCACGCATCCGGCGAAGGCGAGGATCGCGGGCGCCGGCTCGATCTGCACGAGCTCGCCGAGCTTCACCGCCGCGACGAGCGCCGCGACGAGGAGGACGTCGAGCATGCCCCAGCGTCCGGTGAGCTCGAGCACCGCGAGCAGCGACCTCGGCGGCGGTCCCGACCGGCGCGACGAGAGGACGAGAAGCGCGACCAGCTTGCCGAGCGGCACGATCACCGAGCAGACCCCCACCACCACCGCGAGCGCCCAATGCCCATCCTGCCAGAGCGCGTCGATCCCGCCGAGGATGCTCGTCGAGGTCTCGTGCCCAAGGCGGCTCAGCGTCATCACCGGCAGCGTGACCGCCGGGACGTAGAGCGCCAGCGACGCGACGACGAGCGCCAGCACCCGCTGCCTCGCGAGCCCCAACGCGTCAGGTGATGCTCGGTCCATGGGACTCCCGCATCGGCGGGCCGCGCCGACGCCGCAGCGTACGCCTCGTCCGCGGCCCGGTCACGCCGCCGCCGGTCCGACCGGTCAGCGGGTCCCGCGCTTCGCGACCTCCAGCGCCGCCTGCGCCGCGGCGAGGCGGGCGATGGGCACGCGGAAGGGCGAGCAGCTCACGTAGTCGAGACCGCAGGACTGGAAGAAGGAGATCGAGGCAGGGTCGCCGCCGTGCTCGCCGCAGATCCCGATCTTGAAGGGCTTGCGGACGTCCGCGGCGACGGCGCGACCCCGCTCGCACGCCATCCGGACGAGGGTGCCGACGCCGCCCACGTCGATCGACTGGAAGGGATCCTTCGGCAGCATCTCGGCGGCGAGGTAGGCGGGAAGGAAGGAGCCGATGTCGTCGCGGCTGTAGCCGAAGGTCATCTGGGTGAGGTCGTTGGTGCCGAAGCTGAAGAAGTCCGCGACCTCGGCGATCTCGCCCGCGGCGACCGCCGCCCGCGGCACCTCGATCATGGTCCCGATCGGGATGTCGAGCGCCTTCCGCCAGCCCTTCTCCTTCGCGACCGCGGCGATGGTCTGCTCGGTCCACGCCCGGAGCTGGGCGAGCTCGCGTCGGGTGCCGACGAGCGGATGCATGATCTCCGGGCGGGCATCGACGCCGCGGGCGCGGCACTCGATGGTCGCCTCGACGATCGCCCGCACCTGCATGCGCAGGATCTCGGGGTAGGTGATGGCGAGGCGGCAGCCGCGGTGCCCGAGCATCGGGTTCGCCTCGTGGAGCTGCTTGACGCGCCGGCGCACCTGCTCGAGCGGCAGCCCCATCTCGCGGGCGAGCTCCGCCTGCTGCTCCTCGAGGTGCGGCACGAACTCGTGGAGCGGCGGATCGAGCAGGCGCACCGTCACCGGAAAGCCCGCCATCGCCGCGAGGATCCCGACGAAGTCCTCCCGCTGGTAGGGCAGCAGCTTCGCGAGCGCCTTCTCCCGCGCCTCGGTCGAGTCGGCGAGGATCATCTCGCGGATCGCCTTGGTGCGGTCGCCGCCGAAGAACATGTGCTCGGTGCGGCAGAGCCCGATGCCCACCGCGCCGAACTCGCGGGCGCGCCGCGCGTCCTCCGGCGAGTCCGCGTTGGTGCGGACCTTCAAGACGGCGTGCTTGCTCGCCCACTGCATGACCTTCGAGAAGTCGCCGGAGATCTTCTCCGGCACCGTCGGGCGCACCGCGCCGACCATGACCTGACCGGTGCGTCCGTCGATCGAGAGGACGTCGGATCGGCCGAAGGTCCGACCGGCGACGTGCAGCTCGCCCTTGTGCTCGTCGATCGAGAGCGCGCCGGCGCCGACCACGCAGCACTTGCCCCAGCCCACCGCGACCACCGCGGCGTGGCTCGTCTTGCCGCCGGTCGAGGTGAGGATGCCGACGGCGCTGTGCATGCCGGCGACGTCCTCGGGGCTCGTCTCGGTGCGGACGAGGAGCACCTTCTCGCCGCGCTGCGCCCGCTCCACCGCCTCGGCGGCGGTGAAGGCGAGCTGCCCGGTCGCGGCGCCCGGGCTCGCGCCGATCCCGATGGTGAGCACGGTCGCGCCCGCCTTGTCCTTCTCCGAGAAGTAGGGAAGCAGCAGCTGGCTCAGGTCGCCCGCGGGGATCCGCTTGATCGCGGTCTTCTCGTCGATGAGCCCTTCCTTCACCATCTCCACCGCGATGCGGACCGCCGCCTGCGCGGTGCGCTTGCCGGTGCGGGTCTGCAGCATGAACAGGCGACCCTGCTCGATGGTGAACTCGATGTCCTGCATGTCCTTGTAGTGGCGCTCGAGCTTCTGGCGCACCTTCAGGAGCTGGGCGTACGCCTTGGGGTTCCACGTCTCGAGCTCGGAGATCGGCCGCGGCGTGCGGATGCCCGCGACCACGTCCTCGCCCTGCGCGTTCACGAGGAACTCGCCGTAGAAGACGTCCTCGCCGGTGGTGTTGTCCCGGGTGAAGGCGACGCCGGTCGCGGAGTCGTCGCCCATGTTGCCGTACGCCATCGCCTGCACGTTCACCGCGGTGCCGTTGAGCCCCTTGATGTCCTGGATGCGGCGGTACTCGACGGCGCGGTCCCCGTTCCAGCTTCGGAACACCGCCTCGATCGCGAGCTCGAGCTGCCGCAGCGGATCCTGCGGGAACTCCTGACCGACGTGCTCGCGGTAGATCCGCTTGTACTCCTTGACGAGCTCCCTCAACCCCTCGACCGGGACCTGGGTGTCCTCCTTCACGCCGAAGGTGGTCTTGATGGCGCGGAAGGCGTGCTCGAAGTGGTCATGGTCCACGCCCATCACCACGTCGCCGAACATGTTCACGAGCCGGCGATAGGCGTCCAACGCGAACCACTCGTTGCCGGTGAGCCGCGCGAGTCCCGCCACCGCGGCGTCGGTGAGCCCAAGGTTGAGGACGGTGTCCATCATGCCGGGCATCGAGACCGCGGCGCCGGAGCGGACGGAGACGAGCAGCGGATTGCGGTCGGAGCCGAACTGCTTCGAGAGCTCCTTCTCGAGCAGCTTGATGTTCGCGCGGACGTCGTCCATCAGGCCCCTCGGAAGCCGACCTCCCGCGCCCTCGTAGGCGGCGCAGGTATCGGTGGTGATGGTGAACCCCGGCGGGACCGGCAGCCCGATCGAGGTCATGTCGGCGAGGTTCGCGCCCTTGCCTCCGAGGAGCAGCCGCTGCGAGGCGTTGCCCTCGCAGCGGGTCGCGCCGAAGTAGTAGACCATCTTGGCGGGTCGCGCCGTGCCGCGGCGCGAGGACTTGGCGGACTTCGCCGGCTTCGCGGCGGCGCGGCGGGAGGCGGGGCGGGACGCGCGAGACGTTCGTGCGGCGGGAGGCATGGCGAGGGCTCTGGTCGGGGGTGCGGACGCGGGCGACGAGCTCGTCGGGACCCGCGAAGAGCCGCGGAGCATAGCACTGCCCTCGTGGTCGCTCGGCGGGCCGCGGGCGCTCGATCGATGCCGCTACCCTTCGCGGATGCAGCCGGTCGTCGACGGTCGCCCTCGCGCGGAGTGCCGCGCGGCGAGTCGTGCCCTCGGATGGGATCTCGACCCCTGCGAGGCGATCCTCGCATGGCCTGCGGAGGTGCCGCTCGGTCTCGTCGCCACCGACGATCGCGCGGGCGACGGCGCCCGGTGGACGCTCCTGATGCCGGTCGATTCCCCGCGTCGGATCGCGCCGCGAGCACCGCTCGCCGACGATCCGGACGCGACCATGCGATCGCTCGCCGCGCTGCTCTGCGACTCGCCGCTGTCCCGCGCGGAGGCGTGCCCTTCGGACTCACCTCCCTTCTCGCTCGGGCAGGTGGTTGCGCTCTCCTACGAGCTCGGCCGACGGCTCGAGCCCTCGGTCGTGCAGGACGCCTTGCGCCTTGCCGCCATGCCGGACGCGTGGGCCGTGCGACCTCCGTGGCTGCTCGTCCACGATCGAAGGCGCGACGGCTGGTGGTGGATCGCCGCCGAGGGCGCCGAGGCGCCGGACTGGGTCGAGGGGCTGCCGCATCGACCTCGCGCCGTTCGGTCCTTCGCCCTCGAGCCGCTCCGTGCCGATCTGCCCGCGCGGGCGTTCGAGCGGGCGGTCGCGGCGACGGTCGACCTGATCCACGCCGGCGACCTCTTCCAGGCGAACGTCGCGCAGCGATTCTCGACCACGCTCGACGGGTCGCCTCGCTCGCTCGCGGCGGCGGCGCTCCGCGGGCATTCGGCGCGTCACGGTGCCTACCTCGAGCTCGACGGGGACCACGCGGTCCTCTCGATGAGCCCGGAGTCGTTCCTCCATGTCGAGGCGGGCGGCGTGGTCTCGACGCGACCGATCAAGGGCACGCGACCAGCCGACGGCGATCCTTCGGAGCTCCTCGCGTCGGCGAAGGACGCGGCGGAGCTCGCCATGATCGTGGACCTGATGCGGAACGACCTCGGTCGGGCATGCCGGCTCGGCTCCGTCGAGGTGCGCGAGCCTCGGCGCCTCGAGCGCCATCCGACGGTGATCCACGCGGTCGCCGAGGTGCGCGGCCGGCTGCGGTCGGAGGTCACCACCGCCGAGCTCCTCGCGGCGACCTTCCCGCCGGGCTCGGTGACCGGCGCTCCGAAGATCCGCGCCATGCAGGTCATCGAGTCGCTCGAGCCGGTGCCGCGGGGGATCTACTGCGGCTCGATCGGCTGGATCGACGATCGGCACGGGCTGCGTCTCAACGTGGCGATCCGCACGGCGATGCTCGCGCGGATCGCGGAGGACCGATGGACGCTCGGCTACCACGCCGGATGCGGCATCGTCGCCGAGAGCGAACCGCTCGCCGAGACCGCCGAGAGCCTCGCGAAGACCGCGGTGCTCGCTCGACTGACCCGCTGAGCTCGACGATCAGGCTGCCCGCCGCATCGGCTCCGCCCCGCGACCCTGCCGCTTGGCGATGACCCCGAGCACCTGCCGCGCGACGAGCTGGGCGTGGGAGGAGTCCGCGGTGAAGTCGAACGCGACGCCGGCGTAGGTCGAGCCCGAGACCTCGAGATGCAGGTGGGCGACCCGCGCCGCGACGCAGAGCGGCAGCGCCGAGTCGGGACGAAGATCGATGAGCAGCCAGAGCAGACGGCTCGGACCAAGCACGCTGGCGTCGGCGGGCGAGAGCCGCAGACCCGCGCCGCCGCCTCCGATGTTCAGCAGGGTTGCCGAGAACTCCGGACCGAGGGTGGGGCGA
>Ga0169931_10008607_pt1 | contig 14851 bp, 16 predicted proteins | sample Kivu_15m_20L_FD_129675 | JGI IMG/M metagenome (GOLD analysis project Ga0169931, IMG submission 129675) | Freshwater microbial communities from Lake Kivu, Western Province, Rwanda to study Microbial Dark Matter (Phase II) - Kivu_15m_20L... | ecosystem: Environmental > Aquatic > Freshwater > Lake...
TAGCCCGCGAGCCGAGCACGCACCTTCACCATGTCCTGCACCGGGATGCCCTCGGTGATCGCGACGATGGTGCGGATGCCCGCGTCGGCCGCCTCGAGGATCGCGTCGGCCGCGAACGGCGGCGGCACGAAGATCATGCTCGCGGTTGCACCGGTCGAGCGCACGGCCTGCGCGACGGTGTCGAAGATCGGGAGCCCGTTCGCGTCCTTCTGGCCGCCCTTCCCTGGCGTCGTCCCGCCCACCATGCGCGTGCCGTAGTCGAGGCAGCCCTTCGTGTGGAACGCGCCGGAGGACCCGGTGATGCCCTGGCAGATGACGGTCGTGTGTGCGTCGACGAGGATGGCCATGGCTTCGTGGTGGTCCGGGTGCGGTGCGCGGCGGGGGCCGCCGCGAGGGGCGGTGAGGATAGCCGAATGGGCTAGGATCGGACGTTCATGCAGCGCTCGGCCGAGCCGGACCTCGCCCACGCCATCGCCGCGTCGATCACGGCGCTTCCGGCGATCGCGCGGCTCGGTGACGGGCCGATGCCCGACCGCGCGAGCGCCGAACGGCTGCTCTCACTGATGCGCGAGATCGCGTTCCCGGGCTTCCATGCGCCGGCGCACGCGCCGATCCACGCGGACGCCGCCTCGTTCGTCGCGGAGCGCCTCCCCGCGCTCGTGGCGGCGCTCGCCGACGCGATCGACGTCTCGTCGCGCGCGACCGGCGCCGCGATCGACGCGAAGGCCGCCGCGAAGGCGCTGCTCGGGCGCATCCCCGCGATCCGCGAGGCGCTGGCGCGCGACGTGCAGGCCGCGTTCGAAGGCGACCCGGCCGCGCGCAGCGTCGTCGAGGTGGTCGCGTGCTACCCGGGCATCGCCGCGCTGGCCGCGCACCGGTTCGCGCACGAACTCTGGGCGCTCGGCGTGCCCGTACTGCCGCGGCTCCTCGCCGAGGTCGCGCACTCCGAGACCGGCATCGACATCCACCCGGGCGCGCGCATCGGCGCGGGCACGTTCATCGACCACGGCACCGGCGTCGTCATCGGAGAGACGTGCGAGATCGGGCCGGGGTGCCGCATCTACCAGGGCGTGACGCTGGGTGCGCGCAAGTTCGAGCGCGGCGCCGACGGCGCGCTGGTCAAGGGCACGAAGCGGCACCCGACGCTCGAGGCGGGCGTCACCGTGTACGCGGGCGCCACGATCCTCGGCGGCGACACCGTGATCGGCGCGGGAGCCGTGGTCGCGGGCGGCGTGTTCGTGACGTCGAGCGTGCCGGAAGGCCACCTCGTCGCGGGCCCGAAGACCCAGGTGCGCGTGATGCCGCACGGCGGGGAGCTGACGTGAGCGTACGGCTGCGCGACCCCATGCGAGGCCTCTCGGCCGGCGCGCTCCTGTGCGCGGCGGCCGCGCTGCTCGCCACGGTGCCGTCGGCGATGCCCATCGCGTCGGCGCGCGCGCCGGCGCCCGGGGTGGACGCGCGCACGCTGTGGTCGCGCGTCCACTTCATCGGCGCAAGCGCGAGCGCGGGGTTCGGGGTCCGCATGCCGGGCACGCGCCCCGGCGCGGGCCGCGGCGAGGCCATGACGCTCGCGCGCATCGCGGGGCTCGCGCGGGTGGGCGCCGGCGAGGTGACCGGCGACGCGACCGGCATGTTCTTCATGTCGCCGCTCCAGACCGGCGAAGGCCAGGTGGAGCAGGCGCTCGCCATGGACCCGCCGCCGACCTTGGTGGTCGCCGATGACTTCCTCTTCTGGTTCACCTACGGCGCCACCGACGCCGATCGGCGGCCGGTGCGCGACGAGTCGCAGCGGCTCGCGACGCTTGAGCGGGGGCTCGCGCTCCTCGAGCGCGTCGATGCGCGCGGGATCCCCGTGGTGGTCGGCGACATCCCGGACATGTCTCCCGCCGTCGGGCGGATGCTCTCGCGCGCGCAGATGCCTGCGCCCGAAACCATCGACCGCGCGAACCGGCGCATCCGCGAATGGGCGCGCGACCGGCCGCGCGTGGCGGTGCTCCCGCTGGCGCGGCTCGTGGCCGACCTGCGCTCGGGCGAGCCGTTCGCCGCCGGGCGCCGGTCGTGGAGCGAGTCCACGGACGGCCCGCTGATCCAGCGCGACCAGCTGCATCCCACCTTCGCCGGCACGGTCGCGCTGCTCGCGCGGTCGGAGCAGGCGGCGAACGAGCGGCTGCTCGGCATCCGGCAGCCGAACGCGCCCGGCACGCCCGTGGCCTTCGAGCATGACCCGGCCGCGGTCGCCGAGCGCGCGCGGCTCGACGCCGCGCCCGCGCGCGTCGCGCCCGCGCGTTGACCGCGCCGCACGTCCCGCGCCCGGCGGGGCGTTCACGCCTGCAGCTGCGCCAGCCGCCGCTTGACCTCGGGGTCCTGCGTGCGCTGCATCAGGCCGTTCATCCAGTCGACGGCGGCCGCGTCGCCCTCGACGGCGCGAAGCGCGGGCAGCAGCGCCTGCGCGTCCTGGTCGAGCCGCGGCTCGCGCACCGCGCGCTTCAGCACCGCGATCGCCGCGCCGTCGCGCAGCGTGCGCAGGTCGGTGGCCCACAGCTGCCACAGCATGTCGCGTTCCTCGGCGGACGGCCTCGGGACGAGCGCCCACGCATCCATGAACGACGCCCGTGCGCCGGCACGGAAGAGCGGCCCCAGCGCGGCCGGCGCCACGGCCGACGCGGATGCGGCCCCGCGGCCGCGCGCGAGCTGCCAGAGCTGCGCGGCCACGGCGTCGTCGCCGCACGCGACGAGGTCGCGCATGGCCTCCGACAGCGCCGACGCGACCGACGCCTCGTCCGAGGCCGACTTCGAGCGCTCGAGCGCGGCTCGCGCCCGCGCGCGCACGTCGACCTCGCCGTCGGCGGGGGCGGCCGCGATGCGGCCGGGGAGCATCGCCGCGGTCTTGGGCGCCGGCACCGTCATCAGCGGATCGCCGAGCGTCGTGATGCGCCAGACCTGCGGGATGGTGTCGCCCTGCCACTGGCGGCCGGCCACCAGGAACGGCGTGAGGGCCCCGAGGCGGTCGACGAACACCGCGGGCGGAACGAACGCGAGCAGGAACGGCTCGTGCACGCTGCCGACGTAGGCGTACGCGCCGTGCGCCAACCAGCGCCCGCCCACCGACCACTCGGCGTCGGGTACCTGCAGCGAGAAGCTGTGCACCATCTGCAGCGCGAGCGGCCGGCGCAGCACCGGGATGTCGGTGCTCGGCGCGACGGCCGAGCGCGCGAGCTCCATGAAGTCCGCGTTGCCGCTCGAGTTCAGGAACATCACGTCCGCCGAGACGCCCGTGGGCAGGAGCCCGCGCCACGCATCGACGGTGCCGTCCTCGCCCTGCCATGAACGCACCTTGAAGCCGGCGGCCTCGAGGGCGGGCACAACGCGCTCGAACCCGTACTGCGCGAACGGCGCGCCCGCACCGCGGCCGCCGTAGCCGTCGAACGCCCACGCCTCGGTGCGACGCAGGAACAGCGAGCACATGGCCATCGACGATGCGCGCACCGCGTCGCCGTGCACCTGGGCGGCGAACGCGTAGCGGGACCCGTCGGGATGCCGGCACAGCGCGTCGGTGAGTGCGAACGGGCCCGCGTCCGCGGGGATGCCCGGGTTGCGCCCGCCGGGCGGCGAGGCGAGCGAGACGCGCACGCCGGCGCGACGGCACAGCGTGAAGGCGTCGAGCTGGTCGCCGAGCCCTGTCCACGAGAGGCCCGAGGTCTCGAACGCCGCGCGCACGGCCGAGTCGAACGCGCCGAACGACGCGGCGTCGACCACGTCGTCGGCGGAGGCGCCGAGCGGCTGCTCGAGCCACGCGAGCGGCTGGCCCCGGCCGGCCGCGAGCGCGAGCGCCGCGGTCCACGAGGGGTCCGAAGCGCTGGCCGCGACGATGCCCGCGGGAACGACTCCCGCGTTGCGCAGCGCGGCGACCGGCCCGGCCTCGGGGGTGCCGCCCCAGGCACGCGCAAGCGCGCCGTCGACGGCCGCGCGCACGGACGCGGCGTCCGTAAGGCCCGCGCCCGCGCCGGAGCGCCGGAGCACGACCGATGGCTTGAACGCACGGATGAAGCGCGGCGCGAACGACGCGTCCTCGACGAGCACCGGCCATCGCTCGGAGGGCGTCCACTTCGCGATCTCGGCGACGTAGGACGCGGCATCGGGCACCAGCACCACCTGGTCGCGCACCGCGAGCCGGACCTCGACGTCGAGCGAGCGCGCGCCGAGCCGGGCGAACCACGGCATGCGCGCGAGCGCCTCCTCGGCCGACGCCTGGGCGTGGGCAGGGCCCGCGATGACCGTCGCGGCGAGCGCCACGGCACGGGCCGCCGCGAGGCGCATCACCAGGCGCCTCCCGCGGTCGCCCGCCACGCGAGCGCGGCGAGCGCCGCGCCGAGCGCCGGACCCGCGAACGAGAGCCACGTGCCGCGCCACTCGGTGCGTCCCTTCGAGCGCGACGGCATCAGCCGGTGGACCAGCCGGCCGCAGGGGCCGAGCGTCGGCGTGATGGGCGCGCCGGTGGCGCCCGGGCCCACGAGCACGAGCGCGAACGCGGTTCCCGCGAGGAGCGATCCCTCGGCGCGGTGCGTCAGGATGAACGGCGTGCGGCGTGCGACGAACTCCGCCGCGACCACGGTCCCGTCCGCCGCGACGGCCTCGTCGACCCCGACGATCGGCTCGCCCACCAGGACACGGAGCATCACGAACGCGAACGCGCCGGTGCCCACGGCGCCGGCGGCGACCGTCGCGAGCGGGGCGTCGACCTCGGGCTCCCGCCAGAGCGCGCGCGACGCCGCGGCCGAGTCCGCGCGCGACCACTGCGGCACGAACGCCGCGGCCGCCAGCGCCATGCCGGCGAAGGCGCCCGCGAACTGGGCCGCGAAGCGCTCGAGCGCCTCGGCGCCGGGAACGCACCCGCACATCCACGCGGCAAGGGTGACGGCCGGGTTCACGTGGGCGCCCGCGCGGTCGCCCACGAAGAGCGCCAGCGCGAGCGCCGCGCCCCATGCGACCGCGAGCGACGCGAAGCGCATGCCCTGCGCGGAGGTCCGCGGCAAGCCGGCGGCGCACGACGCCGCGGTGCCGAGCAGCGCGAACGCGCAGCAGGCGGCGAACTCGGCGCCGAACGGCGTCACATCGCGCTCCCGAGGCCCATCACGCGGCGCCAGGTGCTGACCTGCCCGAGGTGCATCTGCATGTGGCCGATGCACAGGAACGTGATCGCCCCGCCGTTGGTCGGGAACATCTCCTTGAAGCGGCCCTCGGCGGGGTTCTCCTCGGCGAACACGGAGTCGGGCACCGTCTCGAGCGCCTTCGCGACGGACTCGTAGCCCGCGTTGAAGTGCGCCATGATCGCGTCCTTCGAGGGGTAGTCGCCGGGCTGCGCCTCGACGCCCGCCTTGAAGCGGTCATCCCACCCGGCCGGGTTCGGCACCGTGAGGTCGCTGCGCCCGAGCATCGCGAGCGCGCGATGCGGGTAGATCGCGAGGTGGCCCATGTAGAACGCCGGGCAGACCACGTCCTTCGCGGGGAATCGGGAGAAGGAGTCGGCCGGGATGGACTTCGTCAGGGCGTCGGCGTAGCCGAGGCCGAGGCGAAGGCCGGGAAGCACGTGCTGCGCATAGGACATGCGCGGAGTGTATGGGCGTCACGCACCGACGAACCGGTCGTATGCCGCGCGCGCGGCGACGGGGTCGACCGTCCCGCGCACGATCGCCCGACCGTCGGCGAACACCGAGAGCTGCATGGCGCCGGGCAGATCGCCGACGAGCACGCCGTCGCGCACCTCGAACGCGCCGATCGCCGCGAGGCGCGCGCGCATCGACGCGAGGTCGATCGCCGCTGGCCCCGGGGGCAGCACCTGCACCGCGTTGCGGCCGCAGAGCACCGCGCACCGGTCGGCGTCGTGCGCGCCGAGGAACTCGAAGCGGCGCGCGCCGCAGCACGCGCAGTCGGCACGCCCCGCCCCCGCGAGCGGGACGCGCGCCTCGCGATGGCGCGCCATGTCGATGGACCACAGGGCGCGGTCGACGAGCTCGATCCGGCCCGCGAGGAGCGCGATCGCCTGCGCCGCCGCGTGCGCGCCCACAGCCGCGACCGCGGGGCCGAACACCCCGGCGGTGTCGCAGGTCTCGCCCTCGCCCGGCGGCGGGACGTCGGGGAACACGCAGCGCAGGCACGGCGCATCCGCCTGCGCGAGGCCGACGGAACCGGCGACGCCCGCGAGGACGGGCATCGACGTCCCGCGGAACGCGACCGCGCCCGCGTGCACGAAGGACTTGCCGAGGCTCACGGCCGCGTCGTTGAGCAGGTAGCGCGTGCGGTAGTTGTCGAGCCCGTCGACCACCACGTCGCAGTCGCGCACGAGCTCCGCGGCGTTGCCGGCCGAGAGGTGCTCGACGCACGGCTCGGCGCGCAGCGACGGGTCGATGGCCTTCACGCGCCGCGCGGCGGCCTCGGCCTTCGGCGCGCCGGCGCGCGCGTCGGCATCGACGTACAGCGACTGCCGCTGCAGGTTGGTGGGCTCGACGACGTCGCGGTCGACCAGGACCAGCCGCCCCACGCCCGCGCGCGCGAGCAGGTCGATCGCGGCGCACCCGAGCGCACCGCAGCCCACCACCAGCGCGCACGAGGCGCGCAGGCGCTCCTGGGCCTCGGTGCCGAAGCCCGGCAGGATCACCTGCCGGTGGTGGCGGTCGGTCGGATCGGGGCGAGCGGGCGTCACCCGGCGAACATCACCACGCGAAGTGCGCGAACGCCTTGTTGGCGTCGGCCATGCGGTGGGTGTTCTCCTTCGTCGTGACGGCCTTGCCCTCGTTCTTCGCGGCGTCCATCAGCTCCTTCGCCAGGCGAAGGTGCATGGGACGGCCGCGCTCCTCGCGGATGGCCTCGATGATCCAGCGGAACGTGAGGCTCTGCTGGCGACGACGGTTCAGCTGCATGGGCACCTGGTAGTTGGCGCCGCCGACGCGCTTCGAACGGACCTCGACCACGGGGCGCACGTTGTCGCACGCCTTCTGGAACAGCTCGATGGCCGTCTTCGGGAGGTTCTCGTTCTTGTCCTTGTCCAGCCGGACCTGGATCTCGTCGAACGCGCGGTACACGACGCGGGTCGCGGGACCCTTGCGGCCGCCGCTCATCATGCAGTTGATGAACTTGGCGACGACCTTGTCCTGGTAGCGGGCGTCGGGCTTGAGCTGGCTCTCGCTGGCGGTGAACTTCTTCGGCATGGGTGTCTCCTGTGGGCGATGCCGGCATGGCCGGCGCGTTCACCCCGCGCGGGACGGCGTCCCTTGGTGACTGCGCGGGATTACTCGCCTGTGATGGTGGCGCCGCGCGGGACCTTCCCGCGCGGCAAAGGTGCTTACTTCTTCTTGGCGGCCGCGGCGGCCTTCTTCTTCACGCCGTACTGCGAACGGCCCTTCTTGCGCCCCTCGACGCCGAGGCAGTCGAGCGTGCCGCGCACGATGTGGTACCGCACGCCGGGCAGGTCGCGGACGCGGCCGCCGCGCACGAGCACGATCGAGTGCTCCTGCAGGTTGTGGCCCTCGCCGCCGATGTACGCGGTGACTTCCTTGCCGTTGGAGAGGCGGACGCGGGCCACCTTGCGGAGCGCCGAGTTCGGCTTCTTCGGGGTGACGGTCTTCACCTGGAGGCACACGCCGCGCTTCTGCGGGCACGCGGCGAGGTCCTTGACCTTCGACTTCGCGTCCGGGCTGCGGCGGGGCTTGCGAACGAGCTGGTTGATCGTGGGCATGGTCTGCTTTTCGGTTCCGGTCTTCCCCAATGGGGGAAGGGGCAACGATACCGAACCCGGCCACTCCCCGCAACCGACTCAACCCACGAACCCCTGACGCCGACGGTGGTTATGCGCCACGACGGAGCCGGTCGATCGCGGCCACCGCCAATCGGTCGCACCGTTCGTTCTCCGGATGCTCATTGTGCCCGCGGATCCAGACCGCGGTCAGCTTCACGCGTGCCCGGTGCCCATCAAGCTGCTCCCAGAGGTCGCGGTTCATCACCGGGCTCCGGTCCGACTTGCGCCAGCCCCGGCGCTTCCAACCGTCGAGCCACTCGGAGAGGCCGCGCGTGCAATACTCGCTGTCGCTGGTGACGCGGACCCGCGCACCGTCCGGCACGCGGTCGAGCCCGCGGATGATCGCCGTGAGCTCCATGCGGTTGTTGGTGGTGCCCGACTCCCCGCCGCTGGCCTCGACGTCGCCGTCAAGGCCCGGCCCGCGCAGGATGAACCCCCAGCCGCCGGGGCCTGGGTTGCCGGAGCACGCACCGTCGGTGAAGAGTTCGTATCCGTCCATGGGGCGCATAATCTTACGCTGAATGCCGTGGATGCGCAAGGATCACGCGTCCGAGCGGACGCGGGCATCGTGCACGGCCACCCCACGCACCCATGGTTCGGTACGGAAGAACCCGCGAAGCCTTGCCCCTTCCCGGGGCTTCCGTTAGCATTGTCCCCCCGGCCCATGGCGCCCCGCGCCGCGCGGGCCTGATCCGCACGCAGCCAGCAAGAGACTCTCCACCATGCTTCCCGCATTCCGCCAGTCCCCCGGCCGCACGCGCCGCCGCCGTGCGCACCACGCGCTGAAGTCCGCGCACACCGTCTCGTGCCCCAACTGCGGCGCGGCCAAGCGCCCGCACACGGCGTGCCGTGACTGCGGCTACGTGCGCCCCGGCCTGCAGCTGAAGGTCGCACAGCCGGAGGCGTAAGCCTCCGCGCAGCGCACCCGGACGCGCAATGCGGATCGGCATCGACATCATGGGGGGCGACAACGCCCCCGACCAGATCCTCAAGGGATGCCTGCAGGCGATCCCGCTGCTTGACCAGTCCGACCGGCTGGTCATGTTCGGCGACGCCGAGGTGATCCACGAGACCCTCGTCGAGCGCGGCCACGCGAACGACCCTCGGGTCGAGATCGTCGCCACGACCGAGGTCATCGGCATGGACGAGCCGCCCGTCGAGGCGATGAAGTCCAAGCGGAACTCGTCCATCGTGGTGATGAACCAGATGGCGTCCCCCCGGGCGGAGAACCGCCTCGACGTGGTGATCAGCGCGGGCAACACCGGCGCGTGCGTCGCGGCCAGCCAGTACTTCATGCGGCGCCTGCCGGGCGTCGTGCGCCCCGGCATCTGCGTCACGGTGCCCACCTTCAGCGGCCCCATCGTCCTGATCGACGTCGGCGCGAACATCGAGCCCAAGCCCAGCCACCTCGCGCAGTACGGCGTGATGGGCGACGTCTACGCGCGCGAGATCATGGGCATCGCCAACCCGCGCGTGGCGCTCATGAACGTCGGCGGCGAGGAGCAGAAGGGCACGGACCTCATGCGCACGGCGCGCGACCTGCTGCGCCAGTTCGAGGACCTGAACTTCAGCGGGTTCGTCGAGGGGCGCGGCGTGTTCGACGGCCAGGCCGACGTGGTCATCACCGACGGCGTCGTGGGCAACGTCATGCTGAAGCTCGCCGAGGGCCTCTCGAGCGGCATCTTCAAGGCGCTCGCGCACGAGACGCTCGCCACCGACCCCGAACTCGTCATGCGGCTCGAGGGCGTCATCAAGAGCCTGTACTCCAAGTACGACTACCACGAGTACGGCGGGGCGCCCCTCCTGGGCGTCAACGGCGTCTCGCTCATCAGCCACGGGTCGAGCAAGGACCGCACGATCAAGAACGCCATCCTGCGCGGCAGGGCGTTCGCCAACGCGCGCATCAACGAGAAGATCGTCGCGCGGCTGGCCACCGTGAAGATGGAGCAGGTCGAGGCATGACCGCGCCGTTCGGCCGCGGGGTCCGGATCGCGGGCACGGGGCGCGCGGTGCCGGCGCAGGTGCTGACCAACAAGGACCTCGAGAAGCTCGTCGACACCAGCGACGAGTGGATCGTGCAGCGCACGGGCATCCGAGCACGCCACCGGGCGGACGAGCACGAGACCGTCTTCAGCCTCGGCCGCGACGCGCTGCTGCGGGCGCTCGAGGCCTCGGGCACGGCCCCGGCCGACCTCGACATGGTGATCGTCGCGACGGTGAGCGGAGAGATGCTGTGCCCCTCGACCGCGGCGCGCATCTCCGAGGCCGTCGGCGCCGACGACGCCGCAGTGTTCGACATCGCTGCGGCGTGCAGCGGCTTCCTCTACGCGCTCAACATGGCCGACACCATGATCCGCTGCGGCCGCGCCGAGCGCATCGCGATCGTCGGCGTCGAGGTGCTGACGCGGCTCGTCGACTGGGACGACCGCACCGTCTCGATCATCTTCGGCGACGGCGCCGGCGCGGCGGTGGTGGTGGCCGACCCCGACCCGTCGCGCGGCTGCGTCCACCAGACCATGCACGGCGACGGCCGCCTGTGGCGCACCCTCTACCACCCGCGCCACGAGCGCGAGGTGCCGGAGGCCGATGCCGCCAACCCGATCCGGCTCGGCCACCTGCGCATGCACGGACGGGAGATCTACAAGTTCGCGGTGACGCGCTTCCAGGAGGCGATCAAGGACGCGCTCGAACGCACGGGGCTCGGCGTCGGCGACGTGCAGCACTACGTCTGCCACCAGTCGAACCAGCGGATCATCGAGAGCGCGGTCGAGAAGCTCTCGCTGCCGCCGGAGCGCGTGTACGTGAACATCGACCGCTACGGCAACACGAGCGCGGCGAGCATCCCGATCTGCCTCGACGAGCTGTACCGGGCCGGCCGCGTCGAGCCGGGCAAGCCCATGATCCTCGTCGCGTTTGGCGCGGGGGTGACGTGGGCATCGTGCGTGTGGAACGCCTGAGCGCCGCGACGCACGCGGCGAGAGAGGATTCGGAGATGAGCAACGCAGTCGTCTACCTGTGCCCGGGCCAAGGCGCGCAGGCCGTGGGCATGGGCAAAGCATGGGTCGAGCAGAGCGCCGCCGCCGCCAACCTGTTCCGCACCGCCGACGAGGCTGTGAGCCTGGGCGCCGCGCGCCTGAGCGACCTCTGCTTCGCGGGCCCGCAGGAGCAACTCAACCGCACCGACGCCAGCCAGCCCGCGCTCTTCACGTGCGGCATGGCGTGCCACGCCGCGCTGCAGGAGCGCCTGGCGGGCACCGAGACGTTCGCGGCGAACGGGCTCTCGCTTGGCGAGTACACGGCGCTGTGCATCGCGGGCGCGTTCAGTTTCGCGGACGGCCTGCGGCTGGTCGCCACGCGCGGCCGCCTCATGCAGCAGGCGGCCGAGTCGTCCAGGGGCGGCATGGTCGCCCTCATCGGCGCGGACGAGGCGCAGGCCACCGAGCTGTGCGCGGCGGCCGCGGGCGGCGAGGTGCTGGTGCCGGCCAACTTCAACGCCCCGGGCCAGATCGTGGTGTCGGGCTCGAACGGGGCCTGCGACCGCGCGGTCGAGGTGGCCGGGAAGATGGGCCTCCGGGCCACGCGGCTGGCGGTCGCGGGTGCGTTCCACAGCCCGCTGATGGCCCCCGCGGCCGAGGGCATGGCGCGCGCGCTCGAGCACGTCGAGCTGCGCCCCCTCGAGGTGGACGTCTGGAGCAACGTGACCGGCGTCCGTCACTCCCGAAACGACGCCACGGCCCTCAAGAAGCTGCTGGTGGAGCAGATCGTGTCCCCGGTACGATGGGCCCAGTCCTGCGCCGACCTGATCGAGGCGGCCAAGGCGGCGGGCGGCGCGTCGTACCACGAGCTCGCGCCGAACACCGTCCTCAAGGGACTCATGCGCCGCATCGACCGCGGCACCGAGGTGACCACCCATGACGAGCCGAAGCGCGAACCCGTTGCCTGACCGAACCGCCGGCGCCCGACGCACGTTCCGCGCCGGCATCGCCGCGCTCGCGTGCGCGCTCGCCGCGCTCGCACCCCTCGCCGGGTGCGGCGAGGAGGAGCAGCAGGTCGTCGCGGCCCCGCCGCCGCCGCCGCCCCCGCCGCCGCCCCCGCCGCCGCCGCTCACCCCGGTCGCGGACCTCATGAAGGAACTCGGCATCAGCCCGAAGATCCGGCTTCCCGAGGACAAGGCGCCCGGCTCGGACGTGCAGCGCGTGGCGGTGCTCAAGTTCTTCGACTGCTTCGCCAAGGGCAAGGCCGACGGCCTCAAGGGGATCCTCGAGAAGTCGGACGCGCAGGTGCTGGCCTCGATGGCCGCGAACGGCGGCTTCGAGCAGCTGTGCGCCCCGATCAGCCGCATCGACCTCGTGACGGTGCCGAACGGCGGCCGTTACAAGTCCGACATGGTCATGGCCGTGTACCGCGCGGGCGGCAAGGTCCAGGCACAGCTCTGGAGCTACGCCGCCGAGGGCGAGGGCCGCAAGGTCACGAGCCAGAAGTTCGAGAGCTACGCGCAGCCGGTCGACGTCATGTCGAAGGTGAGCGGCTCGGACCTCATCGCCGCGTGGGTCAAGCTGGTGCAGGACGAGCAGAAGATCGCCAAGGAGCCCGACGTCGACGTGAAGCCGACGGCGCGCGTGCAGGAGGTCGACAAGTCCGGCGGCGGCGGCGGCGAGGAGAGCGTCGACGCCCCGAGCGGGCCGATCGGCGCCCCGCCCATGCGCAACCGCGAGCCTCCGGGCAGCATCCCCGGCCGCCAGCGCCCCGGTCCGTCGAACGAGCGCTGAACCCCTCGCAACGAACTCACCCGAACGGGACCGGCGCACGCCGGTCCCGTTCGCGCTTTCGGGCCATCGTTACACTTCGGCCCCCCAACGGAAGGACCTCACCATGGAGAAGCGCGTCGCCATCGTCACCGGAGCGAGCCGAGGCATCGGCCGCGGCATCGCCATGCGCCTGGCCCGCGACGGCCGGCACGTCGTGGCCGTGGCGCGCAACGCCGCGCAGCTCGAGGCGCTGTGCGCGGAGATCGCGGCCGCGGGCGGCAGCGCCGAGGCGCGCACGTGCGACCTCGCCGACGGCCAGGCCGTGCAGCGCATGGTCGAGGAGGTCTCCGAGAAGCACGGGCGGCTCGACATCCTGGTGAACAACGCCGGCATCACGAAGGACGGCCTCCTGATGCGCATGTCCGATGCCGACTTCGACGACGTCATCAACGTCAACCTGCGCTCGGTGTTCATCGCCTGCCGTGCCGCCGCGCGCCCCATGCTCCGCGGCAAGTTCGGCCGGATCGTCAACATCGGCAGCGTCAGCGGCGTGGAGGGGAACAAGGGCCAGGCGAACTACGCCGCGGCGAAGGCCGGCCTCATCGGCCTCACCAAGAGCGTCGCCAAGGAGCTCGGCAGCAAGGGCGTCACCGCCAACCTGGTGGCCCCCGGGTTCGTCGAGACCGACATGACGGCCTTCCTCGGACCGGACGACAAGAAGAAGGTCTGCGAGCACATCACCGTCGGCCGGCTCGGCACCCCCGAGGACATCGCCGCGGCGGTCGCCTACCTCTCCGCCGACGACGCTGGCTACGTGACCGGGCAGGTGGTGGTGGTCGACGGCGGCCTGCCGATGTGACCCCGCGGGCCGCCGGGCCCGCGATTCCCGGAACCGGCGCATCCGCCGGAGCCGCCCCGCCCCGACGGGATTCGGCTATATTCCCCCGTTCACCAAGGGACCGGAAACCTCCGGTCGCCGCATCCCTCCCAAGGAGAGAGCCGTGACGAAGGACGAGATCGAACCGCAGGTGATCGCCGTGGTGGCCGAGAAGCTCTCGGCCGACAAGGACAAGATCAGCCGCAACACCAACTTCACCAGCGATCTCAACGCTGACAGCCTCGACCTGGTCGAGCTGGTCATGGAGCTCGAGGAGCGCTTCGACATCCAGATCCCGGATGACCAGACGTCGAAGATCCTGACCGTCGGCAACGCGGTCGACTTCATCCACGACCAGATGCAGGCCAAGGGCCAGAAGTGACCCCGGCCCAGCGCCGCTGAACGAACGCGCTCCGGCCGTCCTGCGGCCGGGGCGCATTTCTTCCCCCACCCACGCTCGCCACATGCGGACGATCACCCTCCGTCGCGTCGTCGTCACCGGACTCGGAACCGTCACGGACGTCGGCAACTACGTCCCGGACTTCTGGAGGTCGCTCATCGAGGCCGGTCGGGCATCGGCCCGATCACGAGCTTCACCCCGACCCCGGAGTGGAGCGTCACCTTCGCCGGTCAGGTGCGCGACCTGCAGCCCGAGAAGCGGCTCGACCCGAAGGCGATCCAGCGCATGGACCGCTACTCCGTGTACGGCCTGTGCGCGGCCGAGGAGGCGGTGGCCGACAGCGGCATCGACTTCTCCAAGGGCGACCCGTACCGCTACGGCGTGGCGATCGGCTCAGGAATCGGCGGCATCGACACCATCGAGACCAGCCTGCAGAAGCTCTTCGACAAGGGCCCGCGCTCGGTCAGCCCGTTCGTGGTGCCGAAGCTCATGGTGAACGCGCTGGCGGGGAACGTCAGCATCCGGTTCGGGCTCAAGGGCGCGAACGTCGCCACGGCGACGGCATGCGCCACGGGCAGCCACGCGATCGGCGCCGCGTACCACATGATCCAGCGCGGCGACGCAGACGCGGTCGTCGCGGGCGGCAGCGAGGGCGCGGTGACGCGCCTGTGCGTCGGCAGCTTCGCCGCCATGAAGGCGCTGAGCACCCGCAACGACGCGCCCACCAAGGCCAGCCGGCCGTTCGACAAGGACCGCGACGGCTTCGTGCTCGCCGAGGGCGCCGGCATCGTGGTGCTCGAGGAGCTCGAGCACGCGAAGGCGCGCGGCGCCCGGATATACGCCGAGCTCACGGGCTTCGGGGTCACCGGCGACGCGTCGCACATCGCGGCACCCGACGACGAGGGGCGCGGCGCGCGCAAGGCGATGGAGTTCGCGATGCGCGACGCCGGGATCAACCCCTCCGACGTCGGCTACATCAACGCGCACGGCACCAGCACCCCGCTCGGCGACAAGGCCGAGGTGATGGCGGTGAA
>Ga0169931_10008608_pt1 | contig 14851 bp, 5 predicted proteins | sample Kivu_15m_20L_FD_129675 | JGI IMG/M metagenome (GOLD analysis project Ga0169931, IMG submission 129675) | Freshwater microbial communities from Lake Kivu, Western Province, Rwanda to study Microbial Dark Matter (Phase II) - Kivu_15m_20L... | ecosystem: Environmental > Aquatic > Freshwater > Lake ...
AGCACATAGTAACAAATTTCCTATAGTCTTTTGAGATCTTTAACAGTTTAAACACCCTCGCATATCAGCCATTACTTATGCTACATGCTTCGCCAAACAACTCGTTTCATCTATGCTTCGTTAACTATCTTACTCACTCGCACTGAAGTTACCTTATTTCCGTTAAGTTAACCTGCCATTTTCTTTATCTATGAAAGAGGAGCTCTGATTATTATAGGGAATTTAGGTTATGCTATAGAGATGACGTCTCTGACAGGCAAAGGAGTCAAATTGAAGGGTAGATGTTTTGATATGAGTTGTGAGATCAGGTATGAACTTGTTTTTGGTTTAATGTAGGTGAGCAGAGCAACATACTATAGAAATCCGAGTTGTGGAAAACCTGAAGGTAATTATATCGTGAGTGGATCTTAGCACCATGTTTCGAACTATTTTGGATATTTCAATACATCTTCATCAATTTTAGACATATTGCTCGAATACAAACTCAATCTATTGATGAGATCCCAGTTATTATTGCCGACTACCATAGGCTTTTTGACCCGAGACTAAGACAATCTAAGAGAAGTTTGGCTTATAATGCCTTTAAGTAAGGGTAAAAGATGTTGTTCTTTGCGTAAAGTAACTACAACTTCCATCAAAAAAGCAATCCTTTGTGTTTCTTTGATATTCTGAAGGCACCATCTTATCAAAATTTATAAACTATTTGATGCCGAACAGCTAACATGAGTGATCAACTAAAGCTATACCTTTCTATATTGCGATATAATCTCGTATATTTGAATGATCGATGTTACTTATTCGTTTATTTATTAGGTTAAAATTTTAATACTAGCTTTTTTGTTATCAGTCTATCGTTGCAAGGTTAAAGTCTATGCTCGTAGTTTTGTTAGTTCTTAAGCGTTTTAGACGAATTTATCATCTTAAATTATTTTTACATTTCTCTAGCAAATTGCTTTGTATAGCTATTACTTCATCAGCTTAACTTTCTTCAAATTTCGGTTTATTTTTATCTAAAGATCATTTTTAGTGACGAAATATTATGGACGTTTTGCTTAGGCTAGCTTGAGGAAGATTGTTTATTTTTATTCAAGGGCTAAAGTAGACCAATCTATGACTAGTACTCTTTCGTTATCGCCTTTAAATTCGAAGGCTGTGTGATAGATTTTGCCTTATTAATATTTGGATATATCTTAGGCGTTTTAGATGATTTTTTCTCGCATTTAACTAGTCGAGGTCAGCTACACGTAAGGTAGGAATTTTCTGTGTCTATCTACTACAATTTTAGGGTATGAGCTGAATTAAATAATAAAGAAATTAAGATTTTGAAGAGAATTTATAGGCTTTGATGAGATTTATGCCATGAATTCCTGGGTGTAAAAGATAAGCTATTTCCTCAATATACTCTTGGCAAGTTCTATGATCTTTTATTTGAGTAAAAGTGGCAAAAGAGGCAGTAAAGTGACCACTACGCTGACTAAAATAGTATTTCCTCTTAGTCTATCTTTAGATTGATTGAGTTCTTAAAGAATAATTTTAGTTTATTACTGTTATTTTCGCAAAACCGGTATTATTTTTTGAGCATTTATCATTCTTTGTTTGAAAGAGTTAAGTTCTATCTATAGTTCTTCCTTATGACTTTGATGATAAGCTATAACCATCTATGTTTCTTGGATTTATTTTTAAATTTCCTTCACTTTATACAAGAACTGTTCATGCAATAGTTTGGCTACAGCTATGTTTGCCTTTAATTTGGCTTATTTTTATCTTTAAAGAGCAAGTTCTTCAGTAGTTTACCAGTATTCGAGATAAGATTTTATCCATTAAATGAGAGTTTTGCTGAGTTAGTTACTGTTATCTCGTAAATCACTCTAAAATGTAGAATATTATTTTTTAAAAGCATTTTCAAGTCTCCTATTACGATTAGTTAACAGTTAAGGAGATTTCATTTTCATGAGAAGATTGGAATCAGCAAGAATTCGATTGATTGTTTTTTAATCAACTTGTTCTTAACCTAAAAGTATGCATAGGCATTATACTCCAAAATGCACGAATCTATTTAGTTTAAATATCTTTTTCAACTAACCTAGTTATGCTCTCTGGAAAGATATGACTATTTTTTATATTTTATTCATTACTTTTTTCATCAAAGTTATCTTTTTTTAGACTTATACGTCGATCATTTATAATTATTTTGTGTGTTGAGCACTTTCTTATTATCTCTTTTTGGCCCGCTTGTGTAAAATCTACAGTGCATAGTTATTCATTTGATTGATTATGATAGTTTGTTTTGATACTTTGATTGATTTTAGTATTTGAGCACGCAGAGTCTATATTCTGGTTTACCAAGCAGTGATCATTTCACAAGATTCATTAAATTTAAAGTGAATTTATGAATGTAGATCTATCTTCGCATCCAACTAAGCCTATAATCTACTGTAAATATCATCATAAAAACTAATATATTTTTCAAACATTTTCAAAGTATATCTATGCTATCCTGCCTTGAAAAGAGCGTTATTGATGGCAGTGAACAATTAAGCATGTATTTTAGGGTCTTTGTCTTTTATGTTGTATTTGCTAATAAGAGCTTAGGCTGGCCATTAGCCTATTAGACATTTAGGAATGCCTGAAAGTTACCTTCTTTTTTAACAAAATAGATTTATTGTGTCTTAGGTTTATGCTAGAAATATGTGGACTATCATTTATTTGCATTTTTTAAGTAATTTGTTTTTAGTTATTTCTTAGCCGACTACCTTGCTGAAAAATTGTTCACGTTTTTATACTTTTATCAATCTTTATAGATCTTTATCAGACTAACTACTCATCAGTTGCTAATAGAAAGTCTATCCATTTTCAAGATCATCAACAAAAATAACCTTTTAGTTTCGAATAGCTTTTAAAATAGTATCTGATGGATCATCTACGATAGGAAAGTTCATTAGATCACTTCCAAGAGATGCGAGTAATTTTCTTCCTGTGCCTTTTCTGGCTTAGAAAAAGAAGTGATGGTCGCAAGTAGTCGATTGATTCAAAAAATATACAAGATTATCCATGAAATTAGGGAAGTGCATGACAGTTGGATTGATATCTGTAACAATCTTATTGATTTCTTATACAGGGTAGTCCTTGTATTGATCCTATAGATTGATAAAGTAGCTTCCAGGGTTTACAATTGTATCTTCGAAAATGACTTTCAAAATATTTTATTAGATCTGCCCAAGTTGGTATTATAATCTACTGTTTGTTTTTTATTATCTCAATTTATCATGAAAATGTTGTTTAAAAAATCTGTAGTAGTGTTTGACACCAAAATGACTTTATCGTTTTGAAAGAGATAGCAAGTTTCTGAGCAAACCCATTAGCATCGATGCTGTTTTATTTGGGTTGATCACGATAGAAATATCATCAAAAGCTATTAGTACAGCTTTTGTTATTTTTTACTGGATATACTATTGAAGTTATCGGGTCATACTGTACTAACTTGTTCTTCTACTGTAATTTACCTTATAAACTGTCTAGAGATCATCTCGACTCCAGTCTTTAAGGTAAAGAGTGGCTTTATTCGACCAAAATTTTCCATTATGCGCGAAAGGTCTCGAAGAAGTTATGAAACGTAGGTTAGGAAAAGCGAACTAATGGAAATTTTTGTCTCTAAAAGAATGAGATTCCTAAAGCACTCTTAGATATTCAGATTGGTAAGGTTTTCCGATATCTAAATCATCAATAATAAAAATATTGTTTTACTCCTTGAGCTCGATTAGGATGTACTTGCCTTCTTTTCTAACAAAAGTAAACTTCTTTTTAATTTTCTAACTCCATTTTTATGTAGATTGATTGATGTTTAGTCTAAATCTTTTGCCTAGAAGAGAAAAAAGACTGGTTTTTCCTGACTGTTGTGGACCTTATAAATGAACGCTTATACCATATTTAGTGAGCAACAGCGAAGTATCAATCAGTACAGATGTCGATCTGGTTGGTGTAATTAAGTATTAAGTCTTTGTTTAGTGAGCTATACTCTCATATTTTAACTGATCTAGTGCTTATACTTGAGCAGTTTCAGGATTGAAGCAAAATAATTCGATATTTCCTCCATAATTGCGATTCCATAGTTGACTTTTGCCCATGACAGACATCAACCATATGATACTTTTATGCGTGTTTACTGGAGTTAAAATTTCAGTCGATTTCTGGAACAACAAGCCAAGTATATGAATCTATTATAAAGTAATGTTTTCAAGACTATCTCCAAACAACTGCTTCGCGACCTACGTTACAGTATCTTTATTAGCGTTTTTATTGCTAAAATACGATCTAAGTGTCTAAACCTTGCCTATGATACTACTGTCAATGTATATTATATGGCATTTTCCTACGAAAGAAGGAGTACATTAGCTGATACTTCTTAACTACATGATCAGATGATTGTAGAGAACAACTTTTTTGCCCTAAAGGAACAAATATCCTGACGTAATGAAATCAGCCCATTCACCTATAACCTAGTTTGCATCGTATACGATTACAGTGTCTTCTTATAAGTCTCCGATAAATTACATAGTTGCGCTACTGAAGAAATTTTAGGTAGTCTGAGCATAAAAATTTACATATTTTTTATCAAGTTTCACTAAAGATTATCTTATCATAGCAGTCTTGCATGAACGTTCTCCCAGAACAATTATGTTTTATACTTACTATTTTATCATCTGCATCAAACTTTATGTCTTTTATTGGTAAGTTACTTTCGATGGAAGAACTGCTTGCTATAGTCCGAAATAGCAAGAAAGAGCTTTGAAAAGAATGGAAGATTTGGTGCTTTTTTATTTGTTTATAACCTAATCGATTATTATTTTGCCGAAAAGTTAGATTTAGTTGATTCTTTATTATGTATGTAGGTATATGTTTCCTGCTTTTTGCACTACTTTTTTAATCAAAGTTAGCTAACTTCCCATAATCGGATCTAAAAACGGTTTTATTTGTCTAAAAAATGCTATTAATCTTTGACTGAGTTGCTACCATTAATCAAATCTATAACTTTTGATCAAATATTGGCATATTTTATCTTTTTATGGCTCGTAAATGACAAAACTATTAAAGCTATAAATCGAAATTTGTTATACTTTTTAAGCATGACTGCTCATAATAAACAGATAAGGCTGTAGTCGATACTATAACGAATTGGCCTTGCTGATAAGATGAAGAAGTTAGGCACAAACTGAGTAATTAAGATGCTAGAATTAGTAAAAAGTGATCCAAACTCCAGCAGAAACAGCTCCTTGGACGAATTTACTTATATAATGCTGGGTTAGTCTATGGCTGCAAATAACTTCTTGCTGGTATTGACCCATGAATGATGCAGATTAACGAATGAGATGTCTTTTGCCTTGCCCTTATTGTCCTTGAACAAACATCATTTTGTTGTTTACGCAGCTGTAAAATGTTTATATTCTGAATCTTAAGGAGTTGTTGGTTGGTATAGTGGTACTTGAGGGAGGGTAGTACTAGCATCCATAGGTAAGTTTTGATTAAAATTGAGAGACTATTATATCGTCTTAGGGTTGTGAGAATTTTATTTGTTATTTCCATTTGAAATCATGGATAGTTACTTGATCTCGAATCAACTACTAAGCGATTTATTTTAAATAAATCATCTGAACCATTTTGGCATTTAGTTTTAGCCACAGCTATGCAGATGCTTTTTAATAAAGACTTGCTACTTATTAATAAATGCTTTTAAGAACAAGTTGAAGCTAAGCGTATGAAGTTGTTTATAGATATCTTTAGCACATCTAGGTCCATATTATTAGATCTACAAGCAGACATATTTGCACAGGTTAGTCTTTTATTTAATCTTATAAGCCATCGACGGCTCTCACCTTGGGCATCAGTGTTTTGGTTTGAAGTTTTATTGAGGTTTTCATGTTTTACTAGATCGTTTTGAAAATTTAATCAGTTTCTCCTCGTATTATAGTCTTTCTTAGTTTCAATGTATCTTTCTAGTTCTTAAGTCCAGCCATGAGTTATCCATCAAGTAATATGCTTTTACAGTTGAAACATAGAGAAACATATTTACTTGCAGATCTTGCGTCTTTGACATGCTCGAGGATGTTGATCAGCTATAAATCACTGACAAAATACAAGCGACTGTATGTACTTCTTTTGTTTTATAGAAAAGTGGTAAATGTTTTGTTGATATTTTACAGCTCATGTTAGCAGTTAAGTAATGTATTATAATATTTTTTATCTAAGTGATCTTCACATAATTTTTTAAGCGATCCCATCTAACTCACCTGTTTTATTAGTTTCTTAATAGCAGTGTCAACGGCAGTATACTAGAAGAAAACATTGCTTTGATGCTTAACAGCTGGACAGTTGGTCATTATAGGCAATAATTTGATCCACTATTTTTAAACTTACTACCATTTTATCAGCAAATCTCTAAGATAGACACATATTTTGTAATTATCTTGAGCTTTTTATTTCAAAAGACCTATCATTTGTGGCGATCTTTATATGTTTTTGAGAGTTACTATAAAATAACCTAATTTTTATTGAAGGTCTTAGTTGAGTTATAAGTGCATCATAGGCTGATCATTGTCTGCTAGCTATTCTATAACAAAACGAACCTTGGTCTTTTTCCAGTAGTTTTAAATATCTAGCAATTGATCTTTTACGATGCTTTCTTGGGTTGACATAAAAACAATATCGGATATTTATTGTTAGATGTCGCTGATATTAGTCTATTAAAATAAGGTGAAGCAAGTTATGGTATTCATTGAATCTTTAGTGAAAATATTCTAGTGTTTAAGTTTATCTGAGTTCATTATGATCTTTCTGAGCTAGGCAATATGAGTTTTTTGCAGGTTGGGTGATGAAAGTTGTCTACATATTTTGATTATTCTCAGAAGTTTAAGAATCTGAAGCTTTGATTCATGTAGCAGCTAGTAGCATCGCAAGACTGTAGCGTATCGATCCATGTTTTGAATGAAATTCTACAGCTTAGAAATGTCTATGTTACTAATCAGACCATATCCTTTCTCTTTGACAATTTTAAATGTCTAATCATAGTTCTTTCTTGTTTACCAAATATTGCTAAGATACTAAGCATTTATCTGTAAATTTTCAAAAGATTACATATGTTTGTGACCTAAATGAAGTTTCCCTTGGTAAGTGAACAATTATTTCTTTTTATTGTGGAGTTTCTAAAATAACTCGCAGACTTATGCCATTTTTTTGAGTGCTTTAGACGTCTAAGAAGCGCTGCTATTAAGGATAGAGTCCTAACTAATTTATTTTAAAAGTTATTATGATTTTTACTCAATTAAAGGAATCATGTTTTATACCATTTTTTCAAATCGTTCTTTATTTTTTTATTAATTGCTTTATATTTCTTATAGTCTTTTGGTTAGTTCTTTAAATAGAGTATCACATTAGTTGATGCGTATCTTAGCAGGCTCGCCTATTCTAATATTGAACTTGTATACCAACTCCTCGAATTCAAATAATTTTTATAGATAGACTTAGAGTTCAGATAGTTTCGGCTTAAGACGATAAAACTTGAATGAAAAATTGATATAATCTTAGATGGTATAGGGGTTCTATTTAAACTAACTGTAAAAGTTTCTTAGTTCGATCTCGAGCCAAGTACAGCGTTTGTTAACCTCCTAAGGCACACCGTTAACAATAATTTTGAATTTCTACTGAATGGCAATTTTCATTTTTTATTTAAGTGAAGCTATATTTATAGCTACTATAGCGAATTCAGCATTTTCTTCAAGTTTAGTGACTTAATCGAATTCTTATCTATAAGTTTTCAGATATTAAGTGAGTCGCTAATTGGTCAGATAACTCTAAACTTTTTCATCGAGTCTGTGATTTTTGTATATAGATGCAAATCTTTTAGTGAGATTTGTAAGGAACTCATCAGCTCTATCAGTAATATCCGATAGAGTCTACATCAGTTACTTATTTAAAACTTGAAACTCGATATTTTGTAGCACATGATATTTTAATTCAAATCGAGAAGGATGCTAATCTTCCTAATTTTCCTACATATTTTCAATCCAAAACTGATCTTTTTTCTAAATCAGTAAAAAGTGATTTTTGAATATCTATTTCAATAAATTATCTTTTATACTTACCACACTTTTCTTTATTTGTTATATTTTTGGTGATATTAAAAGTGAACCTCCTTGTTACATATCAACGTTTACCTTCATCCAATTAGTATATCGCATCGCTTCTCTGTTTTGAAGTAATTTTATCAAAGATTAAAGCTAAGTTATGCTGTTTTCATAGCATTTTCGGATCATCTCAGCTTTCACATTGAAACGAATAATGTCTGTGTATTTGATTAGTCGATACATCATTATTTAAAAATCTTTTAACTTGGCCATTTGGGTATATTTCATAGTTTTTTTCTTAGAATCAAAAGGGAGATAAGCCTCATCTTATCTTTTCTTTTACGCTGAACCTACCCTGACCCTTTCTTCGCTACGGAATTTTGTGAGCATATCCTAAAGGGTTTTTTTTAATTTTTTCTATACGATAATATCAAATTTAGCAACTTTTCCAATAATATGAGAATTTGATTCTACGGCCATACTTTAAAATTATTAAAGAGTTTTGGTTATAGAAATATTGAAACTATAAAAACTTCCTTTTGAATAATTTTAAGCCAAATCGTGTAAAAAATGCAAATATTGTTGAATTCTTTGATTTTGTGAAAACAGATGAGTTGTGAGATGCTTGCATTTTAACTTGAATTTCTTACGTATCATTTAATTTTTCCAATGCAGCATGACTTTATTTATAAGGTAATCTTTGAAAAATCCAATACTTTTAATCTTTTTGTAGAGTTGAAGTTACTTGCTTAGAGTCTTCACTGTATAGAACTCATTTATCCCGTCTTTAAAATGAGTGATGCCTCTTAGAGAAACAGTAAGGTATTAATTAGGATTTCTGTATTAATGGTCGACTATGTAAAATGAGTATGGTGGTTGTTTACGGTTCATGTAGCAAAACTATTACTGAAGATCTTAATTTTATTGTAGAACTCTGAGGTATTAAAAAAGTTCTTCTTTTTCTTACTAGGTTTCTTGCTTTTACATTTTTGATATTGCGAAAGTTTTACTGATAACTGGCCTAGTTTCTTGCCTTTATATGGGTACAGATTAAGTTAATTGTGCCATATCTTGAAGTTAAGTCGAAAAAAAGTTCCCATCCTACCTTACTGATGTCGATAATTTTCTATTTCTGAAGCTATGACGAGGAACAAGTGCATCTTTTTGATCGATTTCTGTTGTTTTTTGGATTATCGATGGAAGTTTGCCGATGTGAAGTCTTGGAGCATTTGTAACTTTTCGCTATGATGGAAGATCATAAAGGGACTCTAGTTTGACCCTTGTGGACATTTTGGGCACAAGAACCTTTTATTATGAATGATTATGGACATCTCGTTGTGTAGAGAGCTTTCTCGTTTTATTTCTTGATTTGCTCTAATACAATCGGTTGAGAAGCGGATTCATAGTTATGTTATTTATGTAACCTTATAATATAATACATATACATGGCTAAAATCAGCTCCCAGTTGCATTAATATCTTGTAAGATTTATTTTGGATATTTATTTAATGTTTTTGTATTTTTTATGTAATTTTTTTGTTTTTTTTTTGCAGAATATAAAAATTGATAAGATAATCATTTTCTAATAAGAGATTACTTTATCAATTTTTTTTTCGTTTTTTTTCTTTAGGATTATCCTTAATTCTATCGAATATTATTTTAATTGTCTTCAAGTTTTATCGAAATTAATTTCATTCTACTTGGATTCTCTTAGTGTTCCAGCTTGTTTTGGCTAAACCGGGCTATGTCAAATAAATTATTTAAGAAGTAACTGATCAGTTTACTTAGGCTTTCTATCGGTTGATTTACCATTCCACGAGTGAAAAATGAGATCAAATATCAAATATTCTGACTAATATTTGGGCTATTCCCAATTGAAATGCACATCATTCACATATCGTCGGTCACCAAACTGTTGTAAAAGTTCTTCATCTTCTCGAAAAACTACTTTCCTTTTACCATCGCATCAACGAAATATATCTCAATCCATTCCTTTAAAAATGCCAACTCTCCCTTTAAGGAACATATCATTAGAACGCTCGCAATAAACATTTCCTAAGCGGAATATGAGCTACTTTCGGGAATAGAGTAGCTTAGCTCCACAAAATTTCTAAGACCATTTGCAAATTTTCCTTCACCTAAATCATTTACCATCACTTTGATAAAGTCCTAAGGTGCAGTCATAGTTAGCCCATCAGCAAAAATTGTGTTAAGGTGGTCTACCATTTCTTGGTGAGATGTTGAAGCGATATAATCCGAAACAGAATGCTCAGAAAAATATGTCATCAGCTTGCTCAAATCTGGGCTTTACTCGCAGGTCTAAAGATAGAAGAGAAAGTACCTCATAAGTTTTGAAAAGGACACACTTGAGAAGTTTATAGGTAATTCCTTGCATATCCGCCATATCTCCCAAATGTAAAAAAGCTCCAATAAAAAATGTTCGTGCTGAAAACGTCGTTTTTGCATCAAATTTCATCTAATCTGCGATCTAAATGATAAAAAAAGCTTAAAAGCAAAAATGTCAAAATTTTACATTGAGGATGTCTAGTATTCTGAACTAGATTGCGGCCTTATGAGGGTTCTAGTCAAGCGTATAGGTCAAAGGCTTTGCCTAAGTGTGAATTTATTTACTTTGTCGGCTTGTCTAAGAAGATCCAAGCAATCATTTGTTTAGTTTGTATTAATCATCACCTATCTTATAAAACCATATATAAAGGGTTTAATATATAATATGACAGGATTTAATCAATTAGTTATTAGTAATCTTTATGCTTAATAATTTTTTTAACATGATAATTTAAATACTTAATATTTCTTGATAATAATTTTTTTTAATTATAATTTTACCTATTTGAAAAAAAATAAAATTCTAAAAAAAAGCTTTTATCTTCACTTTTTTTAGAAAAAATATCATTTTATCAAAAAAATATATTTATAAAAATTCGACTTTATTGAAATTTCTTATTTTTTAAATATAAAAATGATTAATGATTCAAAGAACTGGGATAAAAAGTAAATTTTTGTTATTTGATTTACTTAAATAGATTAATCTATTGTTTTTATTTCCTTTGATGATTTTTGTAATATGTGATATGAAAAGTAATAATATGACTTATCAACTATCCGACACTCTTCTTATTTGTTCGTAACCCCCTTCTAAATCACAAAGCTAACATATTCTCAATCGATATTTTTATTCTATACCTTTATGGAGCTCTAAGGTCTTAATGAAAAACTAAAAAATTATAATGTTAATCATTTTTAGGCTATTCTAAATTAAAATGCACATCACTCACATGTCGTCGGTAACAATCTGACCGTAGTACTATTTCATTAGCACTAATAATTCTTCTCCTTTTTCCATCGCTACTGCGAAATATGAATCAACCCAATTTTTCAAAAACATAAGTTATCCCTAAAAAGAATAAACCATAAGGACACTTGCAACGAATATCTACTCAGCCGAGTAGTAGCTACTCTAAGGAATAGAGTAACTTAGTTCCACAAAACTTCTTAAACAATTTTCATATTTTCCTCCCCCAAGTCCCTGGACCATCACCTGAATATAATCTTCAGGTGAAGTCATGGTCATTCCTTGAGAAAACGTGTTCTGAAGGTGGTTTAAAATTTCTTGATTTTAATTGGAGTTGAAGAAATTTTGGAGGGAAGTCTCGGAGAAACCTTGAAGAAGCTTGCTCAAGGCAGGACTTTAATCGGATATCTAAGGATATAAGGAAACTTACTTAGAAGATTTTGATAAGGACACACTTTAGAAGCGAAGCTGAGACTCCTTGCGAATCCGCAATATCTCCTAAATGTAAAAAAGTTCCAATAAAAAATGTCCTGGCCAAGAACGTAGTTTTTTTGTTGCATTGAGTCAAATCGGTGATCTAATTTAGTTAAAAAAATCAAAAACAAAAAATTTGAAAATCTTACATTGAGGATATCCAGAATTCTGCTCTCTACCGTGGCCTTGTGAGGGCTCTGGGAAAGCATTTAAGTGAAGCTTTTGGCCTAAATTGTGATTTGATTACTTTGTCGGCTTCTCTAAGGAGCTCTAAATGATGGCTGATCTCGTTTGTACTCATCATTGCTTAACTTAATCAAATCATATAATCGTCATTTATATTTACAATTTAAGAAACAAATAATATTTGAATATTATTAACAACAAATATTTTTCTTGAGTCGACTATTTTTTAACATTCTTTTATTCTTATTAATTTTGTTTAAAAAAATTTATGTGACTTAGTTCAATATTTCTTTCATTTAAAAAAAAAATGGCATTTCTTCTTAATTGTATTCATAAAAATGGGTTCATAATGGTTCCTGATGTCTGTAGGTGTTAAAAAAAAATTATATAAAATAAATATTTTATAGGAAGCATTTTGTTTTTATTTATTCGAGCCAATCTGAAGTCACTTTAAATATTTTTATTGTTGTAAATCAATCATCTTAGAACTTAGGCAGATCGTTTTCCTATGGAATCGGAGGAGCAGCGACTATTATTGGCTTATTTTCAGCTGGTTTAGCTGCCACTGCCCCAGCTTTACTCTATGCCTAAGCCAGACCATGTCCAATTGCAAGTAATTTCTCTTTTCTATCAAAATCAGTAATAAAAGCCACACCTCCTTTAGGTTTATTCAAGTCCTCCTTGAACTGCGAGTACTGAGACTCAATAAGCATGGTAATTTGATCACTTTGTTGCTTGGCCAGAAAAGCTTGTTTCTGAGGACAATCTGAAGTGGGATGACTATGCTATCCACAAATAGAACACTTAATAGTTATATGGCTCTTGGCTGTAAAAGGACACGCCCAGGTTCTATGACCCTCTTGCTGACAGTTCTCACAATAGTTATCATAAATTCCCTGGACTTGCATGTTGTAGCTATCTAACAAATCTTTCAACTATTCGTCTTACTCACCATTAAGAATCTTTTGGACTTACTCTACTCCCTTCTCGAGCTGCTAATTGTTATCACCTACGATCAATATATGAAGAGGCTAATGACCTTCAAAAATATCTTTTTGATTTTTGTTGGCGCCTTTACCTCTAATCGCTACCCTACAACCCGACCTCTATTCTATCAATTTTTGGGTCTTTCCTTGAGGCCCGATTATCTTACCGATATAGTTTGCCTTGGTATCGTTGATCGCATTTTCGGTCAGATAGATCTTTTTGAATTTTTTGAGTGGTTTGTAATCATCTGGCGGCACGAACCTATACTATGTGTAAGTTTACGTCTTGCGCATTTTCATGCAATCTTCAATCAATGAGATTCTTTCTCTGATTATCGTGTCTTTTTTTCTGACTTCTCGCGTGTTGAGTCTTCTTCCTTGATTGTCGTAGATAGGATCAGGGCTGGGCGAGCGTAGATCGGGGTCTTCTTGTACGAAGTGGGTCATTTGCGAGTTGAGTTAATCAAGACGGTAAATTCCTAGGTATGTTATAATAAATAATACTCAAGAGATACTCCATCTCGTCTACGCTTATATGCGGCGATACGTAGTTGAGCATTGGAGGAGTGAAGGTTTTTTATATCTCATGATGCCATCTAAATAGCTAAAAAAGTACTTTGATTTGCGTCGCTTGCCGTCACTATACAGCGACATTTTGATTTCGAGCTCAGCCTGACCATATTGTGTGATGGGCAGCAGAGTGGTGCCATGATACATGGACTCTAATGGGTTAAAAACCGCATCTTCTTGTATTTTACTGCGCTTGATTTGTCTCTATCCCCATCTAGTTTTGCGCTAGCGGTAGGCCAGGTTATGTTCTTACTGCTGCATCTCTGGTGGCAGAGTGAACATCTCTTCCAAATTGATCGGCTATTTATTCTCAGCCTAGTCAACCATCTCTTCCTTTACATCTTCGATCTTAAGTCCATCTTCTTCTTTGATCATAGGCTAAGACTGCGGGCGGTCTTAGTGTTCTTCCTTGATGATCGGTTCGTCCATAATCTCTTATAATTATAATATACGAGTATCAACAAATCATCTATCATTCTAGTTTTATTCTTTTGTTGAGCATTATCTTCACTCTTTCGTTTATGTCGTATTATCTTTGATAGTTTTATGTTTGCATGTATTTTCGTTATTGATTCAATGTCTATATTGCTTATTTTTAACGATTTATAGCTTGTTAGAGATTTTGCTTTTGTTTTTAGAGGACTTAGGCTAGTTATTTCAGTACTAAGCCTCCGAATTTTTTGTATAGTTACAGATTTAGTTATCTAATTTAGTGGATTTTTACTTAGTTATTGCGTTGGAATATGTTATGATACCTTTATTAATCTGTTAAGTTATTTTGTCAGATTATGAAACTACCAACTTTTTAGGTAATTAAGGAATCGTAGCCTCTTTTTTTGCATTTTTAACTCCATCTTTTTATGAAGCCTTTTTTTACTAAAGCTGTTTTTAAATCCTTTGAACTTCAGCTTAAAACTAAGGACTATTTGCATAGGAAAGCTAAGGAAGAGATAGCTCTTTAAGATACGATTATGTGGAATGATTCATGGTCTGCTGTTCGGCCTTAATCAGATAGTTTACTTTTGATTTAGGTATCTAGTTATCGAGCTATTGGTCGATTAAGGGTAAAGAAACTACTAGGTGTGCGTTAGGTAGCATGTAACTCAAGGGCTGTTTGTTCATTAATTGCTTCATTTTGACTCTCTTTTAATATTATAGATGATTTCAGTCATAAAATCAAGAATATTATAGGGGTTGGGGTTGGG
>Ga0169931_10008609_pt1 | contig 14850 bp, 14 predicted proteins | sample Kivu_15m_20L_FD_129675 | JGI IMG/M metagenome (GOLD analysis project Ga0169931, IMG submission 129675) | Freshwater microbial communities from Lake Kivu, Western Province, Rwanda to study Microbial Dark Matter (Phase II) - Kivu_15m_20L... | ecosystem: Environmental > Aquatic > Freshwater > Lake...
AGAGGGTGGCAATCACGTTAACCCCACAGACTGGGTATGCGATCGATAGCGCGACTGGATGTAACGGAGCATTAAGCGGCTCTACGTACACGACCGGACCAATCTCTGGGACATGCGAGATAAACGCTTCTTTTAAACCGAGTAGTAACTTAGTCATCTCTGAAATTTCAAATTGTATTTACACAAATCTTGCTTGTTGGTTCGAGATTCATAATCGCGGTGTTGCCACCGTAAATCTAAGTAATTATCAGATTCGCTCGACGCGTGTTCCGAGAAATGGCGGGACTATGGATGTCGGTGAGTTCTCCCTGCCAAGCGTAACGTTAGAGCCCGGTGGATACGTGATCGTTTCTGGAAACACCGAGGGTATCAGTCAGCGGGGAGTCGAAAAACTCTTGATCTCTAGTGGGGCACTAGTCCCTTTTTGGACGCGAACCAATGGGTTCATTGAGATTCTTGCATCTAATGTCACCATTGATTTTGTTCTTGTTGGCGGTACGCACACATCGCGTAGCGCCGGTCAGTGGTCCGGCGCTGCAATCGCCTCTTCCGCGATAAATACAGAGAGCGGATACGGAAAGAGCGTTGTTCGCCTCTTCCCACAAACCGCGGAGATTGGGACCAATAGCGCCGCAGAATGGACGAACGTAGAGTGGATGACCCCAGGTGGGCGTAACGACGTTCCCGCGTCGGCAACTGATGCTGATAACGACGGCATTCCTGATACCGCCGAGGTCTCGGGTGGAACGTTTGCTGGAATTGGCCTGCACAGTTTGGGAGCGCGACTGAATCAGCGGGATATCTTCATTGAAGTCGACTTCATGGATAGTACCGATGCTGGTGTTATTCCGAAAAGAGAGGCACTTCAAAAAGTCGTCGACTCCTTTTCAGCGAAAAACTTTAAGGTGCATTTCGATGCTGGTACGACCTTTAGTCAGGCCGTATTGTCCTCGGACTTTAATCTTGGACAAACTCGGGCGCGTGTTCCGTACGAAAAATGCGTTACTTTCGACTCAAAGACATGCACATCAAATATCAGTTCCCGTCGATCTATTTACGATTGGAAAGATGAGTTTATGGAGTTGCGGCGCCTACCTATTTTCCACTACATGTTGTTCGGTAGTTCACAGAAAAATACCGGGGAGGGCGACTCCAGCGGTCTAGCCGAGTTATCCGGCAATGACCTGTTGATAACGTTAGGAGGCTACGGATTAAAGGATATTGCTGGTCGATCAAGAAACGTCCTAATCAATTGGCAAGCAGGTACGGTAATGCATGAGCTCGGCCATAACCTGGGTCTCGAGCACGGCGGTAACGAGGCGACTAACGAAAAGCCTAACTACTGGAGCGTGATGAACTACCTTTATGCGTTAAATGGCCTTGACCCTGACGCAAGGTCGGGGTCTGCCTACTTACGTTGGAGAAACGACAAGGGTGATAAGACGCCATCAAGTTGTGATTTGATCGCGGGTCCCTGTGGTGACCCCAATCAATTCGTGATCTCATTTTCTGATGGGATCAGTAAAGATCTTGATGAAAGCGGCTTATTGGAGAAAGACAACATCGGACGCGGTGCTAATTCTGGGGCATACGCAGACTGGAATATGGACGGAAGTCTCACTGAAGCTCCTCAATCCCGGGATTTAAACGGAGACGACAAAACTACAGTGCTGAAAGATTACAACGACTGGGCAAATCTTGTGCTTGCATTCTCAAAACGTTTGCAAGGCCAGTCTGGGCCTTCGAAAGATCAGATTGACGCGGTCGCGTTGCCCATAGATGCACGATTAGATCCCCTCACGAACGATCGGCAAGAAGCCATCTCGTGTGACCCTCGCGGGGGGCGCTCTCTTCAATGAGGGCTGTTCTGATAGCCGTCGGATTGCCAGCAATTTCATTGGTGCATGCACTAACGGTGGCTAACGCGAGTCCAGAGAAAAGAAGTACTCAACCCGAAGTCGGACTACTTGAAGAGTCAGTTCAATTTCGCCCATCGGGACCGACAACAATTCGACGGTGGCGAGACCCCTCGTCGAAAGAATTGTTAAAGATTGAGATGTTGGGTGCTGTCTCGGGAGAGCCGGTTTTCACCGGCGCGAGATTGCTGAGGAACAACTCGGGAGAATGGCGCGTTAGGTTTGACGATGGTTCCGCGTGCTTAGTTTATAAGAAAGAAGAGGATCTGTATAAACCTATTACATGCACTGATCACCGCGGTCGTAACTGGTCGATAGAGGTAAAAGGCGTTTCTGAGCCAGTTACCATCCCGGGTATTGCGACGGAGGAGGAGCCGAGGTTGACTATTTCGCTCCAGTATCGATCGACGTAGTCGGGCAAGTTAGTGGAAGGTGCTCTATACGCCGCCCGGCTGAAGCATATTTGCCGAGGAAAAGCAGCGCCCTCCACCCTCAGTCGCGCCGTTTTCCACGTAATAACAGGGCTAGAGAAAACTTACGCTGCCGCAACATCTCGGAAGTTGCGATCCCGGGCCGACAGACCTTCTGTAAATGTTCCGCTTCTCGTCGACGGAGAATCGTCAGCGACGCTGTCAATATCTGAATAGATCTCAACGCATTCTGTATTCCAAGACATAGCCGTATGACTAAGCGTACGGTTAGTTCCTATGTGCGTCAGCACTGCCCGGTCAAAATGGCGCTTTTCCAGTGGGCCTCTACACCCTCGCTCGTCCCGATGGCGCGCTGAAGCCCTTTGCCAATTGGCTGAAGATAAATATTACTGTGAACAGGTAGATTGGGGTGGAGGCAAACTGAGCGACAAAAAAGGAGATTAAATTCGCGAATATGAGATTCCCGTAGAGGAAAACTCCAAAGAAGTTTTTGCTTTCGAGCGCGCGGAGCGCAAGCCAGTCAATAGAAAATATAATTATTGGCACCCCGAGCAGTACGAAAAATAGCCCTCCATCGCTAAATAATGGCTCAAGGAATGTTCCGATATTCGTCGCATACGGGACGTTGTAGAAGTCCAAAACTTGGGAGGGTACATTTTGAATAAACCCGATAGATTCGAGTGCTTTTGAGATGGGGTAGAAGGTCCTAATCGGCGCGTACTCAAATTGCTCTATATTTTGAAAAATATAGTTCAAGTATGAAAACCCACCCAATAAATACTGGAACGTCGTTTCTCCCGCGCCGCCTTGGGTTAGTTTCCCGGTGAACAGTGCGAAGCCGATAAAAAATCCGAGAAGGAGCGGCGGGCCGTAAAACGTGAATTTCAGTAGTAACCGTTGCGGATTATCGCGCGTCATGCCATAGCAGATTACCGAAAGCACTAAGAGCCATACCGGACGAGTGCGATCAATAAACGCTAGATTACTCAGGAATATGATGATTAGTAAAAGCCCGACAAAAAATTTGATCAACTTGTGTGCGGGTGTGCCATAAATGATGTACACGCCAAGGCCAATTGACAGCCAACTAAAGTAGGTAAGTTGGACTGCGCCGCCGAGCTCGTCGATAGCGATTGCTCTTATGTCTAAAGGGTTGTTAACGAAAAGAAAAAAGTAGTTTAGCGGGCCTCCCACGCTCGATGAGGCGAAAGCGAAGTACTGAAGAATCCCGTAAAACCCGACGGCCCCAAATATGAAAAACCACTTAATTAAGCTGTCTTGAGTGTTTGTCGGTTTTGCGATGCGGAGTGCGCGGGTGAATCGCTGACTGAAAACGAATGATGACAGGATTGCTGTTGCGATCACGTACAAAATGATCGCCTCGGCTTCAAAACTTAGTGGTAGTAGCTCAATCGGCTCGTAAAGAAAAATCAGGAGCACGGCTAGCCATGACGCGGCCATGTAAAATGACGGTGCTGAGACAAGTCGTTTGATCATCTCTAGACTCTAATAGGTAACACGCAAATTCGGGCGATAGGGTTTTCGTAGTCAGCTTGAGGTGATGCGTCTTGAGGCAGCGATCAGTAGTGTAGTGTCTGCTGTCGCTCTAACCGTCCATGCTGCCGCAGCACCAACAATTCCAAATTCCTTGACGGCAAATAATAGGATCGGGAAATAGCATACTAGTTCGGCAACGTGGAACATCGCCGTTAGCTTTGTTTTTCCATATGCATGTAGGTAGCTGGTATAGATACTCCCAACGGCATGCGCAAAAGCGCCCGCGCAGAGAATCTGCCCTGCATGAATCGCTGCAGGGGTCGCGTTATTGCCAACCCAAAACTTCATTAATTCTGGAAGAATTGCCGCGAGAGCGGCCATGAAGAAAAGCATGAGCAACGTCATGCGGGAAGCCCACTGATCCAACAACGCTCGCGCTGCCACCGGGTTTGTCTGGGTCAATTGCGATATTGCGGGAAATGCTACGGTCGTGACCGCGCCCATGACTACTAGGCTTTGCATCGTAATTTCGTACGGTACGACGTACGCGCCAACCGCTGCAGCAGAAAGCATCGCGCCAATAACAAATCGATCTGCCTGGGTTAATAACGGTTGTACGATGCCACTTAGCGCGACCCATTTCCCGAAGTGAAAGAGATCCTGTGTCGTTTTGAGTTCAAAGGTTGCCCGTGATGCGTCGGTGGTGGGCGGAAGGCTGGTTTTAGCGAGTAGCGCATATGCGACCAGCGCGATTGTTCTGGCGATCAAAAGGGTCAGAACGAGAAGGTGCAGTTCTACGGTCCAAAAAGATAAAATCGCTGGGGCTGCAAAATTTGCTCCTCCAAGCAGCATTCGCACGATGCTGATTCCGCGGAAGTTGAGGTATGCTTCATTTACTCCCTTGAACGCAAGGCTTAGAGCTTGAAGCGGTATCGTTAGGCCGAGTATGAAAATCGATATATCGACTTCGCGGTCTGTGGTTTGCCGATAGTTAATCAGGCCGTCGATTCCCGCTATTGCTAATGTGCACATGAAGACAAAAAATACTGCGCTTACCGCTAAAGTTAGGTACACGGCGCTCTTTATTATGGTTTTCGCTTGTGCTTCGGCGTCGGTTTGACGAATAACCGCGAGCTTCTGAGTCAGGGCTCGCGACATACCGAGATCTAGTAGGCTCGCATACCCCACCAGACCCCAAGCAAGCCCCATGAAACCGAACTTCTCGGACCCGGCATTTTCAAGTAGCGTTGGAACCGCCCAGATGGCGAACACGAGCGGCACGCCGAGACCGAGCAAATTCCAGAGAATGTTTTTTAGGTTCACTAATGGCCTCAAGGCACGTTCACTAACGCTCGTTGTACGGTTCCGTGCGACGAGGGAAACGGGAGGTCGAATCATACCTCGCCTCGGGCTGGGCCGATTCCTCGGTGCTGCCTCGTGACAACGCGAGTCCTTGCCTTACCTCGTTACTCACAGGCCGGCGCCAGTAGTCGGGTTCGTCTTTATCAGTTTTTGGGTTATCTGGGTGCCCAGGGAATTGACGTCGAGGTCCAGCCGCTGTTGGATGAGCGCTATGTTAGCCAGCTGCTGGCAGGGGGGCGGCGCTCGGTGCGGCACTTAGTGCGGATGTATGGCAAGAGAATTCGTCAGCTGCTTCGATCATCTGCAGCCGATGTTATCTGGCTGGAGAAGGAGCTTTTCCCGTGGGCACCCGAATTTTTGGATCCGGGCCTTATCGGGTCAGTGCCTTACGTCGTCGATTATGATGACGCGATTTTCCATAATTATGATGAGCATAACAATCAGTTTCTGCGTGCCAGTTTTAGCGGAAAGATTCCAAAGGTCATGCGTAATGCAGTCACGGTAGTTGCCGGTAATCCGTACATCCGAGATTTCGCTGCCGCGCATGGGGCTAAAAGAGTAGAGGTTATTCCGAGTGTCGTTGATGGCGGTAAGTTCACACCGACTCTGCGTCGGCGCTCTCGAGACGATGGCTTTACGGTCGGGTGGATTGGTTCACCGGCTACGCAGCATCTGTTGGAGCCATTGGTCCCCGTTCTGGCTCGTGAATTAAGCGCGACGGTTGATCGCTTTGTTACGATTGGTGCTCGCTTCGACCGTCCGCTGTTTGGAGCCCACCAGATGCTCACATGGAGTGAGGCTGATGAGGCCCGCTTGATCGCTGATTTTGATGTCGGTGTCATGCCGCTGCGCGATGCCCCCTTTGAACGAGGTAAGTGTGGCTTCAAATTGGTTCAGTACATGGCTTGCGGAGTTCCGGTGATCGCATCACCGGTAGGCGTCAACTCATCTATGGTGCGCGATGGCATCAATGGATTTCTGGCGAGTAGCGAGAGCGATTGGGCGGCTGCCATTCGATCGATGAAGACTGAATCACAACGGCGAGTCGCCATGGGCGTCTCTGCGCGACAGATCTTCGAGACTGAGTATTCCTTTGCCGTGCATGCACCGCGGTTTGCTCAAATTCTGCGTGCCGCTGCGCGCTGAGCCACTACGATGTGCGGCATCTCCGGATTTCTTGGCTTTGATGGGCTGACTTCGGATTCATCCTCCATTTTGCGGGCGATGACCGATTCCATAACGCATCGCGGCCCGGATTCCGACGGTTATTGGATCGACCCGAATTCCCAGGTCGCTTTGGGTCATCGGCGACTTTCGATCATCGACTTGTCCGCAGCGGGTGCGCAGCCGATGTGCTCGGCGTCTGGTAATTGGGTCGTTGTTTTCAACGGCGAAATCTACAATCACTTGGAGTTGCGTGACGAGTTGCTTTCGGCTGGACGGGCGCCCGCGTGGCGTGGCCATTCCGATACCGAGACGTTGCTTGCGTGTTTCGAGCAGTGGGGTGTTGAGGCGACGCTGCGGCGCTTGGTGGGCATGTTCGCCATGGCTGTCTGGTCTGTTCCTGAGAGAAAGTTGATCCTCGCGCGCGATCGCTTCGGTGAAAAGCCACTATATTTTGGCTGGCTTGGTAGCTCAGGCACGACGTTGGTGTTCGGCTCTGAGCTTCGCGTGCTCGAGCGTCATCCGCTTTTTGAGGCAAAGGTTGAGCGCCAGGCACTAGCCCGCTTCATGCGCCATCTGTGCGTCAGCGGAATCGGCAGCATCGCCACTGGAGTCGACAAGGTGCCGCCAGGCTCCATGCTTGTGTTTGCGCTGGATCGCCCACGCCAGTATCAGAGTTTGAAATACTGGTCGCTCGCCTCTGTTGGTGAGAGCGCAGAGCAAGTATCGCGTGTGTCTGCGAGTGCTGATGCGGAAATGCTCGCGACGCTCGATTCCATGTTGCGACGTTCGATTCGCGGGCAGATGTTGTCCGACGTGCCGCTCGGTGCATTTCTCTCGGGCGGTATCGACTCATCGCTAATTGTTGCCATCATGCAGCGGTTGAGCGACCGCCCCGTTCGTACTTTTTCTATTGGATTCAGCGAGGAGGGTTATAACGAGGCGGGTTTTGCCAAAGAGGTAGCCAAATCTCTCGGCACCGATCATACCGAACTCTATGTGTCTGCTGAGACAGCGCGGAAAGTGATCCCGGAACTGCCTCATGTTTACGATGAGCCGTTTGCTGATTCCTCGCAGATCCCGACAGTTTTGGTTAGCCGATTGGCGAGACAGCATGTCACGGTCGCACTGTCGGGCGATGCTGGAGATGAGGTGTTCGGCGGTTACAACCGGTATCTTCTATCCCATCGGTACTGGCCTTACTTGCGGCGTATTCCCGCCTCGTTGCGAAGAGTCGCCGGTCGCGCAGTTCTCAGCCTGGCGCCTGATGAGCTGGAGCGTCTCGGCAGAGCGGCCGGGCTGAATCGCCGTTGGGCCGGTGTTGCCTCAAAGCTGCAGAAAACCGCCCGAGTTATCGGTGCCGAGTCCCTGAGCGATCTTTACCAGAAGCTGACAACGACTTGGGAAGAAGCTGTTGTCCTTGGCGCCAATGGGCTTCACCAGAACGCGACGTACGAGCTTTCCGGCAACGATCGCGACGTATCTTGGATGATGCGAGCGGATCTTGCGCACTATTTGCCGTCAGATATTTTGGTGAAGGTTGATCGCGCGGCCATGAGTACCAGCCTAGAGACTCGTGTTCCGTTTTTGGATCATCGACTGGTGGAATGGGCAGCAGCCTTGCCACTGCACTACAAGATTCGTTCGGAGCAGTCGGGATATCAGACTAAGTGGCTGTTACGGCAGGCGCTGTACCAGTACGTCCCGCGATCGTTGATTGAGCGACCTAAAATGGGATTTGGGATTCCGCTCGCTGATTGGTTGCGTGGGCCGCTGAAGTCATGGGCGGACGATCTACTCGATGTACCGTCCCTGCGGAATGATGGCTTTCTGGATGCTGAATTGGTCTCGCGTCGGTGGTCCGAGCATCGTTCCGGGGCGAGAGATTGGGAACATCACCTGTGGTGCGTGCTGATGTTCCAGTCGTGGCTTCAAAGTAAGAGCGGTCGACGATACTCATGAGGGTCTTGGTTGCCGCAAGCTTGGCGAGTTCGCTGGTGAATTTTCGAGGCGAACTTCTGAGAGAGTTGTTGGCTGCTGGTGTGGATGTTCACGTGACCGCACCCGATATTGACGTGGATGTAATTAGTAAATCTGCCCTAGAGTCTTGGGGCGTAGTTACTCACGCAATCGACTTGCAGCGTACCGGAATGAACCCTTGGGCCGATTTGCGGACTCTTTTAAGCTACGTTCGGTTGATGAAATCCATTAACCCAGACGTGTTTCTGGGTTACACGATTAAGCCGGTAGTTTTTGGCACTCTGGCAGCGCGCCTTTGTGAGGTTGAACATCGAGCTGCCCTGATAACAGGGTTGGGGTACGGATTTCAGGGCGGTGCTCAACGATCGGTTTTGCGGCTCGTCATCCGGTCGCTCTACAGCCTGTCGTTACGTTTCGCATCGGTCGTGATCTTCCAGAATCCCGACGATAAGCGAACCTTTGAATCGCTTGGGTTGGTACGCAAGGGTGTTCGCGCCGAGATCGTGAACGGATCAGGGGTCGATCTGGACCGTTTTGCGCCCAGGCCGATACCGGAGGGTGCGATTCGTTTTTTGATGATCGGCAGACTGCTAGGCGAAAAGGGGGCGCGAGAATACGTCGACGCGGCCAGAATCGTGCGAGAAGAGTTTCCATTTGTTCGTTTCGTGTTGGTCGGTCCCCGCGATTCGAATCCTAATGCAGTCTCAAAAGCCGAGCTCGACGCGTGGATCGCCGATGGCATCGTCGATTACCGAGGTGAACTGCGAGACGTTCGCGTTGTTTTAGCCGAGTGCAGCGTTTATGTCTTGCCGTCATATCGAGAGGGAACTCCGCGATCGGTTCTAGAAGCCTTGGCGACAGGGCGTCCCGTGATAACCACCGATGCTCCGGGGTGCCGTGAAACGGTGGATGACGGAGTAAATGGCTTTCTGGTGCCCGTCGGGTCATCTCAGGGGCTGGCGGAGGCGATGCGGCGATTTCTGCGTCAGCCGGAGTTGCTACAACGAATGGCGGCAGCTTCTTTGAGCAAGGCTCGTAATAAGTATGACGTCCGATTGGTCAACCAGACCATGCTTAGGTTGCTCCGGATCGAACAGCTTTGATTGTGAACTGCTCGATTGGTTTAGAAACCATGCCGCTCAAGTTCGGTTAAAATAAGTAGTTTCGACAGGAACTTTTTGCTTGCAGCCCCCTCAACCCCGCCGCATCGCCATCGTCAGTGACTGCGTATCGAAACCGTTGTTTCGGCTGCGCGCAGAAGACGTGGGATGCGAAATCGCCGTTGAACACTGCGACATCGATCAGCATTTGCAGGTCTTGTTGTCCGGTGTCGATGCGGATGCTCTCGTACTTCATGTTGGCTTTCGATACTTTGATCTTCGTGAGCCTATGGGGTCGGTACGCCAGCGTTTGGATGAACTGATTACGGGTATCAAGCGGTTTCTCCAGCAAACCTCTGCGGTACTTATCCTAAATACGGTGACACCGCCAACGCATCGGCTGGTGGGTAGAGATCATCTCGAAGCCTTGTCGATGACCCATGAGATCAATGGTCGATTCATCGATCTTGCGCGTCGAGAACGACGGGTCGCGCTCGCGGATCTTGCTGCCGTTTTGACTTCTGTCGGTCTAGATCGCGCCATTAATTTGCAAAACGACTGGGTCATGCGAATGCCGTTCACAGGAGCCGCTGTGCCGGCAATCTCGTCGGAGTATGCAAAGGTTTTACGCGAGCGTTTCGTTGCCCGAAAGAAGGTATTGGTCATTGATGCCGACAACACGCTGTGGCGTGGTGTGGTGGGTGAAGATGGCGTTGAGGGCGTCGATGTTGGCGAGGATTATCCTGGCGCCGTGTTTCATGCGTTTCAGCGTCAACTCTTGGTCGCGCGACGCAGTGGTCTCGTGTTGGCGATGGTCAGTAAGAATAATTTAGCCGATGTCCAAGAGGTTTTTGCGCGGCGCTCGATGCCGTTGAAATGGGATGATTTCACAACTCACCGGGTGAACTGGCAGCGAAAGAGCGAAAACATCGCGAGCATCGCCCAGGAACTTGATGTCGGAGTCGAGTCTTTTGTGATGATCGACGACAACCCCTTCGAGTTGGAGGAGGTTTCTCGCAGTTTACCGGGAGTGACCTGCGTCCAGTTCGATTGGCAGAAGCCGGCGGAGGCGTTGTCACTGCTATTCAAGACCCCGGGCTTATCCGCCTGGGAAGTGACCGCCGAGGATTCTCGCAAGGCGCTCCAGTACGCAGAGGAGTCGCAACGCCGGGAGATCCGAGCAAGTGCGGGTTCCCTGGAAGATTACATTCGATCTCTCGACATTCGGATCGAGGTGGGCCGTAATCGATTGGCAGCCTTGGCGAGAGTGAGTCAGCTGACTAATAAGACTAACCAGTTCAATTTGACGACCAGACGGTATTCCGAGGCGGAGATCCGCGACGCCATGGCGGACGGCGCAGTTTACGATTTTCGCGTTATCGATCGGTTGGGCGATATGGGCATTGTCGGTGTCGTGATTGTCCGGAACGGCGAGATAGAGGCATTTTTGATGAGTTGTCGAGCCCTCGGCCGCGAAATCGAGAGTAATATGCTGGCCTACGTTTGTGCTAGACACCGCTCTCAGCCACTTCGTGCGACGTATTTTCCGACCGCGAAGAATGCCATGGTGAGCAATTTTTATGATCGCAACGGGTTTGAGTTGAGACAGGCGATTGACGGCAAAAAACAATACGAAAATGTCGGTATGCAACGCACTCTCGTGCCAGTGCCGATCAGTGAGGTTGATTGATGAGCATCGAACAAGTATTGCGCGAGACGCTTGAGAAGATACTCGCGTCCATCGAGGCACCGGGTCTCCAGTCGCTAACGAACGAGAGCAATCTCTTCGAGAATCTCGATTCCCTTACGGTCGTCGACATGTTGCTTGAGGCGGAAATGCAATTGGAGAAAGCCACGGGTCGCTACGTAACTTTGGCGGATGAGACGATTTTCGATGCGTCTAAATCGCCGTTGCGCACGTGGGCTGGCTGGGTGGCATATGTCGAGAGCAAGCATGCCGGCTGAGTTGCGTTTTACGCAGGCTCGTATCGCCGGGATCGTCACGACTGTTGGCAAAGAGCGTCGCGAGTTCGCGGTCGAAGCTTCGTCTATGGGTCTCTCTGAGGGGGAGGCCGCGCGATTGCAGCGTGCGCTAGGGCTGGGCTCTCGACATGTTGTGGAGGGCCCTGAGACCACCGTCGATCTGTGCGTTGCATCGTCGCGACGTTTGTTGGCGGGGCTACATCTGAAGCCGGACGATCTCTCAGCGGTAATTCTGGTCACGCAGACGCCCGATTACTCGGCCCCATCATCTGCGATCACAATCCAGCATTTGCTCGGAATGCCCGTGACCAGCATGGCCTTTGACATGCGGTTGGGATGCAGTGGCTTCGTATATGGCCTCGCTGTCGCCTCGAGTCTTGTCGAGTCTGGATTCCAGAGAGTCTTGTTGTGTGTTGGCGATGTGGCGAGTCGCTTCGTGGATCCGGCTGACCACACCATCGCGCCCTTGATGGGCGATGCGGGTGCGGCCATCTTGGTCGAACGCACGCCGTCGGAGAGCTATTTTCAACTATATTCCGATGGCTCCGGAGCACGTGCACTGATCATTCCAAATAGCGGCGTTCGTCAGACTGAGGCAGATGAAGGTTTAACTCCATACATGCGAATGGATGGCGCAGCGGTGTTCAACTTCACGTTGCAGCGAGTGCCGAGCCTAATTGGCGACATTTTAACCATGGCGAACGTATCAACCGAGCAGCCGGACTATTTTGTCCTGCATCAACCGAATAAATATATTTTGAAGAATCTGCAGAAGCGTCTGCAATTGCCGGAAGCAAAGGTCCCCATGTCGACCCAAAGTGTCTTCGGTAACCAAAACTCCGCCTCTATCCCGGGTACCATCAACGGATTTTTGAGCGAGCCGTATAGCAATGGCAGTTTGCTCACGGTATTCGCCGGTTTCGGTATTGGACTCAGCTGGGCGGCGGCTGTTGTTCGCACCGATCGAGTCTATGCGCCACCGACATTCATCGGTGTCAATGCAGAGGGTTGATGAATGAACGTCGAAGAGTTTTTCCGTAAAGTTGCGGAGGCGCTCGATAGCAGCTCCGAGCTCGCCCGTGGCCAGGCCTTGGAGTCGATAGAGGGCTGGGATTCCCTAGGCATTCTGGCCATCCTCGATCTTTTGGAGGGCGGCGGAGTCACTATTGACCTCGATGAACTCCGAGCAGCGCAAACAACCGATGATTTGCTGCGTCTGGCAGGCTCCATGGTGGAGTGGGCGTGACCCAGCACGTGCTTGTGGTTGGCGCTTCCAGCGGGGTTGGTCGCGCAGTCGCGGAACGCCTGGCTCGTTCAGCGCGGGTCACGGCCATTGCAAGACGTGCAGACCGCTTGGCAGCACTCGCGGAGCAGGATGTTGCTGTCGTGAATTGCGACGTCACCGATTTCGCCGCTTTGGAGGCGGCCATCGATGATGCGGTTGCGCGAGCCGGGCAGTTTAGCGCCGTTGTTTATTGCGCTGGCGCACAGCTGATCAAGCCGCTGCGCAGTCTGAAAGCGGCAGATTTTCCGTCGGTCATGGATGTGAACTTGTTGGCGCCACTTTTTCTCGCGCGATGTTTCGCCAGCCAAAAAGTATCGCAAGGCAACGCCGTCTTCTGCGCAGTGTCGTCAGTGGCCGGCCAGCGTCCGGAGCCAGGGATTGTCGCTTATTCCGTAGCCAAGGCGGGCTTAGATGCGCTCATCAAGGGCATGGCCAAGGAACTTGGCCCGCGACGGGCTGTAGGCGTGGCGCCGGGTTGGCTCGATACCGAGATGACGCAGGGTTACAAGCATATTTACAACGAAGATTTTAAAACGGCTCTAGCCAAACGATCTCCCGCGGGCGTTGCGACGGTGGAGTCAGTTGTCGATGTGATCGAATTTTTACTGTCTGAAAAAGCGCGTCACGTGACGGGTGAGATCATCACGGTAGACGGAGGTGCGATTCTTTGATCGCGCGGATTCACCACGTCGGTTATGTCGTGAACGACATCGAAACCTTCGCCGCCAGTTTTCCGATGGCAACGCTCGAAAACGCGGTTTTTGATCCTTTGCAAAACGCCAAACTCGCGATCTACGCTGTCGGTGGTGGCGCGCGTCTTGAGTTCATCCAGCCGTCGGGTCCGGATTCTTTCACGTGGGGATTTTTGCAGCGTAGTGGCGCAGGTCTACATCATGTGTGTTACGAAGGTGTTGATTTGACTAGAGTCAATCAGATCATTCGTGATTACAAAATGCTCAAGTTACGCGGTCCAATGCCTGCGGTCTTGTTTGGCAGAGATGTCGTTTTCGCTATGACGCGTCAAAAAGCTATCGTGGAGTTTCTGTTGTGAAGCGTCTTGCTCTGATTGGTGGCGGCGGGTTTGCCAAAGAAGTAGCGGAAGTCGCCGAGCTGTGTGGCTATGCCATCGTCGGCTGCGTCGATGATGCGACCGCGATTCGGGCGCCGCTCCCGCGTTGGGGCGGCTTGGGCGTCTTGAGTCAGCACCGCGCCGAATTCGATGAGGTCGCGCTGGCTATCGGCGCCGTCGATCGGCGTAGTTTTGAGACACGAGCGCGGATTGTTGCGACGCTAGAGCAACAGGGCCTCACTTTTGCAAAGCTCGTCTCTCCAGCGGCAACGCTGGCTAAGGGAGTGACGGTCGGCGCTGGCGTGTTTGTGGCTCATGGTGTGGTTGTCAGCGTCGATGCGCAGCTCGGGCGCCACGTGATCCTGAACTCGAATGCGATCGTCGGGCACGACACGATCATCCGTGACCAGTCTATTGTGGCGCCTGGTGCGTTCATTGGCGGCGATGTTCGAGTGGGGCAACGCGTCCTCGTGGGTCCCGGCGCCCAAATCATGCAAGGTCTTTCTGTCGGTGATCAGGCGATCGTCTCGGTAGGCACAGTCGTACTTCGTTCACTGCCTCCTGCATCAACCACGGTTCCTCAGCGAGATCGCGTCCTGACCAGCAAAACATGAAACGCCTCTTCGATTTTCTGGCGGCGATTTTCGCTTTGCTGGCGTTGGCGCTGCCCCTGATCGCTCTGGGTGTCTTGGTGCGTGTGCGGCTAGGATCGCCTGTTTTTTTCAAGCAGACCCGTCCCGGCCTCGGTGGCCGCCCCTTCGAGATGCTGAAGTTTCGTACGATGACCGACGAGCGGGATGCCGCCGGCGTGTTAAAGCCCGATAGCGAGCGTCTGACGGATTTCGGGCGATGGCTCAGGGTGACCAGCCTCGATGAGCTTCCCGAACTCTGGAACGTCCTGAAGGGCGATATGAGCCTGGTGGGTCCGCGACCTCTACTCATGCAATACCTGCCGTTGTATTCGCCGAGGCAGGCTCGTCGGCACGAGGTTCGACCCGGGATCACCGGCTGGGCCCAGGTCAACGGTCGTAATGCGCTGAACTGGCCTCAGAAGTTCGAGTTG
>Ga0169931_10008610_pt1 | contig 14850 bp, 9 predicted proteins | sample Kivu_15m_20L_FD_129675 | JGI IMG/M metagenome (GOLD analysis project Ga0169931, IMG submission 129675) | Freshwater microbial communities from Lake Kivu, Western Province, Rwanda to study Microbial Dark Matter (Phase II) - Kivu_15m_20L... | ecosystem: Environmental > Aquatic > Freshwater > Lake ...
ATTACCGTTTCCACCACTAATACTACAACTTTAGAAGAAAATAATGAAAGAGATTCTATTACCAACAACACATCTACAAGATATCCTTGTTGTCATGGGCATTTAACTTGTGAAAATATAGGTTTAACAAGTTGGAATTGGGTTGTATTACTGGATATTGCACCACCTAGTTCTGTCACAAAACCTATTTGTATTCCCGATGATGATCCTAGTGATTTTATTTCTTATTTTCAAGAACAAGGGTTTCATCCCTACTCTTCTTCTACTACGACTAGTAGTAGTAACAGTGGTGGTAATACGTCAAATTCCTTTCCTTTTTCAGATCCGACAACTATATTACCAGGAAATTTTCTTTCTAGTGCATCAGCATCAGCTGGTGGTGGAGATAAACGATGTTATCTTGCTCCAGAACGATTTTACACGAAGGCAAAATATACCGAAGACGCTTTCAACGAAAAGAAGAGTAGAAAAGATATACCCACTCGACTGACGCCTGCTATGGATATTTTCTCATTAGGATGTGTTTTCATTGAACTTTTCTTGAACGGAGAGCGTGCATTTGATCTAGGAGATTTGATAGAATATCGTAAGAAAAAGGGAGTATTATCAGATCTACCATCATTGCAACAAAAATTAAACAAAATTGAAAGTAGCTCCATGAGAGCTGCTTGTAAGCATATGCTACAAATAGATCCATTCAAACGATTAAGTGCAGGAGAATATTTAGATCTACTGACACGATCATCCATTCCTAGACCTATACTTACATCCACAACTTCAGTAACTCCGCCATTCCCACCCTGTTTTGAAAATATTCTGTTTCCTTTCCTACAAAAGTTTCGTTGTGAACTATTTTCTCCTGATGGTCGTATTGCTTTGGCTGTAGTATATTACGGAAAGATGGTGCATGAAATCCTAGCATTACATGATGACGAGGGAGAAAACTACTTTCGGAAAATTATAGGTACTCAGACGAGTCATGAAATGGAAAGCCAACTTCAACTAGGATTTACCACCAACGACAACTCTCATCAACCTATGTCTATTCTGAATCATTTCCCATCTCTCCCATTACGAATTTGTGATCCGTTTCGAGATTCTCAATACGGAAAAGATGACCTTCTTCTCGCTCAGACAGATCAACTTTTACGAGAAATTGAAACAACATACTTTACCTCTCCTCATCCAACTAGTCCATCATCTGATAAAATATCAAGTATAATTAATTCTACTATGCGAATGGATCAAAAAGACGATGTTTCAAAAGAAAATAATATGACTTGGTCAATAGACAAGTTATTTAATCGAAAACCAGTGAATGTTGGAGCTCTTACTATTTATTTACAGTTTGTATTATCTACATTTCGACATTGTCAGCGTCCCTCGTCGAAAGTTATCGCTCTACAGCTGATACTTCGACTTGCAAGTTACTGTGATGACGAAGATCGTCTACAAAGAATCGTTCCATCCCTTGTAGCTACACTTCACGATTCTGATGCGTGCGTCCGAGCAACGTCTATTACAGCATTATCCTCAACCATGGCCATGGTGAGAACTTTTCCACCATCCGATGCACGGATCTTTCCACAATATATATTTAAGCGCGTTTCTATGATGGTATCAGATCCAGTATTGTTGGTACGAATAGCTTTTACTGAATCCATCGGATTACTTGCAGAAACGGCGCTTCGTTTTCTCAACACGTGTCACGCTGTTGCTGTCTATGAAGCTGTTGAAGTTGATAAGTCGTCTATACCTGCTATCGATAGTAAAGGGGCGAGTAAAGAAAGCCTCAAGTTGACAGTCACCCCATCTCAAGAGCTAACACCATATGCAATCATATCCAACCGTGGTATAAAAAATACATATGACAAAGACATATCTGAGCTCAGGGAATTTGTAGCACGTTGGGTTGTTTACACAGCTACTGATTCTTGTTATCTTTCTAGTATTATCAAGCAGGCACTGTTGAATGATATAGCACGTTTATGTGACTTCTTTGGTCAGGAAGGAGTTGTTGCCTACATATTACCACAAGTACTTGCGTTTCTCAACGATCGGAAAGATTGGAGACTCAGGGCATCTCTTTGTGAGAATTTACCGTCTATTTGTGCTGTCATAGGACGTGCGGCTACTGAGCAATTTGTAGTTCCATGCGTTGAGACTGCTTTGGTAGATGAGGAGGATCTAGTGATAAGTAGCGCTCTCAACTGCCTTAGTGCCCTAGTAGAATCGGGCCTTGTGACTCGCGGGGTATTGCTAGGTACAAGAAAATCAACAAGGGTAGCATTGCTGGAAAGCATATCTAACGGAAGTTCTGGAGAGACAATCGATGAATCGACCAAGAATTCGACGACTGCGTCAACTTCTACACAAGCAGGAATAATTAAGAAATATGCTCCGTTATTGATGCACCCTTGTGCTGATGTCCGACTTTCTGCAGCGGCGCTCGTGTCCGCTGCATGTCGATTGATGGGTTTTCCAGACGACGAAATCATATTGCTTCCAACGTTTCGCCCCTTCCTACGACATGATATTTCAAGGTTTAAACTTAAAGATCCTGGAGGAATTTTGTCATGTGTAATGCCACCATTGTCTTCTCTCAAGGATAAGGACAATATTGAGAATGAACTTGAGAGAATAAAACAGTTATTGAGAAACGCGTTTGGTCTCAAATCTGAACGATACCATCTAGAATGCCTCCGTGGTATTAAGAATTACTGTGAAATGCTTCCACATATTATGAAGACTGGTCATTTAGTGTGTAACAATGTCATTCGAGTGCTAAATGAGCATACCTTGGAGTTGCTACCCCGTAGTCTTTTCACTTGTTTTATCCCAGATCAACGTTATGCTGAGCTATTGGCAGATCCACCTCCACGGTGGTATACGAGTATTCACCAGAGATTGTCAACAAGGTCTCAATTGAACAGGGAAAAATCTTTTCTGAAATCTTTATCTACTCTAGGTAAAATATATGGTATCAATATTAACGAACGAGTCATGTCAAGTAATATTCAGCGAAGATGGAAGGGGGATATTTCCTTTGAAGACTTTGACATTCTCCTTACTTCTAGTGAGGAAGAGACGTTTTCAGACGCTCAATTGGATATGTATCTATCGAGCTACGAATCCAGATTGTGTGATGCGACACTGTCGGGAGAATGGGGAGCTAGTGCTATAACAGACCCCGCCTATGTAGAAAATAATCTCTTTTACATTTCCAAAGTTGCCGCACTAGAACTACCACCTCTCCCTCCCATCTTAGGTATGAGAATGTTGGATGACGATCGGCGCCCTCAAACGTGTGTGCATGAAAATGGTCAGAATCAGAAATATTGGAAACCCAAAGTTGATACATTATTGAGCTCAAGTATTCCTGGGAATGATCACTTAGGTCCCGTTGTAAAACTTGCAGCATCATATGATAACTCGTACTTTGTCTCAGGTGGCTCTGATGGCCGTGTTTGTGTATGGGAGACTCGACAGTTGCTAGACAGTTATGGCTGCCTCAAAAGTCAGATATTTTACTCACATATCGGTGATAAGTCACCATCTTTGCTTCGTATAAATGATCTCAACATAATTGACAACAGTCGTTCGGTGGTGACTGCAGCAAGTGATGGTAGCTTAAATGTTTGGCGTATTGATTGCCTTGATGGTCAAGTAAAACCAGTTGTAGCCGGTGTCGACTTTAAAACGATGTCAGGAAATTCTGTTAGGGTATCCGGCTCGACACTTGTGCGGAAGTTATCGAACTTAGAGGGTGAAATCGTTGCATCGTCTAACTTTATCACACCAAGTGGATCGGTGATCACTTTTGCATCCCAGAGAGGGGTGATTCACTCCTGGGATCTCCGATCGGAGCGTGAACCGTTTACTGTCCAACTTTTCCCTGAGCTTGGTCTTATATGCTCAATGACTGTAGGAAGAGATCATAATGTGATCACGGGGACGAAGAAAGGTTTCCTGGCTCTTTGGGATATACGATTTCATAAGCTTGTGAAATTGTGGAGACATTCTAATGAAGCTCCTATTACTAGCCTCAGTACCAGCTTCTGCTCAGAACCCACTCCTCGTCCTAATATCGCAATGAGCTGTGGTCAGAACGATGCTGCGCTTTTTGATCTCCTTACTGGGACGTCTCTATTCTGTACAAGGACTCTAGATTCAAGTTTGCGTTTTCTCCACCAGTCGGAGTTACCCGTTGAAATCACCACACCACCAAAGCTTTCTGATGTACTCATACCAAGCACAGCCAAAAGGCACTCACATACTATCCTAGACTGCACATCAAGAATTCCATCTGTGGAGGCATTCACGGCTATTCTAAGCACATACAACTCACCAGGTCAAACTCATTTTGTCACTGGAGGCAATGACGGTTGGGTTCGCTTTTGGGATTTTTTATCGCCATCGAAAAGCTTCAATGTATGTGGTCCGCGATATCCGGGACAGCCTCGATCAGTTTACGAGCGTATAGAAACAGGTACCGCTGCATGTAATATTATAATTTGCCGGCATTTATCGGCGACAGAAAATTCGTTACGTCCTGAAACCGGTCATACAGGATCTATCTTGGATTTGCTGAAACTAGAATCACCTTTACCGATATTATTAAGCTGTTCAGGGGATGGATCTATCAAGGCCTGGAGGTAATACTTAACACACTGGCGGTTGTTTGAATTTAAATATGAGCTGATTACTACTAATTATGCGTAACAACAATCATCTTGCCATGGTACATCTTGCATGTAAAAAAGCTTCATGAATAAACCTGATGCTTACAAAAAAGCTTCATCGAACATCTGATTCTCATTACAATTGTTATCGAATGCCGTTTGTAGTGGGTTCGCTATCCCAGTGCTTAGGGGATACAGTAAAGTATTGTTAGTCAAAGAAAAACTTGTTCCTGACGAATGTTGTCGTCGTCCACACATAGAATTCACTGTTATATTTCTCAAGTCAGGCTGAAGCCTGGGATGATCGTTGTTTATTGGGACTAGATGGCTATGTAGCACTACGTCGGCACGATCATAACGTTGCAAGTTCTGATTGGCTACAGAATTGAGAAAGGCAACTTGATGATCTGAGTAATGATTGCGGAGATTTGGTGAATCATAATTAAAATACACTTGATCATTGACTGGTCGATCCAACGCATTGTAATCGTAGGACGACGGTAGCATATAGTTGCTCCTACTTGTATATAAGGTTGCCGATGGTATTTGGTCGAAGACAGGAACATGGTCTACAACATGATACGTCGAAACATTATCTAATAGACCTTGATCATGGTGAATTGGCATGTTGATAGGACCACTCATTGCGGAACCTACTTCCAGCGAACCATAACTTGCCTCAGTGTTCGCAAAGGAGCGGACACGGAGTCGTGGGTGTGCAGAATCAGAATTTGAAGGAAAGGCATTGAAACAATAGCCACTGGGTGCCGATGATTCTAAGAGCCGACTGGAAGGTGTAGAGTTATTGGGTACAAGGGTTCCTTGCGCCGCTGCATACGCCTGTTGTTCTTCTGCCTTCATCCTGAGAAGTTCTTGGTTTTGAAGACGGACAGGAGTTTGGCCTAGTCGTTTACGCTTCAACGCATGTACAAGTGGATTTGGTCGAGAGACCCTTGAAAAGCGTCCACTTGAAAAACGATCGCTATGACTAGCATTTCTCTGAGCATTCACATGATTGATCAGATGGTTGCCGTATTCTTTTCCACCAAGAGATAGTCTTTCACTATTCGATTGCATCTGCATTTGGTTTTCAAGATTATTTGGATCGCAATTGAAAGAAGCAAAGGGATTGTCTTTGGTGCTTTTGAAGACTCGACGCTGAAGTGTTGTCTGTGCAGATTTGTTTTGAAGCCACGAGGAGTTATGTTGCACCGGAATCGGGCTTTTACCAATAGGCCCAACAGACTGCAGCTGCCGTACAGAAACTGAGGTTATTGGCACAGGAGACGGCGTTACAACTTCACCATCGTTCAGTTTACGCGTATTTGTCAAAGATGTCAACACCGGGGTGTTAACACTATGGCTCATCACTACCGCACTGCTCGGAGCATTATTTGTAGTTTGGGATTTTTTCACCGCGATCGAAGTGTTTTGGCAAGTAGTTTTCCGTTTATGAACTCGAATATCATCAATACCTTCCACGAACTTGTCCATCTGGTGTAATCGAGTTCTATCAGAATCTTGATTCGTCAGTTTCGTTCTCTTAACCTTAGGAGACACAGTGAATATTGATTTGTTGGTGATTTTTCCGGAGCCATCTATCGTAAGTTGCTCATCCATACCAACTAAGTTGCAGACAAGTCGTATATACAATCGCCCAAAGGTCTTCGGGCACTTAATACTATGGATACATTCGTCACAAATATCTTCACGAAACATGAGTAATGACTTCGGCCCATCGAAATGAACGATCAATGTATAACTGACGACTCCACTAGCATCTACGCTGGAGCTCTTATTTGTCTCCTCTAAGTGCTTCAATGTGCATATGAGTAACGGATTATCACGATCTGTTTCATCTACATACGCAGATAGAGTGAGACTGCTTTGGAATATTTGACGAACAGCAGCTCGTAATTCCTGCCCAAATGGACTCGACCTACCGCAAGCTTGCTCGATGTCATCGCTTGTATGCGATAATACATCGGCGAAGGTTTTGATGTTATGTTCTGCCAGTCTCCTCACACTCTTTTGTCCCACGCCTTTGATTTGATTCAAGACACCATCATTCGCGCTCCAAAGACTTGTATTCAGCGATCTTCGAAGGAGGAGACTTTGTAAGGCCACTGACCCATGCATACTACACACAACGCTGTATTCCTCAATCGCAGAAAGCATTCGCTTAGCGTATTCAACCGTTGATGACATTTCTTGGCGCAATGTGTAGTCTTCGAAATAAATTTGGCCGATAGCCGCTTGTAATAAAACGAAGGCTTTATCCTCAGACGTTTGTATTCTTATTTTGCTAATGGGCCCTTCACGTTTATACTTGATTTCCTTGTGAGCTTCATTCAGAAGGACCTGTGGAAAAATGATAAATCAAAGTTGAATGACATCGATTCTTCGTGCAATATACCTGGATCGGTTATTTACCTTCTCAGCTTTCCGAACTGGGAAATGCAATCCACTCAACTTCGACAAAATTTGCAATAACTGTAAAGGTCCCGAATCAAACGCAAGACCAATAATCAATTTCATGGCTTCAAAGGGAACCATATGATGATTCATAACGTGACTGGCATCTTCAGGACTTAAGCTCATGGTAACTTCATGGATCTTGATGATATTCGCATTATGCAACTCTTGCAGTGACTGTAAACACCGTTTCATGAGGTACGATTCTCGTTCTTGTTCTGTTTTATTGAACAAACCGTAATGGCCAGGATTCCTTCGTATACAGTTGAAGAAGAAAGTCCCTTTGAGCCAATCGGTTGCTTGCTTAACATTTCTTAGCACGCGTTGTGATACTTCTGTATTCAATGTCTCCGTGAGTTGAGAGAGGAGTTTACTTTCAACGGCTTCAAGCCCGGTAGAAAGTTTCTCGTAGCGACTTTTCGACCTCATGTCAGTCATAATTACCGCCGTTCCACTCGAGTCGTAACCAGGTCGTCCGGCTCGCCCTATTAGATTTTTATTGAAACAATGTCGGGGAGAAATCAGAGCGCAACTATTTTTATTCAAAAAAAAATAGACATAAATTTTCCACCGTACCTATCATTTGCAGAATAGTACCTATGTCAATATCTACGTGTCCCATGGATGCACCTCGATACGCAGATGTACCCTTAATGATGACAAGATGAGCTGGCAAATTAACTCCTACAGCTAGCGTCGATGTTGCACATAAACATTTGATTAACCCTTTTGAAAAGGTATGCTCAACTAAGCGACGATTGTCGGCATCCATACCAGCGTGATGAAATGCAATTCCTCGCTTCAAGCATTTCTGTAGGACTCCTGAATTTGTCTTCGTAGAGATATCTTCAAGGAGAGAATGAGTTGGAGGGGTGAATCTCGAAGCGATATCTGAGGCTAATCTTTCAGTGTCTTTCTTACTATGACAAAATACGATGGACGGTTTTCCATCGGAAAAGCGATCGAGCAACTCTGGAACGTGACGATCAAGGTTTTTATCAAAGAGATATTGGTTCTTCCCTTTGTATCCAAGTCCAACTACGTGAGTTTTGAGTTCTACTGGACGGTAGGAGTCATCAAAGTAAAATGCCTCTTTTACATCCAAAAAGGAGGCGATATCTGAGATGTTTGGTGCCGTTGCCGAGACAGCGCAAATCCTCATCTTTGATGCCAGCGCTTGAAGACAATTAGACGGAATTCTAATGCGGTATCATGTTGTTGAACATTTATCGTATCGGGATAAGGAACGCATGAGGATGAAGACCGGAACTTACCGCATTTCATCAAAGTTTATCCTTGATAACGCTTGAGACTGCGTCGCTTGTTGGACCGTCTTCATTCGACAAATGAGAGATTCCAGACAACCACCTCTTTGCTCATCACCCAGCATGTGCACCTCATCGACAAGAAGTAGCTTGACAGATCCGATCAAGAAAAAATGGTCAGTCCATCGTCGTGTGAGACTGTCCCATTTTTCAGGCGTGGACAATATCAAATGAGAAGAAGCTATTTGTCTGAAGGACTTAGAATCAGAGTCTCCAGTTACAAGAGCAATACATATCGATGGGAATATAGACTGTAATCGTCTGGTCCAATCTTCGTCTCGTTCCTCACAGAGAGCTTTGTTTGGAGCTATGTATAAAATCTTCTTATTGTTGGGTATTTCGAACGTCGCAGTATTATTTGTGACATTTCCCAACGACTCAGTCAGTTGCGCCAATAATCTACATAGTGCCATTTCAAATATACATGTCTTCCCTGCAGCTGTCGGCGCGCTAACGACCAAAGACTCATCGCTATTCGCCGTGACGGCAACTAATTCGCTCTGGAGCTCGTTGAATGAGTGAAACTTGGATCTCCAAAAACTCGCAAATGGTTCACGAAACACACTATTGACAGGTATGAGCTGTCGCATCCTATCTGGCCTTGTTTGTTTTGTGAGATAATGAACGACAGGCTCAGCTCTACTATGACAAGGTGAAGGTGGTTTACAAAAGTCGGGATCAATTTCGAGAATTCGTTCCCACAACACAGGGACTTCACTTTTCAACTCATCCTGTTTTGATGAAATATTCATAATCTGTACGTCGGACGATTTATCTACCACTTTTATTTCTTGTTGTGCAGATTGCGAATATTCCATCGAAATAAGTTCAGTTGAACCATGCTTTATGGGAACGAAATCCCGAAATTGATCCCCACTTTTCTCACTATCTGGTTTACGCTTTGCATATGGATTTGTTTTGTGGCGATTTTCAGTTGTAGCCATTCTATTTGCCAGTAAGCGAGAAGCAGTCTCATCAATGTCAGGATTGGCTTTAGCTATATTGTTGAACAATTTGGAAGAGGCATATGAGAATCTAATGCTAGGGTCAGTTCCAAAGTTTGTACCACCGTATTTCCTCATAATATCGCAACCACTTCGAGCAATGTCATCGTCCGTTTGTTCATTAATATCCTCATGTTGATTTTGACTTGCATCTAGAATAAGCGTTTCAATAGAAAAAAATGTTTGAAATAAATGATACTCTCGTTAGATATAGTTTTTTCAGATATTAAACACTTACCGCAACTATCCTGCGAATGCTTCTGATCGGAGAGACTGAAGTCATCGTGGTGCTCATCATCATCATCCGAATAGCTATCTCCACTAAGAAAACTGAAATGTTTGTTACTCTTTACGATGTCACTTGAACCATCATCATCATCATCATCATCATCATCTTTGTCGTCGTCATCGCGTTTCTGTAGGGTGGATTCCTTATGACTTGGGAATACGTTGGTACCAATAGCCGATGAAACAGTTCGAGAAAGAGCTTTCTTCTTAACCTGCGAGGGAGATGCAGTTTTCTGTATACTTTCATCATCGTTAAAAGATCTCTTTGAAATATTGAATGATTTCCAGAAATGCACCGGTTTACCGTCTTTACGTATACTGGACTCGAATTGTTCTTTACAAGTTTTGTTCAACGGACTGGAGGCGTCATCACTTGAATTCTCGTCTCTTTCTATGGTTTCTTCACTATAGCATGCTACTTGATTTTCATCACCAAAAGAACTATCACTATCGAGTAATTCAATAAAATCAACCATTTTCCTAATGTGGCAAAACACTACATGAAGGACAAAAACAAATGAGAGCAACACGTCGAAGAACGCGTTTTCGAAACATTCTCTTATCATCGACTTACCAGAGATACAGCTCAAGATCTCTTAAATTGAATGAGGCGGCTTATATATTTCACTACTTGAATCACCATGGCCTTTGGTGTTAATGGCCTTAGCAGTGATAAAAAGTGTTAGCGATGATGATTTGAAATTCCATTTTGCACAGTACGGTAAACAGTAGCAAGGTGGGTCACACGTTGCAGAGGCGTCAATCGTCTATCTGGGGGAGCAAGCGGACTCTGGATTTATGAATAGAATTTTAAAAAACCGGTGCTTCACCGTTCATTCTTAGTCACGCTGATCTCTGAGTTTGCACTGCCCTCAAATGTCAAATCTGGTCGTTTTATCGAAGAGACGAAGGATGATCGCATGGTATCTTTCTCGTCATGCAACAAACTTCCAAAAGCTACTCTGTCACTGCTAGCTTCAGGGATAGGTCCTTATATTCCATTGGACATTATCGAGACAGTTCAAAGAGATCAAGTTTCACATCTCAACCTTCACGCGAATAATATAGAACGTTTAAGTGTTCAACTGGAGCATGATCATCCGTCTGGAGAAGTTCCATGCCTAGAGTATCTAGAAAATCTTGATGTTTCATCGAATAAGCTGGCGCGTATAATTTCATCACCGAAATGTATGCATTCAGTTTTAGACATTAGCAAAAATTTGATACAATTGAACCTCGCAGCGAATCAGCTTACGTCGGCTTCACTGGCTAATTTATTTCAGCGAGGGACGATTCGATTGCCTGCGTTGAAAGTTCTTAATTTATCCCACAACTTGTTAACACGAATCCCAATTCTAAAAGATGAGAAGATTGTAGGGTCAACAGTTCAAGGCGATGACTCGAGAAGCATTATTTGCACATCATGTCCGAATCTCGAGACTTTGGTATTAATTAACAACAGAATCAGTGATTTCCATGAACTTGTAAAGGCCCTTCAGTCTTTTCAACTCGTTTTGAAGCAACTGAGTCTACAAAAGGAGGAGGAAACACAAGGTCGAGGTCAAAAAGAGCGGGAACATAATTCCAATCCTGTATGCAATCATCCAAGTTACCGGCAACACATTATTCTTGCTCTTAAAGGTTTAATCGAATTAGATGGTACACCTATTTCATTGGAAGAAAGGAACGATGCTCAAATGAAAAATAACACTACGAATATCGCCATTCATGGGTGCTTGTCTCTAAGCAAACAAAACTCTACCACTTTCCCTGTTGGTGACAATTCGATTACGTTCAAACGTAAACACATTCAAAAGACTCATTGTAAAGTTGATGATACTAAGCAACAAACGCAGAGAGTAATCTCAAGCTGTGGTGCTCACAAAGTCGCCGTATGCCCTGAGAAAAGTCAAGCGTCTGCAAGATCTTGGAACCATAATACTACCTTAACAAATATGATTCGTAATCAACGCTCATCTTCATTAAAATTGAAAGATCTTGAAAAACAAATCGATACACTTACTGATCTCACTCAAAAGCATACCGATGTGACCAGTCATTTGATAAGTTCAACTTGTCAAGACAAGAAGCCTCTAGAATCCGCCCATGATGAGTTATCCGAAGTGAGCAAAGTAGACCATGATGTACAAACTAGCTTCTTGTCAATAGATAACCTGGACGAAAAGTTTCAGAGTGAAAATGAAAGGAGAGGCGATTGTATTACGAAGGACATTTATTTGAAAGATAGTTGTTATTTGGTTTTCGCTTTATTCTTCTTTTGTCATTATTGGTTCATGTTTGTAAGAGATGGACGCTATCGTGCTACACAGAGAAGACTCAAGATCTGCCTACAAAAGTTGAACGCTATAAATCAAAGTCAACTGAGTCATCAACCAACGTCTACTACACCAGAGAATATATCAAATCAATCAGCTTCATCTGTTGAAGCGATGCAAGATGAAATTTCGTTACTTTCCCAGAAACTCGTGGGCTGCGAAGAGCAGGTCCAAAGTTATACGATTAAGTATCAACGGTTGAAAATGCAAAACAAAGAACTAAAGCGCCGTCTCTTTCATGCACAAGAAAGTGAACAAGATGCTAGAAGTCAAGTGTATGCATGTCATAATTGTATGAACCAGTTCGAGCAAATAGAGTCTATGCTTAGAAGTGAAGTCGAGAAACATATGCGTGAACTGAAGGAAGAACAAGTTAAGAATAATACTTTAAGAGGTGAGCTATCTGAGAAGAAAATACAGCATATGATTGACATAGAAAATCTTGAAACTATCATTACTCGATATGAAATAGAGGTACTACGTGGTGATGAGTTTTCAATGTTTTGAGAATGTTTCGCTTTTAAATCCTCATTTATTAACTTTTCTAAAATACAATAGGGACAGCGATTGAAAAGCGAGTTTGAACTATTATCTCAAAAATCTGCAGAACAAAAAGAAACGAAGAATATATTTGAGCCCATCATTAACCAAGTCAAGGAACAACTACAAGATAAAATGTTAGAATTAGACAATTTGAAACTTGATTTTAGTAAACAGAAAAATGAATATGACACCGTGAAAGCTGAGCTGAGCGCTTGTAGGATGGATTTAAGAGAATCCCAGAAAATCGTGGACAAGGCTCAAAAAAAAGAAGAGGAGACTAAGGAAGGAATGCTTACCTTAATCATGCGATTAGAACAAGTTGACACACTCCTCTTTCAAAGATCAACAGATCTTGATACTGCAAAGGAGAAGTATAAGCGAAAAACGGAAAAGCTGCTGGAATCAGAGCAAAAGATCCATAACCTTGTTCAACAACTGGATAATATGATGATTCAGCAACAAGAGCAAGCTCAAAGCTATGCAAAGCTTCTTGAAAACCAACACGGAGAGAAACATAAGGAGCAAATACTGAAAATGGAGATCGATCATCTCAAGACAAAATTAAAAGAAATGGAAGAGAATGATATGAGACAAAAAGATCTCTTAGAAAATTACGAAAGAGACGCTTTAGAGAAACATGATTTATTCCAAGGATTGGTCAGTGACATGGATATCTTGCAACGACAAAAGGATAAACTTGCCTCGAGGAGGGAACGCGCGGAACAACAAGTGAGATCTTTAACTGATGAACTTGAACGTGAAAGTAAGTTATCCTTCAAATCAACTCCAATTATCATCATCTTCTGGCGTATTTCTTATTCAAATGAGATTCTTTGCTGCATGGATAGGACGAGCAAAATATGCACTCCATGAACAACAAAAGGAAGCGACTAAGGTGCATGAGTTACAATATGGAAAGGCTAAGGCATTTATAGAGAATGCGTATAACGAAATTATAAAATCAAGCAAGTCGAACTCTTAATATTTTTATAGTAGTTCTACTTTCCTCTTGATACTTACATTAACTCCACTGGTGGAAAAGCCATCTAGTGGTGCTTCAACGACTGCTATCCATGGCCCATCTCTCCATTGTACTATCACCGAATCGTTTGGATTTACAGTGGTACTAATAGACCCATTCGAGGTTCTCTTTTCATATCCAAGTGATATATCACCATCTGCAGTAAATGTGGGAATGATACGATGACCTTTCGCTATTTCCTGCGATATTGTGACCTTTTGAGAAGACATCGATGCCTCAAAAGTAACAGTAGTCGATCCTTGATCATAGTCAAGTACGATATCAGGAATCGATTCTTTAAAGTTATATCGAGGATTAATTACGAATCTTCCACCTTCAACATTAAATCCTTTCGCCACATCTAAGCCCTGCAAGTTTCCTAGTGTTCACATAAAAATTATTTCAAGGATTGAAGTTGAAACGGGAAGACTTCGATGCGACGTATATCCTTACCTCCAGCTGAATTTAGTTTGATGGATGTGTCCAAATCAGTATTTTTCGCAGATATGTCCACTTTTACATTACCGGATTTCTGAACATCAATATTTACTCTTGAAGACATGCCCCAACCCATGACATTTTTCGAAACCTTTCCCCAGATATTTTGCGGTAACGATAAAACGTCCAATGTTGGCCTTATGGCAACATCACAACCCATCTATAATATTATATGCATTTTTTCAGGAACTCGATATTTCATAACGAGACAAAGTCATAAACAAATTCAAAATAAAAATCATACCTCCAGGTTACAATCAAATGCAGAGGTAGTGGAAGACCATGATAAGGTAGGATCTAAAACTTCAAGACCAGAGGATTTTCCATCTCTCAAGTTTACCTATTCCAAGAATGAAACTGTAAATAATGAATGACGAATAGAGATTGATAATATGAAACGAGAGTCCTACTTTACCCACCGTAAGATGAGGCTTGTTTAAGCCTGCCCATACAGGATCAAAGGTAAAAAAAAATAGCACTAGTTTACAAATCAACTTCATATGTTCCAAAAAAGAAAGGTCTCAGCGATAGAAACAATAGCTGCTCACAAAGATACGATACTCATACGAGGCGTGCAAAGTATTGAAGTCTGATTTAGAGAACTGTGTAGAAGAACATAAAAACGAAAAACAAGACATACATACTGCAGTGATTTGGGATGAACCGGATGAACGTATG
>Ga0169931_10008611_pt1 | contig 14850 bp, 14 predicted proteins | sample Kivu_15m_20L_FD_129675 | JGI IMG/M metagenome (GOLD analysis project Ga0169931, IMG submission 129675) | Freshwater microbial communities from Lake Kivu, Western Province, Rwanda to study Microbial Dark Matter (Phase II) - Kivu_15m_20L... | ecosystem: Environmental > Aquatic > Freshwater > Lake...
AAAAAACATCATAATATTTTTTTTTAAACATTTAATTATTTAATATTTTTTTAGCTTGAAGATATACATTTTTTGAATCAATGCCATCCAAACATTTTTCATTGCCACATCCAAATCTTAACTCCGGATAACATGGCGAGCAATTAATATTGCTTCTAATTATTTTTTTAAAATTATTATTTTTATAATAAATTGGATTTGTTGGACCGGCGATTACTATAGTTTTTATATTAATCAATGAACTTAAATGCGAAAATCCAGTATCATTTGAAATAAATAGTCTTAACTTAGAGATATTAGTAAAATATTTCATATAATTATTTGACGAGAAGAAATACAAATTTTTTTGTGAAGAAAAAGATTTTATAGTTTGATATATTTTATACTCCTCGTTATAAAAACCATAAATCACAAATTTCCAATTTGCAAAGTATCGATCTTTATTAAAGTGATTTAAAAGTTCAGAAAACTTTTCTGCTTTCCATCTTTTGTGCTTTTCTAAAGTTCCACTACCTATTCCAAGGCCTAAGATATCTTCTTTTTTTATCCCACCAAAATTATTGCTCATTTTTTTATTTTGATCAAAAATGTTCGTAATTAATTGATTTTTGGAAATTTTATTATATGTAAAGTATCTGTTATTGTAATTATAATTTATATATTTTTTTTTTTTACTACAATAATTTGAAAAAAAAACACGACTTCTTAAAAAAAAAATTAAAAACTTAGTTTTTGTAGCGCTAATAAATGGATCAATAATTACAATATCAAAATTTTTAAATGTTAGTTTGCTAAAATAAATTAGATTTGCCCATATGCCGTGCTGTTCTTTTATAAAAATTTCTTTTTGAAATCTTTTAAAGAAAAAATTAATTATTGTATATTGCGCTTTATATTGAACGTAAAAAAATAACTTAATATTTTTATTATATTTAATTTTTATTAGTAAGGCATCTAAAGCGTTTAAGAAATCACCAATTCCTTGGGGGAAAACTAATAGTATTTTTTTCATTTTTTAAATTTTAGGTTTTTTAAAAATCTAATTAGGAGTAGATAAAATAAGAAAAAATAATAAAAATGATCATATACAATTTTTATAGTGTCTATTTTGCTAATTACAACATTGGATATCTGTTTTAAATTTTTTTTATTAGGCATGCATTTTTTATTTGTATTAACTAAAAAATTTATATTTTTATTGTTATTATTTTCATTAATATCATTATAATTTTTATAAATAAAAATTGCCTCCTCTCTTTCTGCATTGTCCACATTTATTATGAATAACACTCTTTTAGATTTAATTTCTAGGTTGATTATATGTTTGTACAAATAATCATTATTGAAAAGATTTGTTTTATAAATAATTTTGGCTTCCGGATTATTCATAATTATTGCTTCAAATTTTTGAATTATACAGACTCTTTTGTATGTCAAAGTTTGTAAAAAAATAGGTTGGCTTTTTTTTTTTATTAAAATTATAGTTAGTTCAGATAGAATAATAGATATTAATATTTGTATTAACCACGTTGTAATATGTTTGTTCATAAAATTTTTTTGGAGTACAAAAAAAAAATTGATTTTGATTTTATATTAATATTATTGCACCTGTTTTTTATATCTTTACCTATTTTTGTTCAATTAAACTTTTATAATTTTTCAATCAAACTTGTGCAAACTTATGAATTTATTTCTAATTCTCCTAACTATCATAAAACTTTAGTCACACCTATTAGTATATTTTCTTCTGTTATAATTGTTTTGAGATTTATCTTTTTAAACAAATATTTAAATATAAAAAAACTTTTAATTTTTTGTGTTTATATTCTAATTATATTTTGCTTCTTTATTATTATAAATTTTAATTATCAAATATTTAAACTTGAATATTTAAAAACTTATATAAGTCTTTTACATTTAATTATAGTTTATAAATCTTTCAAATTTATTCTAAAGAAAATTGAAATTAAGAAAAGAATAAAAATAGTTAACTTTTATTTATTTCTCTTTTTATTTATAGGTTCTCTCAGAATAATTGATTTTTTTTTATTCACAAAAAATTTAAAACTTTTTTTTAAATATCCAATCTACAATCTTTCAGATTATTATCCATACACCCTTTTACTAAGTTCATTAATTTTAATATTTTTTTACAAGTCGAGAATTCTAAAATTTTTTTTATTTATCTTTTTTGTTATTCAAATGTTTTTTACACTATTAGATAATAACGGATTAAATTTTATTTTACTAATAATATTCCCCTCTTTAGTAGTTTTATTTTACTTTAAATGTATAAAAAATTTTATAATTATTAATTTCTCAGCAGTAAATTTATTTTTATTATTTTGTATTATAAATTTTTTTTATTTGATTATTGCTCATTTAGATTTTTTTAATTTTTTTCCAATCATTTCCAATAATTTAATTCATAATTATCAAAATTCTTTAGAGGGTCGATTCAGAATAATAAATTTTATGATTGGGGCTCAAGATATAAATTTATTTAATTTACTATTTCCAAATCTAATGACTTCCAGAATACAATTCTCAGGGTATGCACATAATGATTTTTTAGACATGTACTTTAATATTGGTATTTTTTCTTTGCTTATTTATTATGTTTTTTCAAAAAAAATATTTATTTTATTTAAATGTAATAACATTCTGGGTATTTTAATTTTTATAGTTATTTTAATTGGTTCGATTGTTCAAAATAATATTTTAAATCTATACCTACATCAGCATCTAATATTTTTATTTTTAATTTTTAGAATAAATAGTTTTAAATCTATTTAATAATTTTCTTAATATTTTTAACATAATTATAATATATGATGATAAAAAATACCCATTATCATTTTGCCAACTTTTAATACATTCCAAATTTGATTTTATTATATTTTTTAAAGATTTGGTGCTTTCGCCACCATGCATCATAGTAGTTATTAATTTATTTATGTAGAAAGCTTTAATTTTATTATTGAAAAATATTCTTTTTATAAAATCATAATCAGAAGCTATTTTATATTCACTTTTATAAAATCCATATTTTTTAAATAAATATTTTTTAAAAAAAAGAGAAGTATGTGGGGGGTGCCAACCTAGTAAAAATCTTGCATTACTCCATTTGTTATTGTCCCATGTTCTAAATTTATTTCCATTTTTATCTTTAATGTTAATGTTGCCATAAACAGCATCGTAATTTCTGACCTTAAAAATTTCATTTATATATTTTAAAGATTTAGATGAGGAATAATAATCATCAGAATGAAGAATCCCTATAATACTACCTTTGCTAATTTTTATACCTTTATTTATAGCATCATAAAGACGAAAATTTTTCTTTAAATAAATCTTATTAAATTTGTATCTATTTATAATATTTAGCGTTCTCAGATTATTGCTACTATCAATAATTATATTTTCAAAATTTTTAAACTCTTGATTTTTAAATGAATTTAAAGTTTGTTTAATTGTTTTTTCGCTATTTTTGCAAACTGTTATTATAGAAATTTTATAACTCAATTTTTTATTTTTTTTCTAATAAATAATTTCCTATAACTACTATATCTACATTTGTCCTAATAAAAAATTCTAAAGCTTCATTTGGTTTCATAATTATTGGCTCATTTTCATTAAGAGATGTATTTAATAAAATTGGTATCTTTGTTTTGTTATAAAAGTTTTTTATTAAATTATAAAATTTTTTATTACTTTTTTTATCTACAGTTTGTAATCTCCCTGTACCGTCAACATGAACCACCCCCGGAACGCATTTTATTTTATTTTCTTTAAATTTAAAAACAAAAGACATGTATTCGCAATTTTCTGCATTATAAAACCATTTTTTTGAAAATTCTTTTAGAATTGCTGGAGCAAAGGGTCTAAAATTTTCTCTTAGTTTAATTTTTTTATTAATTAAATTTTTAATATTCTTATTTCTTGGATCGGCAATTAAAGATCTATTGCCTAAAGCTCTTGCGCCACACTCCATTCTACCTTGAAACCAGCCTATAATTTTTTTATTAATCAATTTATCTGTTACTATATCGTAAATATTCTGCTCATTTAGCAATCTTAATTTAAAATTAATTTTTTTTAATTTTTTGTTCTGGTCTATAAAATTTTTAATTTGTTTATTAGTGTAGCCCAGACCTAAAAATGGCGAAGAATTATTGTTGATATTTTTTTTAATATTGCTAATACCATTTTTTTTATATTCAACATATAAAGCAGATCCTATAGCTCCACCAGAATCACCAGGTGAATGAGAAATAAAAACATTTTTAAAATCTGTCTTTGATACTATCTGTCCATTAGTTAATGAGTTCATAGCGCATCCTCCAGAGTAACACAAATTTTTACATTTATATTTTCTCGAAATGTAATTTGCTAAATCTATAACTTTATTTGTAAAAAAATATTGCACAGATGAAGCCAAATTTGCTTTAAATACTTCATCATTTTTTTCTATATATTTTATTTCATTAAATAGTTTCTCAAATTTTTTACTATACAATTTGTTAAATCTTGGAAAACCATCTTCCCTTGTAAGATCAACAATATTTTTATGAAAGTTAAAAAAAGAAGTATCTGTAGAATATTTATTTTTATTTGACTTCATTATTTTTTCAAAATAATTTTTATAAACAGGCTTTCCTAAAGCAGATAAGCCCATTACTTTATACTCATCTCCATAATTATTAAATCCTAAGTATTGTGTAACCGCATGATATAAAACGCCTAGTGAATTCGGAAAAAAAATTCTTTCATGTATTTCAATTTTATTGTTTTTAAAATAACCTATAGAAGCACTGCAAAAATCTCCGAAACCATCTAGAGAAAGTAAGGCGCACTCATTAAACTTGCTTAGAAAAAGAGATGAACAAATATGAGATAGATGATGATCTACTCTTATTATTTTTTTACTATTTATAAATTTAGGAATAAAAATTTTTTTTTTAAATGTTTTTGTTTTATTTAAAAAATTCTCAAAGTTAAAATTTTTGAACAAAAAAAAAACTTTTTTCCAAAAAAAATTATAAGGATTAGAATTAAATGAATAGTAATCAATATCATTAGCTTCTAAGTTATTATTTTTTAATATTAGTTTGATGCTTTGTTCAGGAAAGCCAGACCAATTTTTTATTCTATTTATCCTTTCTTCCTCAAAAAAATTAATAATTTTGCCATTTTCAATTAGACAAGCAGAAGATCCGGGATGATAACAGTTAATACCTATTATTTTAGTCATGCTTTTCTAGTCTAGCTGTCTTAATTAAGAATTTCTGCCATCATTCTATCTCCACATTTTCCATCAGAAAAAGGGCAAAATTGATTTTTAATATTATTTATTCTTTTATAAATCCAATTATTTTTATGATTTTTAAAAAAATTTATTTTTTTTAATAAATCGTTTTTATTATATATAATAAAAATACCTCTAAATCTTATTAGATTAAAATAATGAGGCCAAAAAAATTGCCATCTAAATCCATCGTAAAAATTATTTTGTTTTTTTTTATTTGAAACATTTAATATAGGCTTGTTAAAGAAAGCGGCATCCAATGAGGTAGTTGAGCCAAAATTTATAGTAATGTCGCTAATATTTAATATATTTAATATTTTATTATCTTTAATAACGTTAATTTTTTTTACAGTATCTGAAATATAAAGTTCTGATGGATAGTCCAGTAAGATATTTTTCTTACCTTTAAATTTTTCAAAGTACTTCTCTTTTACGCCAGGATGCAGTCTAATTATTATTGTAATATTTATGTCATGATTTGCAATTTCAGATAGGTCTTCAATAAAATTTTTTACAAAATCGAATTTAAATAAGCCTGGACTAGGTATAAAACAAGAAATGATAAAATTATTATTACTAATTTTTAATTTTTCTTTTACAGAGTTGATCTCCTTTTCATTTGATTTTATAGAATATTCATAAAAAGTGTCATGTTGTGGAATTCCAACTATTTTAACATCTTCATCTTTATAAGAATAAACATTAATAATTTCATTTTTTACAAATTTATTCCATACTAAAACTTTATCAAAATTTTTTGGAACTAAAAATTTAGTGGTTGAATTATCCCAGCTGTGAACCATGCCTATAGTTTTTATTTTAAGAATTTTAGCAACAAAAAATAAACTCTTATCTATATTTGAATGAAAGTGCATAAATAAAATTATATTTGGCTTATTTTTTATTAAAAAAAAAAATTCTTTTAAGGAAAAGATTAATATCAAAGTTTCTAAAATATACCTTAATAATCTAAAAATAATTTGATTATTTAAAAAACTAGGGATCCAATTTAAATAATATCTATATCTTTTTATTATCGGAGGTAAATAATTTTCTGTTTCGAGGTTTTTTTTAATTTCTTCAAAAACCGGAAGTTTTTTAGATTGCATTAATAGTTTTGTATAAATTCCTGAATAAATTCCGTAAATAAATCCAGTAATATTATGAATAAAATTATATTTTTTTATTTTTATATTGTTATTCAAACAAAAATCCGAAGGAAGACTTGAAGAAGTATATATAATTTTGTCTATATTGTTTTTTGTAAGAAAGTTGCTGTCAATAAGGTTTCTTATGCTTGTACCATATGGAGCAGAGATTAATATTGTATTATATTTTATAAACATTAAAAGATTTTAATATACATAATTGTAACTTGTATGTTTTAGATTAAATAAGCATTTACTATGAATTTTTTTTTTAAAATTAACAACACTATACAGAATATTACTGTAAATAATAATCAAAAAAAATTTTTTTTATTAATTTTTATATTAGAATTTTTTTTAATTGCTTTTATTATAAAGATTTTATCTATTAATATACCTCTTCATTCACATATTGTTAGAGATATTCTGACTATTCAACATACACCCTTAAGTAAAATATTTTTCTCTGATTTAAATTATTCTTTGTTAGACAGCAGAATAATTTATAAGGAAAATTTTTTAGATGCATTATTTTACAACAGTTTTCATTATGATAAAGAAATTATTAGCAATCAATGGGTTGGCAACAACGGTTATGTATATTTTGCTTTTTTTTTTATTAAAACTTTATTTTTCATTCCCCCTTTTTTAGCGGTCGTTTTTTTACATGCTGCGATACATTTTTTATTATGTTTTAATATTATTCTATATTTAAAAAAAAAATTAAGATTTTATTTTGTGATGTTTTATTTTCTTAATCCTTTTGTTGTTTATTTTATCATTTATCCAAATCACTATTTTTTATTATCAATTTCAGGTTTTATTGCATTAAGAGCATACTTGGTTAGCAAACATTCAATTAAAGAAGTTGTCTTATCTTCAATTATATTGTTATCTGTTTTTTTTACTAGATCCGCTGCAATAGGGTTTGTATTGGCTTATGTTATTATTTTGATTTACAAAAAATCACCCCATTTAAAATATGCTCTAATAATTTTTTTTTTATCTGTATCAGTCTATTCTTTTTCAAAAACGGAAAATATCAATAGGATTTGGCATACCGTTTTTGCTGGTTATCATGCATATAAACGGGATAATCAATTGATGTTGGATGATAATATATATAATTTAGTATATTCTACAAATAAAGATTTTAAAAAAAAACCTGATACATTTACTCAAGAATACTTAGATAGTGTTAAAGAATTAGTTCTCTACAAATTAGAAAACGATAAAATCACATTTGTTAAAAATTTTATTTTTAATTCATTTTCAATTTTTTCCTTTGGTTATAAATTTAATAATCATTACTATTTGAAATTATTTAATGTTTTTATTGGATTTTTATTATTCTTTTTATTTTTTTCTCAATTTCCTTTTTTAACTTTTCTAATTTATATAATAGAACTTCCGTGGATATTTTATTATCCGCCAATTGTTGGTTATAGGTTCGGGACTTTAATTTTATTGTCATATTTATTGACAATTACTCTAAATAAAATTTTTTCTAAAAAATCAAATAATACTATCTAAAGATTTTTTTGACAGTAAAAGATTTGAATAATTTTTATTGTTATCTATTTTTGACACCCTCGTTATATTTTTTTTATTTAAGAAATAAGTAAAAAAGCACTTAAATATAAATTTAATAAAATAAACTTTATTATATAAAAAATTATTTGAATGTTTTTTATTATGACCTACTTCGTAACAAAAATTATATCCAATTTCTTTTAAAACCTGCATTGTGTTTAAATTAAATTTTTTTGATTTCTCAATTAATATTAATGGATTATTAAATTTAAACAGATTGTTTCTTATCAATGATTTTAAAACATTATACTCATCACCCTCAACGTCAATTTTAACTAAATCAATTTTTTTTAAATAAGATGTTTTTTTAGGAAAATTTTTGAATCTAACAATTTCTGTTTTATAATTTTTATTTTTTTTAATGGTCGATCCGCCATAATTAAAATCAGGTAGATAAATTTTTTTTTTTACATTATTACCTATTGCATAATTAAAAATTTTAATATTTTTATAATTACTAGTATTAAGTTTTAGTGTGTTAAAATTAATTTTTACAGGCTCATAAGAAATTACCTTTTCATAGAATGAAGAAAAAAGAATTGAATAAGTTCCAATTTCTGCACCAATATCAATACAATATCTCCTTATTTTTAATTTTTGCAAAATGAAACTTATGCATTTAAATTCTAATGGCTTCGGATTTTTAAAAAATGCATAGTTTAAGTAATTTTTATTAAATATATCAAAAGATTTCATTTGGTAATTAGTAGAATTTTTTCTTCTTAAGAGCAGAGTAATTTTAAAAAAATGTACGTAAAAAAAATTTTCATCTTTAGAAATTTTTTTTATACCAAGATATTGTTTTTTTTATTCCAGTATTAAGATTAACTTTAGGTCTCCATCCCATACTTCTAATTTTGTGTGAGTTCATGAATTTTCTTTTAACACCCGAAGGTTTGGATTCGTCAAATTTAAATTTTCCTCTATATTTTAAGAGACTACCTATTTTTTTTGCTAAATGACCAATTGTTATTTCTTCTTCTGATCCGATATTAATAATCGAATGGGGGGTTTTATTTTTTATTAAGAATAGAATTGCTCTAGAAAGGTCATCAACGTAAAGAAACTCACGTTTTGATTTTCCATTACCCCATATAGTGATTGTATTTAAACCTTTTGTTTTTGCTAGAAAGATTTTTTTAATTAATGCAGCCATCACATGCGAAGTGTTTTCATCAAAATTATCATTAGGGCCATATAAATTTGGAGGCATTATTGAAATATAGTATTTATTTTTGTATTTTTTTATTGCTTCAGTGAGTTTAATTCCTGCAATTTTTGATATAGCGTAGTATTGATTTGTATTTTCTAATTTTCCAGTAAGTAACGACTCTTCCTCGAAAGGCTGTTTTGCATTTTTTGGGTATATACAAGATGAACCAATAAATATGAATTTGTTAACATTATTTTTTTCACATTCTGTGATTAGATTAGTTTGAATTAATAAATTTTTTGATATAAACTCATAACCGTTCTCAATATTTTCTTTAATACCTCCCACTTTTGCTGCTAAACAGATAACAATGTTTGGTTTTTTTTTTTTTAAAAAGATAGCTATATTTTTTTTATTTTCTAAATTACAATTTTTACTATTAAGTTGAATTACATTATATTTTTTTTTTTTTAACAAGAATACTAAAGACTTGCCAACCATCCCTTATGAACCGGCAACTAAAATTTTCATTTTTCTATTTTTTAATTTTTTTAATATCTTTAATGTCTGATAAAACCATTTCTTTCACTAATTTCTTATAAGATATTTTAGGTTTCCAATTAAGTACTTTTTTGGCCTTTGTTATATTTGCAATTAGAGAATTTACTTCGTTTGGCCTAAAATATTTTTTATCAACAATAATAATTTTTTTATTATTATTACTATCTAGTCCCGTTTCATTTATACCTTTTCCTTTCCATATAATTTTAATATTTATGATTTTGAACGCTTCTTCAATAAAATTTCGCACAGTAAAGCTAGTTTGAGTTCCAATAACAAAATCATCTGATTTTTTTTGTTGCATTATTTTCCACATGGCAATTACATAGTCCTTCGCATGACCCCAATCTCTAATTGCATCTAAATTACCAATTTTTAACACTCCAGATTTACTTTTAAAATAGTTTGCAACAAATAATGAAACTTTTTTTGTAATAAAACTTTCGCCACGCAATGGACTTTCATGATTAAATAATATTCCGTTACTTGCATGAATTTTGTATGAATCTCTGTAACATCTTACCATCCAGTAGGCATATAATTTGGCAATTCCATAAGGGCTCTTTGGTTCAAATTTTGTATTTTCATTTTGTGGGGGTAAAGATCCACCAAACATTTCTGAAGTCGATGCCTGATAAAATTTTATTTTTTTTTTTGATTCTTTTATAATTTCTAAAATTCTTAAGACTCCCAAACCGTCAGCGTTAGAGGTATATTCTGGTAGTTCAAAACTTACTTGTACATGACTTTGTGCTGCTAAATTATATATTTCATCAGGTTGTATTTTTTTTATGAGATAATTTAAGTTAAGGCCATCAGTCATATCTCCATAATGTAAAAAAAATCTTTGTTTTTTTTTATTTTTTTCTTTTTCAAAAATTTCATCAAGTCTAATATTTTTAACCGTAGAGGATCTTCTTTTAATTCCATGAACAATATAATTTTTTTTAAACAAAAATTTAGTTAAATAATAACCATCTTGACCAGTTATTCCTGTTATTAAGGCAATTTTTTTCATTCTTTAATATAAATTTGCATGAATATAGATTCTTACATACACCTTTATTTAAAAAAAAAAAGTAATATTTTTATAGTCTCAAGTTTTATATTAAAAATACAAAAATATTACTTTACGTAATAATCTAATTTATTTTCTTAATAAAAAATTATTTTAGTTTCAGTTATTCTTTAATCGAAATTTCAGAATTAGTTTTTCAAATATTTTTTTTCAAAAATGAGCAACAAAGATAAAAACTTTAATAAATGAGTATATTTATTTTTTTATGAACTTTAATTTTAAAATTAAGTTATTAAACTTTGGTTGCGGGGCTTGGATTTGAACCAAGGACCTTCAGGTTATGAGCCTGACGAGCTACCAGACTGCTCCACCCCGCGATAAAGTTTTAAATTTATAACATTATATTTTAATTTATCTACTTCTCTAATTTAGATTTTATTTATTTATTAAAAGGTTGTTTACAAGACATATTCAATTATATATAAAATTCTCGCCTGGTGATTATTGCAAAGGAGTAACACCCGATCCCATTCCGAACTCGGCAGTTAAGCCCTTTAGCGCCAATGGTACTTTGTCTTAAGGCACGGAAGAGTAGGTCGTTGCCAGGCTTATAAAAAATATAGAATTAAAAAATATTTACATCTGACATTCAATATTAAAAATAACACAAACAATATTAAAAATAACACAAACAATATTAAAAATAACACAAAATTTGATTATCTTATTGTTGGGGCGGGGCCAGTGGGTTGTGTATTGGCCGAGAGATTTGCAAGTCAAAATAAGAAAGTTCTTTTAATAGATAAAAGAAAACATATAGCAGGAAACTGTTATGATTTTAAAAATAAACATGGCGTTTTGATACATAAGTATGGACCTCATTATTTTAGAACAAATAATATAAAATTAATAAAATATTTAAGTCGTTTTACAAGATTTCAAAAAGCAAATTATGAAGTAAAAAGTTTTGTAAAAGGCAAATATTATGACTTTCCAATTAATCTTAACACGTTAGAAAAATATTTTAATAAAAATAAACTAAACTTCAATAAAGCAAAAAAATTATTACAATCACAAAAGCTAAAAAAAAAAAATGTTAACAACTTTGAAGATTACCTACTCTCGAAAATAGGAAAAAAATTGTATAATGATTTTTTTAAAAATTATACTATTAAACAATGGGGATTAAATCCAAAGAAACTATCATCAAAAATCGCAAAACGTATACCTTTAAGATTTGATAGAAATAAAAAATATATTAATGATAAATATCAAATAATGCCAAAAAAAGGTTTTACTTACTTATTTAAAAATATGATATCTCATCCTAATATTTATTTATCGTTGAGTACCGACTATTTTAAGATGAGGAATAATTTTAATTTTAAAAATTTAATTTATACTGGCCCTGTAGATAATTTTTTTAATTTTAAATTTGGCAAATTAGAATGGAGATCTTTAGACTTTAAATTTGAAACTTTTAAAAAAAAAAGAAAATTAAAATATTTACAAATTAATTACCCTAATAATTTTAAATTTACCAGAAAAGTTGAAATTAAATATGTAACAAAACAAAAATGTCTTAATACAACTGTATCTAAAGAATTCCCCAAATCTAAAGGGGATCCTTATTATCCAATACTAAATAAAAAAAATAAAAAATTATACAATAGGTATTTAAAAGAGGTAAAAAAAATTAAAAAAAAAAATATTTATTTGTGTGGTAGACTTGCGGAATACACTTATATTAATACTGATCAGGCGATAGAAAAAGCTTTAAATTTATTTAAAAAGATTAATCGGTGTTAGCAATAATTGTTCCAATTTTTAATGAAGAAGAAATAATTTGCAATTTTTTAAGCGATTGGGAAACTATTTTAAAAAAAAGTAATATAAAATATGTTTTTTACTTAGTTAATGATTGCTCAACAGATTTTACTAAGTTAAGGATATATCAATATACCCAAAAGCGAAAAAACTTTATCTTAATAGATTTAAAAAAAAACGTAGGGCATGGCAAATCTTGTTTAATCGGCTTTAAAGCAGCTTTAAAAAATCAGCATAACTGGTATCTCCAAATTGATAGCGATGGTCAGTGTCATCCGAAACATCTAAATTCCTTTTTAAGATGTATGAGAAAAGATTTGGAATTCGTGATAGCAGATAGAGTGGTAAGATTTGATGGATATATTAGGAGCTTTATAAGCAGAATATTATCATTAGTAATTTTATTATTAACAGGAATTTATGTAAGAGATGCAAATACCCCATATCGTCTGATTAATATTAAAGCACTCGATTCAATTTTTTTTGATAAAAAATATAATAAGATTTCTTTAACGAACGTTTATCAGACTTACTTTTTTATAAAAAATTTACCAAAAGATAAAGTAAAATGGATTGATATAAATTTTTATGACAGAAAATTTGGACATTCAAAAATAAGTTATAAAAAAATGTTTAAACAGTTGATGGACTTGATTATTAATTTATCTTTTAAAAATTAATTTTATTATTTTTTGAAATAAAATCTTGAATATAGTTCTTTAATACTATTTCAGGTTTATAGTTTAATTTTTTAAATCCCTTTTTAGTATTAGCTGCGTTTCCAAATCTTTCACCCCTCCTTTTTTTTATAAAAATTGTTTTATGATTAAAATATTTGGCCAATTTTAAAATAGATGTAGATTTTCCTGTTCCTAACATATATTCAGAGTTGTTAACTTTTTTTGATGCCAAGTAGCAGCCATTCGCGATGTCTGTGACGTGTGTAAAATCTCTTTTATACTTCCCATTGCCCACTATTGTTAGAGGTTTATTATTTTTATATAATCTTTCAAAAGAGCCAATTACAGTTTTCATTGGACCCTTATCTATTTGTCCTGGTCCGTAAACATTATAAAAATAAGTTATTATGTATTTTAAACCAAACCATTTAGAACAGTTTTTAATTAGTTCAATATTTTTTGCTTTAGTCCAGGCATAAGGAGAAAGATTTTGATCACGCATGTTATTACCAAATATACTGGAACTGCCAGAGTAGATTAATGGAGTGTTATTTTTTAAACAAAACTTAATTACCTCAAACGTTCCATTAATATTAAAATTATAACAATCGTTAAAATTTTTAAAACTTTGAACAATTCTTGAAAATTCTCCAAAATGAAAAACTTTATTAAATTTTTTTTTTTTTAAAATTTTATTAACATTTATTGTTGAACCTTGAACATATTTTACTCTATTGTTTTTTATATGATTTTTTTTAGATCCCGAATAATAATTATCGAGAGATATAATTTTGCACTTTTCTTTGTGTAATAATAATTCTATTAAGTTTTTTCCAACAAAACCAGCTCCACCAGTTATTAAATATTTTTTAACCATGTCTATATAATTAACATTTTTTTTAATTAACTAATATTACTTAATTAGTTAAGAAAAAAGCAAGCGAGTAATATTGCTCATAATAAATAGCTAAAAATTTTCAAATAACAAAAAGATTAATAAGATCGTAATGATATTTTATTTTAGAATCTTAATTGATTTGACTAAATACTTTCAGCTTGCTACAGAAGAACAATGAAAGTTGTAAGCTCATTAAAATCATTAAAAAAAAGAGATATTAATTGTAAAGTAGTTAGAAGAAGAGGAAAGCTTTACGTAATTAATAAGAAAAATCCTAAGTTTAAGGCACGACAAGGTTAGTAATTTTATGGATATCAATCCTCAAAAAAAAACTTGGTCTCACTTCAAGAAACTTACGCTTTACATATCCGTTGCTATAATAATAGTTCTGATTTTTATGTCTGTTTTTTTACTATAGATCTTGAGTTTAATAACGAGCTTTTAGTTTTTTGAATTTTTTAACTCTTCTAGTATTTTCGTCTTTTTCTCTCTTTTTTCGTTCAGAGGGTTTCTCAAAGTGACTTTTAATTTTAAGTAAGCGGAAAACACCCTCTCTTTGTAATTTTTTTTTAAGAGCTCTAAGAGCTTGCTCTAGATTGTCATTTTTAACTTCAATTTTAATATTTGCTTACCTCCAAAAAGTGTGCTGAATTAACATTTTGGT
>Ga0169931_10008612_pt1 | contig 14850 bp, 15 predicted proteins | sample Kivu_15m_20L_FD_129675 | JGI IMG/M metagenome (GOLD analysis project Ga0169931, IMG submission 129675) | Freshwater microbial communities from Lake Kivu, Western Province, Rwanda to study Microbial Dark Matter (Phase II) - Kivu_15m_20L... | ecosystem: Environmental > Aquatic > Freshwater > Lake...
CAGGAACCACTGATTACGCAGATTTGACTGATGGAAAAATCCACAAAGAGCAAAGCACCTGGATCGCATCATCTCTTCTACATCAGTGTTCTCTGTGCAATCTGTGGTTTCATTCCGCGTTATCGTTTACCACCCCGCGTGGGGAATAAAAACTGAAATGCTGAGATGCTGAAACGCTGAAATCCCCGGAAGAGACGATTTCAAGGAGGATGGGTGTCTACTCCTCTTCCCTAATAACCAATAACCAATAACCGATCACCCATATCCCTTCCCTCTCTTCCCCCTTGAAACTGAACGCTGAACACTTGAAACTTCTCTTCAATACTTCACCCCGCAGCCGTACGGCTTGTTCTTCGCATCGGCGACTTCCTTGTCGGCGATCACCGCGTCGAGAGCGTTGGCAAAAAGCGGCACGGCGGATGCGATGTCCTTCGCGTCGGTGCTCGCCTTCGAGTCAATCGCTCCATCATAGGCGAGCTTGCCATCCTTGCCGATGATGAAGAGATGAGGAGTCACCTTGGCACCATACGCCTTGCCCACCGTGCCGTCGGCATCGACCAACAAGTGCGCGGCCTTGCTGCCTTCGGTGGCGGCGCGTGTTTCCAGATCGGCGGCGGCGAGATGACCCTGCTTGCCCTCGGCCGATGAATTCACGCTGATCCAGACGACCTCCTTGGCGGCGGCGCTTTGCTGGAGTTTCGGCAGGTTGCCGCTGGCGTAGTGTTTTTTGACGAACGGGCAATCGAAGTTGATCCATTCGAGGACGACCACCTTGCCTTTGAGCGCGGCGAGGTCGATGGACATGCCCTTGGTGTCCTTGGCGGAAATCGCCGGGGCGGGTTGGCCGATTTCGGCGGCATGCAAAATGGCGAAAGTGGCGGCAACAGCGGCGAAACGGAGGATGGATTTCATGGGGGTGGGTTCGTTGGGTTGGGGGCTCCAGTCATTTTGCCGAGGATGGCCGATTTGTCGAATTGCTTTTTTCGGGGGATGGCGGTGCCTGCCAGCCCACCTGCCAGGGACGGGGCCGCCCCGCGATCACCAAGGTGCACTCGCGCAAGGGCGGCGCGAAATAATCGCACAGCGGCACCCGGGCCGACCAGCGGCCGTCCTTGCCGGAAAAGCGGATCTCGGCCGAGGGATCGATCAACTTGGGAGTCAGCGGAAACACCGCGGCACCCGTGGGATCGAGCGCCGGATCCGCAGTGGTCAGCGTGAGCCGCAACGCGTCTTCTCCCTCCATCACCACCTCGAGAGCCACCCCCTTCGCGGGCGACGGAATGGTTCGCCGCGCGGCATCGATTTGCGCGGCTTCCGGCGTGGCGGAGGGCTCACCCGCAGTGAGCACCAACGGCAGCAACCGCTCGCCGGGCACGCACCCGGCATCGCTACAGGCCAGCCAAGTCACATTCGCTTCCAGCCGCGCCTCGCCAGTGAACCCGCGCGGCGCGGTGAGCCGCACGGGAAAACACACCACGCCCGAATAACCAAAGCCGGTGAGGCCGGCGCTGACAAATCGCTCGGGCACCGGATGACCCACGGGTTCCGCCGACCAACCGTCGGGCAAGGTCCAACTGAATTCAACGGGCAGCCCCGCCCCACCCGGATGGAGCCAGTACGTGTGCCAACCGGGGTCGATCGTCATCCGCACCGCGGTGTCCACCGATCCGCCCGGCGGGCAACTGCGCGACGCGCTGATCCAGCGAAGCTCCGCATGACCGGGCAGCGGCGTGCGGGCGTGCAGCACGGCGGAAAACGCCAGCGAAAGCACCGTGGAAAACGCGAGACAGCGGAGCATGGCTTCGGGCACGATACCCGGGAGCGCCGCGGCATCAAGCGGACTTCGGCACGTCGATCGCGCGCCAACTGATTTCGGGCGCATCCTTCCACAACGCCTCGAGCCCGTAGAACCCGCGCAACTCGGGATCCATCACGTGCACCATCACGTCGATGTAGTCGAGCACCACCCAGCGGGTGTCCGCCCGGCCCTCGCTGTGCACCGGGCGCACGCCGTACGCCTCGCCGACCTTGCCGGAGACATCGCGCAGGATCGCGCGCAACTGCGGCATCGACGTGCCGGTGCAAACGACCAGGTAGTCGGTGATGCTCGACACCTTGCGCACGTCGAGGATGCGGATGTCCTCCGCCTTGAGTTCGTCGGCCGCTTTCGCGCAAGCCACGGCCAGTTCGAGTCCCTTGATCGCCATGCGGTCGTTGTCATCCCATTCTAGCCCATCCCGGCCGCGACACCAACCGAAAATGCACGCTCCGGCCTTGCGCGGACCAAGGGCCGCCGCTACACCACCGCCACCATGGCCGCGATCAACTCGAATTTCCTCAAACTCAAGGCAGGTTATCTCTTTCCCGAAATCGCCCGCCGCGTGAAGGCCTACGGCGAGGCCCACCCGGAACTGGCCGGACGCGTCATCCGCTGCGGCATCGGCGACGTCACCGAGCCGCTGCCGCCCGCCGTGGTGCGCGCGATGCACGAGGCGGTCGACGAGTTGGCTGGTCGCGACACGTTCAAAGGCTACGGGCCTGAGCAGGGATACGAGTTCCTGCGGGAGGCGATCGTCGAACACATGTACCCCGGACTGGAGGTGTCCGCCGACGAAGTCTTCGTTTCCGACGGATCGAAATGCGACACCGGCAACATCCTCGACATCTTCGGCAAGGGCAACGTCATCGCGATCACCGATCCGGTGTACCCGGTGTACGTCGATACCAACGTGATGGCCGGCAACACCGGCGAGGCCGACGCGAACGGCGCTTATGCCGGACTGCTCTACCTGCCCTGTACGGCGGAAAACGGATTCGTCGCCGAGGTGCCCGACCAGCGCGCCGACTTGATCTACCTGTGTTTTCCGAACAACCCGACCGGCGCGGTGGCCACCCGCGCGCAACTCGAGGCGTGGGTGCGCTACGCGAAACAACACGACGCGGTGATCCTCTTCGACGCCGCCTACGAGGCCTACGTCCGCGACCCGTCCGTGCCACGGTCAATTTTCGAAATCGATGGCGCGCGCGACTGCGCGATCGAGTTCCGCTCGTTCTCGAAGAACGGCGGGTTCACCGGCGTGCGCTGCGCGTTCGTGGTGATCCCGAAGGGCGTGACCGGCAAGGCGGAGGATGGCAGCCGCGTGGCGCTTCACGCGCTGTGGAGCCGACGCCACAGCACCAAGTTCAACGGCGCGAGCTACCCGGTGCAGAAAGGAGCCGCGGCGTTGTTCACGGAGGAAGGAAAAGCACAAGTCGCCGCACTCATCGACCACTACATGGGCAACGCCGCGCTGCTGCGGGAGGCCGCGAAGGCCGCCGGGCTGCCCGTCTTCGGCGGTGAAAACGCACCCTACGTCTGGGTCGGCTGCCCCGAGGGACTCGATTCCTGGGGCATGTTCGACAAGATGCTCGGCGAAGCCCAAGTGGTCATCACGCCCGGATCGGGATTCGGCTCGGCCGGCGAAGGCTGGTTCCGCATTTCGGCCTTCAACTCGCGCGCCAACGTCGAGGAGGTGTGCCGCCGCCTCAAGGCGCTCTTCGGCGCGTGACGCGCGACAAGGCGGCCGATCAAGGCGATTGCGGCGCTGCGGGGACCGACCCCGATGATGCGGATCGCGCCTGTTTGGCCCGCACCTTGCGCGCTTTTCGGAGTTCCAGAGCGAGCCAGACCATCGTCAGCAACGAGATGGCCAGCCAGAAATGGAAGGCTCGCGGCACGGCGCGGGCGAGGCCCGCGGGCAGTTCGCTCAAGGAAAGCTGCGAGGCCGGAGCATAGAACGGCAGGCTCGCCGGCGAGATGCCGATCAACCACGCGGCCACTGGCTGCAGGCGGTCGTCGATGGCGGAGATCACCGCGCCGACCATCAACGGCACCGCACCGACAAACATCGCGGCAAGCCCGAGAACGCGCGCGCCTTTGATTTCGAGCAACGATTGAAACACCACGCCGGAGGAAAGCATCACGGCAGTGAAGACGCCGAGGACTCCGGGATGCACGACGTGTCCGGGGAACCAGCGGGATTCCACCAATCCGCACGTGAAGAGGTACCATCCGACGGCACCAGCCACCGCCATCGTCATCACACACCAGAACGACGTGGTGGCCTCGGAGGAAAGCCCGGCACGCTCGCGGCCCTGCTTGAAGGCGCGCCGCCAACCGCGGATCTGACAGTCGGCGGTCGGCGTGACGATCAGCGCGAGGACGAACAACAGCAACAGCGACGCAAGGCCGTAGATGCCCGACATCAAGACGGCCTCGCCGGCTTGCGGCTGCCAGTCGGGCGTCGCGATGCCGTACCGCCGCAGCCCGCGCGACGGAAACAGATCGCCGGAATCGATGAGCGGCAGCGCATTGCCGAGCAGCAGCGTCTGGATCCACAGGTAGAAGACGGTGGCCGGGCGCTTGGCGAGCAGGTGGGAGTCGGCGCGCCGCCACTTGCGGTGCAACATCATCGCAAAAACCAGGATCAACCCGATCTGCGAGAAGGCGGTGAAAACCGATTCGGAAAAACCAAGCCCGAAGAACTTCACCGTCGGATCAAGCCCCTGCAGTGTCTTGACCACACTGCGGGCGGTGGCGGGCAGCAGACCGGGAAGCACCTCGTCGAACACCGGACGAATCGTGAGGTAGCGGAAGAAGACCAGACCGAATTTCGCAAGTTGCGGAACGACGGTGTAGAGGCTGAACACCAGCCCGATCGAGATTAGAAACGCCCAGCGCCGGTTCCTGACGACGGTGCCGGTGAGCAAGCCGGTGAAGTGGTAGAGCACCGTCGAGGAAATCATCACCGCGTAGAGCGGCAGCCAGGTGCCGACCGCCACCCCGCCACGCCAGAACGCCCAGACGACGAATGGCATGGTGGCGAGCACCATCACGGTTTCCCGCACGGGCAGGCCGAACAGATAGCCGAGGACTTTCGCCATCGGCGTCATCGGCAGCAGCCGCTGGTAGTCGATCACGCGCTCGTCGTGCTCGGTGGTCATCCCGCCGGACACCTGCGCGGTGCCGAGGATGAAGAGAATGAATCCCTGCAACACCAGCAGCGGGATGATCGCAGTGCGCGCCGCGTCGGCTGGATTCATCCCGCCACGCGTGGCGAGCGGCACCGCCATCGCGACGATGAAGCCGGAAATCATCAGCACAATCAGCAGCGACACGCCGAGGGCCTGCGGCCGCAGCCGCGAACGACAAAAGCGCAGGAATAACGGATTGCTCCAGATCTTCCACGCCGGATGGAGCCTCGGCAACGTCGGGTGAGGACCGGAGTTCATGAGCCGCGGTTGTGTTGGGCGACCTCGACGAGGATTTCCTCAAAAGACGATCGCTTCTCCTCGAAAGCACGCATCCGCACGCCGCACCGCACCAGCCCGTCCATCAAATCCGCCTGGGCATCGTCGTCTCCATCGAACTCAAAGACCAATGACGCGCCGGATTCGCGCAGGTCATGGACCCCCGGTCGCGTCGCAAGCCACTCGCAGGCCTCGCGCCGCCGCTCCAACACGGTGATCGTGATGCCGCGCCGCGTGTTGCCGAGCTGATGCCGCACCTCGTCCGCCGTGCCCGCGGCAAGGAGGCACCCGCGGTTCATCACGCAGAGCGAGGTGCACATCTCGGCCAACTCGCCGAGGATGTGCGAGCTGACGAATACGGTGGCACCATCGGCCGCAAGCCGGCGCAGCGCATGACGCAGATCGCGGCGGGCAAGCGGATCCAACCCGCTGGCGGGCTCGTCGAGCACCAACACCCGCGGCCGGTGCAGCAGGGTTTTCGCCAGCACCACACGCTGCATCTGACCGCGCGAAAGCTCTTTGCACCATTGATTGCGCTGACCCATCAGGTCCACCTCGCCAAGACACTGGTCGATGCGTTCGCGGCGTTGGGCGCGCGATCCCAACCCGTAGGCCGATGCATGAAAATCGAGAAACTCCCACACCTTGAGGTCCGAGGGCAACGGCGCGAGGTCGGGCATGTAGCCGATGATCCTGCGGGCGGCTTCGTGATCCTCGAGCACATCCACACCATCGAGCATCACCTCGCCGTACGTCGGCTCCATCAAGGTGGTGATCACGCGGAACGTGCTGGTTTTTCCCGCTCCGTTCGGGCCGACCAAGCCAAACACCTCTCCCGCGGCGACGGACAGGCTGAGGTCGTCCACCGCGATGAAGTCCCCGTAATCCACACGGAGCGAGCGAATCTCGATGGCGGGCGGACGGGACATCAAAAATCCTCCATCCCGATCGGGTCCCAGTCGTCGGGCAACGTCAGGCCGATCGCGCGCAGATCTTCCTCCGCCGCCTCGCGGCGTTGCTGCCGCTCCTGTTCGTACAGCGCAAGCTGGTCGGGACGCAGCACCGCGGCGATCGCCTGCTGCGCGTTCCCCGGCGCGCCGGCATCGATTTCGCCGACACCACCTTCCATCCGCATCGACGGATGATAGTCGCGCGATTGGCGCGCCATGATACCGAACACCTGATCGCGCTGACGATCGTCGAGCGTGACGATCTCATGAAGCCGCTCCGTCCGGACGTCGGCCTCCTGCTGCACGCGTTGGATCCGCTCCTCCATGCGCGCGGACTGGAAACGCGCAAGGGATTCATCGGTCAGGATGCCCGACATGAACTCGTCGATCCCGTCGTCGGCGCGGACGTCGCGCGCGGCCTTCATCAGATCCTGCACGCGCGTGCTCTCGCTGGTCACCAGACGGGTCCACTCGCGCGCGTTTTGCTCCGCTTTGGCGTCGAACCACTTCCGCAACGCCTCTTGCTGCGACGGGTTGAGTCCATAGCTCCGCGCAAATTCACCACTCATCCGCTCGATGCTCCGCTGTTGTTCGCGGTAGCGCATGCGCTCCAACAACGGGGCAAGGTCGCGCATGAACGGCTGTGTGAGCCGGAAGACCTCGTCGGGCGTCACGGGACGGCCGGATTCAAGCCGATCACGGATGTCGCCCAAGCGATCGCGCGTGGTGCGCAGCGACTTGCGTCGACCCAGCGCATCGGTGTCCTCGAACGCGGCCACCTGGTTTTGGGCTTTCTTCAACTCGACCTCGAGCGCGGCCGCCCGCGCCTCGGCCGATCCCTCGGGGCCGATCAAACTCTCTTGAAACAGGAACACACCGGATCCGCCCAAAGCCAGTCCAAGAACCAGCGGCAACACGAAGCGGAGGCGGGTGGACAGCGACATCATGGTGAAAGCAGGCGTGAACGCATTCACATCCTGCCGCGAAGCCTGACAGGCCAATCGCCATTTGGCGAGTTTCCGATGACCGCTAAAAAACCCTGCCGCAAGCGAGGCTCGCGGGGAATGCAGCAGGCAGTCTTCTTACCTGAAAAGATCGCTGTGGCTGCCCGTTCTCTCAAGAAACAGGAACTCTCCGTCCACTCGATCGATTAGAATCCAGTCCGGTCCGATATGGTAGTCGCTCGACCCCGACCAATGACTAGGGTCAATCCTTGGATTTCAGTAATTTTATTGAAATCCAAGGACTGACCCAAATGCGATGGCTGGCCAAAATGAGACGGACCAATTCGAGCACACGCTTATCCGCCACCACCTTGCCGATGGCACCGAGCAGGATTTCATGGTCGATGCTCGGGAAATAGCGCCGGATGTCCGCCTTCAGCACCCAGGGATGCCGCCGGGCGTGCTCCAGCGCCCTACGCATTCCGGCATGGGTGCCCCTGCCCTTCCGACAGGCAAAGCTGTCCTCGACGAACCGTTTGTCGATTATGGGCTCCAGCACCCGGACCAGCGCGTGATGCACCACGCGGTCGCGGAAAGGCGCGGCCGCCACGATCCGTTCCTTCGGCTCATGGATTTTGAAATAGTGGTAGGCGCCGGGTCGCCAAGTTCCGGCTTGGAGTTCTTCGGATAAATCGACACACTCGACCTCCCATCGTGCGAAGAATGCCGCCGCCGGGGCCAACGAGCGCTTGCCACGCATGGCCAGCCGCGCCGCCTCCATCAGGTTTTCCAGGGAAACGACCTTATCCCACAGGTGCTTGTGTGTCTTGGCCATCCTTGCCTTTCGCCGACTGTTTCCACCATCCACCGACCATCTTCCCGCACTCATTCAGCGCCCGGGCACTGAATTCAAACTGCGCGGGCGTCAGCAACTTGCGATCCTTGCACATGCGGATTGTCCATCGCAGCACTTCCATCTTCTGGTTCGCATCGGCGAGGATGTCGGCTTTCTTCCGGGTGTAGGTGGCCGCAACCAGCAGTTCCAAAATATCCATCGCCTGGTTGGCCAGCCGCTGCCCGAGCACGAACCTCTGGCTCTTTGGGAAATTCTCCACCCGTTCCAAAACCCACTTGGCAAAATCATACCATTTAACCAAGACGACTGGGGCGTCCGGCCCAAGTGGCTTGGTCATGATTTTTGGAAAAAATTTTGCCCGCTTCGCGGGACCTTGAATAAAGGGTAAAAGGGCCAAAGATCAAAGGGTAGAACGACGCCGTCTGGTGACGAGCGCCAGCCCTGCCAAGCCCACCATCAGGACACTCGAAGGCTCGGGGACACTGGTGGCGAGACGGAACCCGAGCTTGTCGTCCTCGTAAGCCGGGCTGAGGTTGAGGCGGTCGGAGGACTGCAGGCCGAAGAAGACGTTGCTGCCCCACGACCCGCCCCGGAGCCCACGCGACGAACTGGACACGGCATCATTCCATTCCCAGACGTTGCCACCCTGGTCGAAGGTGCCGTAGTAGCTTCCGCTGTCCGAGTAGGCTCCAACGCCCGTCAGGTAGTTTTGGCTAGCTGAGTAGCTGCCGCTCTGGGTGACCGCGTAGTCCCCGTCGTTATAATTCGCCCGGCCCGTGCCCGCCCCCTGAGTGTTGCCAGAGAGGCTATTGCTCTGCGTCGGATACAGCCAGTAGCCACCCGCTCCGGCGTTCAGCGTCGGATCGTAATACGCCGCCTTATACCACTCGTTCTCCGTCGGCAGACGGTAACTCGCGCTCGCGCTGGCCGAGAAACTCACCCCCGTCGTCGCCCCGTTCAGCGCGTAGGCCCCGGATTCCGTGTCGCCCGTTCCCTGACCATTGTGCATCCAGTTGGAAAACCGCGCCGCGTCGAACCAGCTCACATAGGTCACCGGGCGGTTGCTGGTACCGATGACCGAATACGTGTAACCGCCCGGACTCCCGCTCCGGCTGATCCCGGCGATGTTCGCATTGCTGCCCATGTTCGGGTTGTAAAGGTTATGGGTGTCGGTCTGCGCCTTGGCATTGAGGAACTCGGTGTATTGCCCGATGGTCACCTCGTAGGCGGAAATCCGGTAGGTGTCCGCCACCGCGCCGAAGCCGGAGGTGTCATTCGCATTGCCAGGATTCCCGATCGTCACCCAATCGATGGTCACGGCGGCGGACACTCCGGTGGGGAGCAGCAGGGCGGCGGACGCGGCAAGCGCGGGAACAACGGCGGTCAATCGTGGCTGCATGGGCGAGGCGAGGGGGTGGAATTCGAGGAAGTTTTCGGATTATGGGGAAATTTCCATGCTCGGGGTCAGTCCTTGGGTTTCAGTGTTTTTTCAAGTTTTTTCAGTTGCCGGGCGGCTTTGGGGTTTTGGCGCAACCGGTTCACGAGTTGACTCATCGACGCCGGGTGGCCCATCGCCAGGCGTTGGGCAATCCAGTCGTTTGCGACCGCCGTCCGGCTCTTGATCAGTGCCGCACAGACCACCTTCCGGGAATCGCTTTTCCTGAGTTGCATCAGCTCCTCCGGCTTCGTGGGAAACCCCAGTTCCTTGGCGAGAACCGAGACCATCCGCTCGGCTTCGCTCCGGCCATGCTCGCGCACGGCTTCCCCCGCGTGGCTGCTTTTCCTCGATATCCTGTTCGTTGCCTTGTCATACAGAGCCAGCAGCTTGTCTTTGAATCCCTCCTCTCCCAAATACCAACCCCGGCGAAGGGCATCCATGGCCTCCTCATTGATTTTGCCCCCATGCTCCGCCGCCCGCGCCTCCAGCCACGACAGGTAGGACGACCGTCCCCGGCGGTCCTGGCTCAGCTGGAACGCTTCCAACACGCGCCCCATCGGCTGCCACGGCGGTGAATTCCTTTTGGCATAATGGCGCAGGCTGCTCCACGGGTAGTCCGCCAGCTTGCCATGATCCCCGCCTGCCAGTCCGGCCCGCGCCGGATTCAGATGAATGTAGTCCGCCACGCACTTGAAGTAATGCGCGTCCGCAGCCGCCTCGCCAGCCACCGGCACCGCCTTGTAGCGTCCTTGAAACACGTGGCCCCGCCGCTGCCGACGGATGTTCCACGCCTTGCCGAAGGTCCCGAGCAGCATCCGCATTCCGGAAACCAGATTGGCTTCCGGCGTCTCAAGCAGAAGGTGGAAATGATTCCCCATCAGCACCCAAGCGTGCACCCGCCAGCCATGGCTCGTGCAAACCCGCTCCAGCCAGTACAGGAACGATTCATGGTCTTCCTTCCCCATGAAAATCGGTTTGCCGCCGTCTCCACGCGCCATCACATGATATACTGCGCCCGGATACTCGAATCTCGGTGGCCTTGCCATGGTCGGGAACATTGGCGGGAAGACCGGTTGCCGTCAATATTGAAATCCAAGGACTGACCCCGTTTGTTCATCAAACGCGCTTGACGGATATCCAATGAAGATCTAAGGTCGTCCCATGAAAGTGAAGCTCAGTCGGTGGGGGAATAGTCTGGCGGTGCGGATTCCGTCCGGGATTGCATCGGAAGCGGATTTGCGAGCAGGCAATGCGTTGTCGATCGAATACGCCGACGGGGCGCTGAGGCTTACGCCGGTGGACGACTTGCCGAGCCTTGCGGACCTGCTCGATCAAATCCGCCCGGGCAACCTACATGATGAGCTCGATTACGGCAAAGCGGTCGGGAAGGAGGCATGGTGAGCCGGCCCCGAGGCTGCCCCGAGAAGGGGGATATTGGTTGGCTCTCGATGAATCCGCAGCGGGGCAGGGAACAGTCGGGCAGGCGTCCTGCCATTTGCCTTTCCCCGGCGGAGTATAACCGAAAAGTCGGTTTGGCCGTATTCTGTCCCATCACATCCAAGAAGAAGGGGTATCCCTTTGAGGTGGAGGTTGACACCCCCGGGGGCATCAAGGGCGCGGTTTTGGCAGATCAGTTGAAGTCGCTGGACTGGCGTGAACGGCAATTCGAATGTGTTGGCCGGGCTACCGATGAGGAGCTGAGGACTGTTGTTTCCCGCGTGGTGACGCTGATCGGGAGCTGACAAGTCGTAGCCGGTAGCCTGGCTGGTGGCTGGGGTCATGGCTGGGGTCAGTCCTTGGTTTTTAGTGCTTTTTCAGTTACCGGGCGGTTTTGGGGTTTTTGCCTAACATGTAAAGGTTCCCATATCATCGATTGCATGATGTCATGTCGACAATGATCCCGTCTTCCTGGTGGTGTTCAGGCATGACAGGAGACATCCAAATTTCGATACCAAGCGGGAGATCGAACCAAAATGAAACCCTGACGATGGTAAAAAAGCCCGCCGCTCCCGGACGGAAACGGCGGGCCATCGGAGGGAACGAGTGATCTCAGCGACGCTTCTTCGTCGCTTTCGTCGGTTTGGATGACGGCTTGGTCTTGCGCTCTTCCTCGATCGCGGCTTGGGCCGCGGCGAGACGGGCGACGGGCACGCGGTAGGGCGAGCACGAGACGTAGTCGAGGCCGAGCTGGTGGCAGAACTTCACCGAGTCCGGATCGCCACCGTGTTCACCGCAGATGCCGAGCTTGAGCTTCGGCCGCGCGGCGCGGCCCTTGGCCACGGCGATCTCCATGAGCTGGCCGACGCCGGTCGTGTCGAGCGAAGCGAACGGGTTTTTCTTGAAGACCTCGCCCTCGGTGTACGGCTCGAGGAAGGCACCCATGTCGTCGCGGCTGATGCCCAGCGCGGTCTGCGTGAGGTCGTTGGTGCCGAAGCTGAAGAACTCCGCGCCTTGTGCGATCTCATCGGCGGTGAGCGCGCCGCGCGGCACTTCGATCATCGTGCCGACCTGATAATCGAACTTCACCTTTTTCGAGGCCATGACTTCCCTGGCCACGCGGTGGACGATTGCGGCCTGCAGGTCGAATTCCTTTTGGAATCCGACGAGCGGGATCATCACCTCGGGTTTCACCCGGATGCGTTTTTTCACCACTTCGGCGGCGGCTTCGAAGATCGCGTGCGCCTGCATCTCGGTGATTTCCGGATAGGCGATGCCGAGGCGGCAGCCGCGGTGGCCGAGCATCGGGTTGAACTCGTGGAGTTCCGCCACGCGCTGGATGATCGTCTCCACCTTGATTCCGATTTTCTTGGCGAGGTCGAGCTGCTGCTCCTTCGAGTGGGGCAGGAACTCGTGGAGCGGCGGATCGAGCAGGCGGATCGTCGCGGGATGGCCGTTGAGCGCCTTGAAGATGCCGACGAAATCCTTGCGTTGGAACGGCAGCAGCTTGGCAAGCGCCTTGCGGCGGTCCTTTTCGTTGGTGGCGAGGATCATCTCGCGCATCGCGTCGATGCGGTCGCCCTCGAAGAACATGTGCTCGGTGCGGGTGAGGCCGATGCCGGTCGCGCCGAACGCCACAGCGATGCGTGTCTGATCGGGTGTGTCGGCGTTGGTGCGCACGGCGAGCCGCGTGACCTTGGAGCACCAATCCATGAGCTGGAGGAAGCTCTTGAACTTCTCGGTCTTGCGGGCCGCCTTGTCGTTGCTGACGATGCCGGTGATGATCTCCGACGGGGCGGTTTTGATTTGGCCACCGTAAACCGTGCCGGCGGTGCCGTCGATCGAGAGATATTCACCCTCCTTGTACACCTTGCCCGAGGCGGTGACGGTGAGTTTCGCATAGTCGATCTCGACGCCCGAGGCACCGCAAACGCAGACCTTGCCCATCTGGCGCGCGACGAGCGCCGCGTGCGACGAGACGCCGCCCCTGGCGGTGAGGATGCCCTCGGCGGCGATCATGCCGCGCAGGTCCTCCGGGCTGGTTTCAACGCGCACGAGCAGGACTTTCTCGCCCTTGGCCGCGGCCGCGGCCGCGCGATCGGCGTTGAGGTACACCTTGCCCGACGCCGCGCCCGGTCCGGCGGGCAGACCAGTGGCGATCACCTTCGCCTTCTTGACGTCGGCGGCATCAAAGATCGGCGCGAGCAGTTGCTCAAGTTGATCGGCCGGGTTGCGCAAGACCGCGGTCTTCCAGTCGATGAGCTTTTCCTTGTGCATGTCCATTGAGAACTTGAGCGCGGCGGCGGCGGTGCGCTTGCCGTTGCGCGTCTGGAGCATGAACAGCGTGCCGTCCTGAACGGTGAACTCGACATCCTGCACGTCGCGGAAGTGCTTTTCGAGCGTGGCGCGCACCTTCATCAGGTCGGCGTACGGCTTGGGCATCCTCTTCTTCATGACCGCCACCGGCTCGGGTGTGCGCACGCCTGCGACGACGTCCTCGCCCTGCGCGTTGATGAGAAACTCGCCGTAGATCTCGTTGGTCCCGTTGGCCGGATTGCGGGTGAAGGCCACGCCGGAGCCCGATGTGTCACCGATGTTGCCGTAGACCATCGCTTGCACGTTCACGGCGGTGCCCCACTCGTCCGGAATGTTGTATTTGCGGCGGTAGACGATCGCGCGGTCGTTCATCCACGAGCCGAACACCGCGCCTGCCGCGCCGCGCAACTGATCCCACGGATTGCCCGGAATGGTCTTGCCGGTGCGCTTTTTCACCAAAGCCTTGAAGCGCTTCACCAGCTCCTGCTGGTCGGCCGCGGTGAGGTCGGAGTCGACGATCTCCCTGCCGTATTTCTCGTGCTTGTAGGCGTCGATGACCACCTCGAACGGTTCGTGCTCCTCGTCCTCGCGTTTTTGCACGCCGAGGACGACATCGCCGTACATCTGGACGAAGCGGCGGTAGCAGTCCCAGGCGAAGCGCGGGTTCTTGGTCGCGGCGGCCAGCGAGAGCACGGTCTCGTCGTTGAGGCCGAGGTTGAGGATGGTGTCCATCATGCCCGGCATCGAGTCGCGCGCGCCCGAGCGCACGGCGACGAGCAACGGCAGGCCCTTGGTGTCGCCGAACTTGCAGCGCATGATCTTCTCCATGTTCCTCACGCCGGCTTCCATCTGCGCTTGCAACGAGACAGGATAAGTCCTGCGATTGGCGTAGTAGTAGGTGCAGACCTCGGTGGTGATGGTGAATCCCGGAGGGACCGGCAGTCCGATGCGCGTCATTTCCGCGAGGTTCGCGCCCTTGCCGCCGAGCAGCGCCTTCATCGTGCCGTCGCCATCTGCCTTGCCGGCTCCCCAGGTGTAGACGTAGCTCGTCTTGCCGGAGGCGGCGGATTTGCGTGCGGTGGTGGTGCGTGACTTCGCGGTGCGGTTGGCGTTCGGCTTGGCAGCCTTCTTCTTGGTGGCCATCGTGGTAGTGGTAGGGTGGATCGTGCCCGCGTCGCCGCGGAAATGAGTTCCCGCGTGGCGAAAGGCGCGGGAGGCTAGTGGGTGAACCCACGGGAAATCAAGCCGTTCTTGGAGAGATGTTGGCCCGAGACGGCTTTCATACCGCCACCTCGAGGATGCGCTCGGGAGGTTCCATGCCCTCTGGCTGAGCCGCGAGCAATCACCCCTGGATGGCCTCCCGCAAGTTGGACTCCAACTCCGTCAGCGTCTCCCCTTGTGTGAAACAGCCCGGCAGGGCGGGAACCTCCGCCCAGAATCCGCCTTCCTCGGCCTCGTGAATGATCGCTTTGAACGTCATCGCGGGATCCTAAAACCATTCGGAACCAAGGCAAGAAGCCATGCTGCGGAAGCGAATCCCCGGGCCATCCGCCGGGTTTTCCCACGAGTCTCGGCCCCTGTTACCTCATAAATTGAGCGGTGCTTCGTCCCTGTTGTGCA
>Ga0169931_10008615_pt1 | contig 14848 bp, 15 predicted proteins | sample Kivu_15m_20L_FD_129675 | JGI IMG/M metagenome (GOLD analysis project Ga0169931, IMG submission 129675) | Freshwater microbial communities from Lake Kivu, Western Province, Rwanda to study Microbial Dark Matter (Phase II) - Kivu_15m_20L... | ecosystem: Environmental > Aquatic > Freshwater > Lake...
AGCCGTTAGGTATCGCGATCGCCAATCATGAGCTACTAGCATAGGTCGCCGCTTCAGATGGGGTGCCTGGTTTCTGGGCTGCCCGTCGGAGAGACTTGATGGCTCAAGTAGCTGCCATGGATCGCAGGATCGGGCTACCTCTCCCCTCAGAGGGTGTTTGAAAAGCCAAGGAGCGTCTCAGACTATACCTTTGGAGTAGGCTAATGTCTTCAAAATTCAACGTTTTTGCTATCTCTTGGCGGCAGACTATACCTGGGACAACCCTTTTCAAACACCCTCTCAGCTAGGCCTAATCAACTACCCCAAAGCGATCGCTCACTGTCCGGGTCAAATAAGTGGGCCTTTTCGGGGGCGATCGCCAAGAGTGAGGGGTGCCGAGAGTTTTTTGAGGGACGATTCTCAAACGGGGCGGCGGCTGCAACGCCGCTCACTTTCCCGATAGGAGTAATTTAGCTGAAAGCTAATTATTCTGAGCTACCATAGGAGTAAGCGATTGCGGAAAGACAGCGATGACTTCAGCATTAAATGGGCAAGCCTCAATTATTCGCACAGAACGTGGATTAACGATCGCAGGAACGCGCATCACCCTTTATGATGTCATGGATCATCTCGCGGCTGGTTGGACACCCAAACTAATTCTGAACTGGCTTCCTTTGACAGAAGAACAGCTTAACGCAGCACTTTCCTACATTGACACTAACCGTACTGCGGTAGAAGCAGACTATAAAACTATTTTGCAAGCAACCCAAGAAATGCGAGAGTATTGGGAAGACAAAAATCGAGAACGCCTAGCTCAAATTGCTAAGTTGCCTCCAAAGCCAGGACAAGAAGACGCTTATACTAAACTCCAAGCCTGGAAAGAGAGCCTTGGACTGACTGCATGATTGTCCTGGTTGATTATAATCTGACAGGCTATGTTGTTTTATTCCAAGGGACTTTAGCGGCTGAGGGTTGGCTGGATCTGCTCTCACTTCGTTTTATGACGTTGCAAGAGGCTGGGCTGGCTACTGATACGAACGATCGGATCATTTGGCGGTTTGCGCAATCGAATCAAATGCTCCTATTGACTGCGAATCGAAACGCAAAAGGAGAGGATTCATTAGAGCAAACTATCCGCGAATAAGGAACTGCTGCATCTTTGCCCGTGATTACAATTGGGAATTTGGATCGGTTGATTGAGCGGAAATATCGAGAACAATGTAGCGCACGCCTGGCGGATATTGTCCTGTCAATTGAAAACTACCTGGGTGTTAGTCGTCTATTTATTCCCTAAGGTTTGGGTTTGGGAGTGTATTGTCGCGGCTGATCAACTACCCCAGAGCGATCGCTCACTGTCCGGGTCAAATAAGTGGGCCTTTTCGGGGGCGATCGCCAGCCACACCTGATCGCCAATGCGCACAGACTGATCGGGGGGAATCTTCGCCAGCACCGTCAGCGACTCAGTCTGCACCGTCAGATAGGTTTCGCTGCCCAGAGCCTCCAGATGGATAACGTGGCCGCACATATTTTTGGGCGCAGGCAGAGCCAGGCTAAGGTGCTCAGGGCGAATGCCCAAAAGCACCTCGCGGCTGTCGTAGGGCAACAAACGCTCCTGCCAATCACTGGGCAACGACAGTCGAAACTCAGGATGCACCAACAAAAAGGGAGCCTGGACCTGTACCGAGATCAGATTCATCGGCGGCGAGCCAATGAACCCAGCCACAAACCGATTGGCCGGGCGATTGTACAAGTCCAGCGGCGCAGCCACCTGCTGAATCTGGCCCTGGTGCATCACCGCAATGCGGTGGCCCATGGTCATCGCCTCCACCTGGTCGTGGGTGACGTAGATCGTGGTAATGCCCAACTGCCGCTGGAGATTGACGATCTGGGCGCGGGTTTCCATCCGCAGTTTGGCATCCAGGTTAGACAGCGGTTCATCCATCAAAAACACCTGGGGGTTGCGGGCCATGGCCCGACCCAGGGCCACCCGCTGCTTTTGCCCCCCCGAGAGCTGACGGGGATGACGGCCCAGCAGCAGGTCAATTTGCAGCATTTTAGCCACCGCCCGCACCCGCTCGTCGATCAACCGCTCGGCCTCGGACACGTAGCGCAGGCCGGACGGCAACCGCCGGGTCATAGCGACCAGGGGCTTCTCCCACCAGCGGCTTTCGGTCAGCAGGCGTTCTAGCTCCTGGTTGGCGGGGGAGTCGCTGACGGGGGCTGGGCCAGCCCCGAGGCCAGTTCCGAGGCTAGTTCCGAAGCCAGCCCCGAGAATAGGCAGAGACTGGTCTAGATCCGCCCCCATGCGGCGCAGGCCAAAGGCCAGATTGTCGTACACCGTCAGGTGGGGGTAGAGGGCGTAGCTCTGGAACACCATGGCGGTGTCGCGCTGCTTGGGGGGCAGATCGTTCACCTTGCGATCGCCCACCCAGATATTGCCGCCCGTAATGCTCTCCAGCCCCGAAATCAACCGCAGCAGTGTACTCTTGCCGCAGCCCGAAGGGCCGACCAGCACCATAAACTCCCCGTCGTCCACGGTGAGGTTGATGCGCTTGAGCACCGCCCCCGTATCGTGGTCGGGTTCTGTGGCCCCATCCGCCGCTGGTTGACGAGACTTAGGAAAGGTTTTGTAGAGGTTTTCGATTGCGACTTGGGCCACGGCGAGTTGAACGAGGGAACAGCAAGGATCTAGAGCCTACAGCGAAACTAAGGGGTTTGCCGCTGTGCTGCCATAGCACCCCAGGCCACAGCCACCCTATTTTCTGTTTGGATGATACGCCCAATAGCAACGGCTTGAGCGCCAGGGCCAGGATTTTCCCACCATGTTGGCAGCGCCGGAGCGGCGGCCCCGCCCAACGGTGGCCCCAGGGTTCACCCACCTACGCACAATCCGATGTATTCCATACAGCACGGCAAACCCCAAGCCCTGTTGTAGCGTGGCCTTGAGAACCGCCGTTACATCATAAGGATAAGGATAAGGCTATGGCATCGGTCAACCACTCCTCCCCCAGCATCCGCCAAATTTACCAGGCCCTCCGACGGGGGGCCAAAGAGGCCCTCGTCGCCAACGGCATTCAGCCCTCCACCCGGCGGGGGAGCAAAGAGCTGACCCTGGCGGTGCAACGGCTCGCCCAACAGAGCTATGGCAGTCTAGACGAAGCCACCCAAACGGGCCAGGCCCTGGGGCAAACGATCGCCGAACGTTCCCAGGCCCAGGGCAAGACCGATTTAGATGGCGGCATTGTGCGCCAAATGATGCTCACGGGCGAAATTCCTACCGTTACCAAGGTCACCACCAAACCGACCAAAACGACCCCGGTGGTGGTAGCCACACCCAAGGCAGCGATTCCCCCAGCAACGCCCGTCCCGGCCGCCGTCCCGGCCATGGCTCCCATCGAGGCGATCGCCACCGATGACGACGAGACCCCTGCCGCCCCAGCAGCCGAAGCCCTAGAGACCGAAGCCCTAGAGACCGAAGTCCTAGAAGCCGAGCCCCCAGAAGCCGAACCCCTAGAAGCGGAAGTCCCAGAAGCAGAAGCCCTAGAGACCGAAGTCCTAGAGACCGAAGCCCTAGAAACAGAAGCCCTAGCGGTGGCAGCGATCACCTCCAACGTCTCTGAACCTGAGCTTGCAGACGCCATCGAACCAGCCAAAGCCGAGCTTGTCTCCCAGGCCGAGGCCGATGATGACGAACCTGCCGAAACCGAGGTCACCGCCGTGATCACCGACGCCCTGGAAGCTGACGCCCTGGAAGCTAAAGCCGAACCCGAACCCGCAGGTGCAGCTAAGTAACTGCGCCTCTTGCCTAAAGTTCTCCAGAAAGTTCACGGGGAACTTTCTGGAGAGATTGCCCGAGGGCATACCGAACCGATTGCCACTCCCTCTAAATCGCCTTGATCCCTGTTAGGCAACAGATACAGCCTAGTCAACCGTTAGCGCTTAACTTTTGCTCTAGAATTTGGTCAACGGTCTTTATCGGCCCGCTTGGCTTCTAATTCACCTCCCTCAAACGGCACCCTATGGCTATTGGATATCTCGCGCTCGTCCTCCACGCCCATTTGCCCTACGTGCGTCACCCCGAAAGTGACTACGTGCTGGAGGAAGAGTGGCTGTATGAGGCCATCATCGAGACCTACGTGCCCCTGCTCAGCATGTTTGAGGGCCTCAAGCGTGACGGCGTCGACTTCAAGCTCACCATGAGCATGACCCCGCCCCTCGTCTCGATGCTGCGCGACCCGCTGTTGCAGGAGCGCTTCGATGCCCACCTGGCCATGCTCGAAGAGCTGACCGAGCTAGAGGTAGAGCGCAACGTCCACAACGGTCATGTGCAGTATCTGGCCGAAACCTACGCCCAAGAGTTTAACCACGTCCGCAACCTGTGGGAGAGCTATGGCGGCGACCTGGTTACTGCCTTCAAGCAATACCAAGACAGCAACAACCTCGACATCATCACCTGCGGGGCCACCCACGGCTACCTACCGCTGATGAAGATGTATCCCGAAGCCGTGTGGGCGCAAATTCAAGTCGCCGCTGAGCACTACGAAGACACCTTTGGTCGCCCCCCCTCCGGCATTTGGCTACCCGAGTGTGCCTACTACGAAGGGCTAGAACGCATGGTAGCCGATGCGGGCCTGCGCTACTTCTTAACCGATGGCCACGGCATTCTCTACGCTCGACCCCGCCCCCGCTTTGGCTCCTACGCACCGATCTTTACCGAAAGTGGCGTGGCCGCCTTTGGCCGCGATCACGAATCGTCCCAGCAGGTGTGGTCGTCCCAGGTGGGCTACCCCGGTGCGCCCGAGTACCGTGAGTTTTATCGCGATCTGGGTTGGGATGCCGAGTACGACTACATCAAGCCCTACGTGATGCCCAACGGCCAACGGAAGAATGTGGGCATCAAGTACCACAAAATTACCGGCAAGGGCCTGGGTCTGTCCGATAAGCAACTGTACGACCCCTACTGGGCCAAGGAAAAGGCCGCCGAGCACGCGGCCAACTTTATGTACAATCGCGAGCAACAAATTAGCAACCTCCATGGGCTCATGCAGCGGCCCCCGATCATTGTTTCGCCCTACGATGCCGAGCTGTTTGGCCACTGGTGGTACGAAGGCCCTTGGTTTCTCGACTTCCTATTTCGCAAGAGCTGGTTTGACCAAGGCACCTACGAAATGACCCACTTAACCGACTACCTGAAGGGCCATCCCACCCAGCAGGTCTGCCGCCCCTCCCAGTCGAGCTGGGGCTACAAGGGCTTTCACGAATACTGGCTGAATGAAACCAACGCCTGGATTTACCCCCACCTGCATAAAGGGGCTGAGCGCATGATTGAGCTGGCCAAGCGCGAACCCGCCGATGAGCTCGAGTTGCGCGCCCTCAACCAAGCGGCCCGTGAGCTACTGCTGGCCCAATCCTCGGATTGGGCTTTTATCATGCGCACGGGAACGATGGTGCCCTACGCCGTGCGCCGCACCCGCACTCACCTGATGCGCTTCCAAAAGCTATGGGATGACATTCTGCGCGAAAAGATCGACTCGGGCTGGCTCGAGAAGATTGAAGTGGTCGATAACATCTTCCCTAGGATCGATTACCGGGTATATCGCCCTCTGTAGGGCGTTCGGGCCTCCAGTAGACCCAGGTCTCCAGAATGAGCAACCCCTAGCTACCCGTTAGCTCGGCGGAGCTAGCCCTGCCTAGGTGTTGGCAACATCGGCGGGCAGCACCTAGGCTGGGAGAAAGTTGACCCACGCCCTGAAGAACTACCATACAAAGGCAATACAGTCATTGACCTGCTATGACCTATCTCGACGCGACTGCCCAGTTTTACGCCGACGTGGCCACTACCCCCGAGGTGGGCCTGTGCTGTGTGCAGAGTAGCCCCCTGATCATGCCGGGGCTGGTGATTCCCGATCGCATGCAGGCCATGAACTACGGCTGCGGCACCACGGTACATCCAGCCGAACTGGCGGGAGAGCCTGCGATCGCCTACGTGGGCGTAGGCGGCGGTCTCGAGGCCCTTCAGTTCAGCTATTTTTCTCGCCGGGCGGGGGCGGTGGTCGCCATTGACCCGGTAGATGAAATGCGCCAGGCAGCCGCTGACAATCTAGCCGAGGCGGCTACGCTGAATGACTGGTTTGAGGCCGACTTTGTCACCCTGCTGGCAGGCGATGCCTTTGCCCTCCCCCTGCCCGATGCCTCGGTGGATGTGGTGGCCCAAAACTGCCTGTTCAACATTTTTGAACCCGCTGACCTGATGCGAGCCCTGGGCGAAGCCTATCGCGTGCTCAAGCCCGGTGGCCGCCTGATCATGAGCGACCCCATTGCCACCCGCCCCATGCCGCTCCACCTTCAGCAGGACGATCGCCTGCGCGCTCTCTGCCTCTCCGGGGCGCTCACCTACGACGAGTACATGCAGCACCTCATTAGCACCGGCTTTGGCCAGATCGAGGTACGCGCCCGTCGCCCCTACCGCCTGCTGGATGCCGCCCAGTACAACCTCGACCAGCACCTGCTGCTAGAAAGTCTGGATACGGTGTCCTTCAAGATCCCGATCGCCCCCGATGGTGCCTGTATCTTCACTGGCAAAACCGCTGTGTATGCGGGCGCGGGGGCGTCCTTTGATGACAAGGCCGGACACTACCTGCTCAAGGGGGTACCTACGGCCGTCTGCGACAAAACCGCCAAGCACCTGGGTAGCCATCCCGACGTGCTGGTGACGGGGTCTACCTGGCACTACGATGGCGGTGGCTGTTGTTAAGAAGCATTCTGGCCACACAACTACCGAAAAATTTTGATTCCTGGCCAGGGCACAGGGCGCTGCGCCCCTACCGGAGGAATCTTCTGGTCTCCAGGACTTGATTGAGGCAGGGGCTGGGCCGGTCTTGGCCGATCGCCTCCTCTGTCCACCGCCAATATCACAACGGGCGAACCATAGGGTAGGCTAAGGAAAGCAATTGAAACACCCAACACCCATGGCTAACCTCGAACCCACCGTTACCCCCACCATCGAGCGATCTAAGGCGGGCTTTAACGACTACGCCGAGCGGCTCAATGGGCGAGCTGCCATGCTGGGGTTTGTGGCCCTGGTGCTATTTGAGCTGGTAACTGGGCAAGCTATTGTCACCTGGCTAGGGCTGCGATAGGGAGGTTTTCGGTTCAAAGCATCGCTGCTTTACTCCTTAGAACCCCAAACCCTTCCCCCCTTTCCTTTCCGATTTGTCCAACCTTGGAGACCAACCCATTAAGGCCTTGTGCAGAAAACAACCCTGGATTACCACAGCGCTCACCGTCGGCGCTGTAGATGGCCTTATGGGTGCGGGGGAGGAGAAGGTGTCGCTGGCCCTATTTGGACTGCTGCTGGCGGGCGGGGCCATCACCCTGAGCTGGGGACACCTCCAGCGCCATGCGGCGACTTCCAATCGAACAGTAGTACTGCTATACCCGCCGGGGCAAATTTACACGCCCCCATCCATCGGTCTGAAGGATCTACAGGCCAGTACCGGCGATGAGTCTACCCCCTGAAGAGGGCACTTGGCCTGGTAGCAGGATCGGCAGTTGGCGCTGAGCAACAGCTCCAGATTGCGCTGTCGGTGCAGGCTGACGTTTTGGCGAATGTAGCCTTCTATCTCTAGCTCTGGGAGATCGTCGGCGATCAAGATGGCCTGGGGAGTACTGAGGGCCTGACGGCTCAGGTTAATGTGGGCCAGGTTGTCGCAAAAACTAGCCTGGGGTGAATGCACCACCACCGGCAACTTTTGGGGCTGGCTGCGAAACCCCTCGGGGCGCTGCTGGGCGTAGTGGTCTTGGAATTGTAGGGTGCAGGTGCCATCGGCGTAGCGGCGGCTGCGAATGTAGCGCTGAAAGGGCACCGTGAGAAACCCCTCTGGGGTCAGGCTATACCACCACGACTTGTGCCACCCCTGGGAGGGCAGATTCAGGATGTGCTGAATATCCTCTGGCCCAAAGCCCGATCGCGACAGCAGTGTTTCGGCTTCGGCCCAGGAAACATTGTGGGCCAGGGTAGTGAGGTCGGAGTGACAGGGGGTAATGGCCTGGTACTGGCGGTGGCTGTTGAGGTCTGGCGGCGGCGGCGCATCGGGGTATGACCCGGCCAGCACACAGTTGATGTGCTCGAAGGTAAGCACGGCATCAATACGCCCCTGGACTGGGCCGGGCAGCGGCACGCTGACCTCGACGGTGACTGTGCCGATTTCGTGGGGGTGGGCGATCGCCGGCAAACTCTCGGTCAGCAGCGATCGCAGAAACCTATCGTCGGCCACGGCCAGGGCCAACTGCGGGTCGGCGAGGGCCGGGGTGGTGACCGGCTGGCGTTGAGAGTACTGGGCGAGAGGAGAGCTAACCATGGGTAAACACTCGCCAGAAGGGGGATGCTCCGGGTCAGGGTAGATCTAGCCACTCAACCCTGAGAGTTCTCCCTGTTCTATCAATCCGCCTGGCCAAGGTGGAGCACCAGGCCAGGAAACGTTGCACAGGTTTGCACAACGCAATGTAAGTGCTTCATTTCGTTACTGTTGTGGTGACTTTTCGGGTAGGAGACAGGAGGCAGGAGTCAGGAGCTAGGAGCCAGGAGGCAAAAAAAGCGCCGCAACAGCGGCGCTTGGGATTTTACCTAGGGACTAAACACACACAACCAACCAAGCGGGCTAGCCGTTAGCTGGGTCATCTCCAGCGGTTTCGGCCTCATCCAGCACTTCGATGCGGACGGGGGTGGGAGCGGCGGGTTCAGCGGGCTGGCCAAGTTTGCTGTAGGCCAGGGCTACCAGTGATCGCACGCCGCGCACCAGGGGCCGCACCAGGCCGTAGCGATCGCCGTACTCGGTGGCCATATCGGCGTCAAAGCGATCGATCTGGGTTTGCAGGCCAGACAGAATCTGCTGCGCCCAGTCAACTTTGCGATCGTTGGCCAAGTAGCGCAGGTCGGCCAAGAGTTGCGCCCAGGTGGGGGCCGTGGCCGTGGTTTCAGCCGGTTCCGCAGCGGCTTCAGCTTCGGCGGCTTCGGCTTCGGCGGCTTCCTTGGCCTTGAGTTGTTCAATCATTTCCGCCAGGGTTTTACGACCCTGGGTTTCGATCTCGCTGGAGCCATCTTTTAGCTCGGCCAGGGCTTCAGTGGCGGCTGCTTTGACGATTTCACGAATGCGATCGACGCGCTGACCGCCTTCTTTTTGGGCCTTTTCCCACTCAGTTTTAACGCGATCTTGTACAGGGTTGGTCATGGGGTTTCTCCGATTTAAAATGGGGTTTGCAGGTTAAACATTTGGCTTAAAATGGCCTAATCTGGGCCCGGTAGAGGCCTGTACTCTTTGAGCAGGCATCGCTCTAGGGCTAGATTTTTCTAGACTTACATCACGGCGACAGCATCTACATTGATGACTGATTCGTTCTTGTTCACCGCCGCTGTCATCGTGGTTGACTCGGCTACCTGGTGCAGGTTGCGCTTGCGGTCGAGCAAAATCTGGGTGATTTCGGTAATGGCGATCGTGGCCACTAGGCCATCGTCGATCCAACCCAAAACAGGGAACATATCCGGGGCAATATCAATGGGGCTGACTAGGTAAACCAGGGTACCCAACAACACAACCCAACGATATTTCGAGTTACGCAGTAACTGGCGATACCAGTTCATCACAGGCTTACCAAAAATCCGCTTTGCCATTGCTATTTCCTTGAGCCGACAAAACTATCTTGTCAGAGTTAACGGGTTAGCACAGGTGTGGCTTACCCATGGAACAGCGGGGTTTTTACACCGAATAGACCGTATCGAGAAAGCCGTCGGGGGGGCATTAGCTTAGGCGAAGAAGGCATGTCAGGAGTCAGAATACACTTCCCTCCTGACTCCTGACTCCTGACTCCTGTCTTCTTTTGTGAGCCAACGTGTCCCGGCTGACGTTGACATCCACCCATCTGCCTATCCCAACGAAATCTCGTCTCACCAGGGCTTCCAGGGTATGATGTGGCAGATTTTGGTGGTAGCCAGGTTATGTCTTCATTCCAACTGCGCATTTATGTTCCGCCGCATCCCCTGGTTAAGCACTGGCTGGGGGTAGCCCGCGATGCCGATACGCCGGGGCCGTTGTTTCGCTCGGCCATGGAAGAGCTGGGCCGCTGGCTCACCTACGAGGCGATTCGCGACTGGTTGCCCACCATAGATACCACGGTCAATACGCCTCTCGGCCCGGCCCCGGCGACCTTTATTAACCCCGAGGTGCCAACCATGATCGTGCCAATTTTGCGGGCGGGGCTGGCCCTCATGCCGGGCATTCAGGCGCTGCTGCCCCTGGCTTCGGTGTATCACGTCGGCTTTGTGCGCAATGAAGAGACCCTGGAGGCTAGCTGCTACCTAAACAAGCTACCCGATCGGATTGACCCCCAAACTCGGGTGCTGATCAGTGAGCCCATGCTTGCGACCGGCGGCACCATGATGGCCATGATGGCCGAGCTGACCCAGCGGGGCATTGACCCCGCCGCCGTGCGCGTGGTGTCGATTGTGGCAGCCCCACCGGCCCTGCAAAAGCTGGCCGCTGCCTACCCCACGGTGACCATCTACACCGCCATGATCGATGAGGTGGTAAACGAGCATGGGTTTATTGTGCCGGGGCTGGGGGATGCGGGCGATCGCACCTTTGGCACCTAGTTAGGTGGGTCGGGGGTGACTGGCTGCCTATCCCAATCCAACGAATCGGCCCTGGCGGACAGGTTCCGCTAGATCGCCCGCTGGATCCAGCGGGGGCATTGTGCTCTGGGACTAGCCGTAGGGCCAACTGCGCTGGCACAATGGATGCATCACAATGCATGGAGTCTGTGCATCGGTTCGTTGGATTAAGTTCTTTTGGGTGAGATGGATAACGACCTATGAGTCAGCAAGATAACTTTGTCGGCGGATTTCTGCTCGGTACCCTGGTGGGCGGAGTTCTGGGGGGCGTTGTGGGTGCCCTAGCAGCCTCGCGGATTCAGGGGGGTAAGGCTAAGCCGCTGTCGCGGCCCAAGGTGGACGGTGAGCTGGCCTTTGGCGAGTTTGACGATGCCACCGAAGACAGCATCGAAGCGGCCCGGCTGGGGTTAGAAGCTAAGATCGCCCAGCTCAACGAAGCCATTGACGACGTTCGCCAGGAGCTGGGCGGCATCAACGGCCACGCTGAGCATTCCTGGGAAAGCCCTTCCCGCATTGACTCCTAGACTCGTTTAGCTAAGCGCCATGGGCCGCTCAGGTGTCGCCCTGAGTCCGGGGTTTCAGCTTCACGCTAGCCCTAGGATGGGCCTCAGCTAAAGCACTCTTAAGCAAATCTACCGACTTTGCCCGGTTCCCAACGAAGCAAACCGTTACACTAACTGACAGAACAAGGATATTCCGTGTATTGTTGGTAACGACTACCGCCGAGGTTCTCAAATGGACATATTGGTACAAACCCTCTCAACCTTTCTTTCGATCTACACGGTGCTGCTCATCGTGCGCATTCTTCTGAGCTGGTTTCCCAATGTAGACTGGTTGAGCCCTCCGTTCTCAGTGCTGAGCCAGCTGACCGATCCCTACCTAAATCTGTTCCGTTCGATCATTCCGCCCCTGGGTGGCATCGATTTGTCCCCCATTCTGGCCTTCTTGCTGCTGTCCTTTGTGCGTCAGGGGCTAGTGGCGATCGCAGCGGCCACCGCATCCTCCTACGCGTCCTTCTAGGCACCCACGGCCCAAATTGACCCTGAGCCCCAGCGCTAGACTCTCTGCAAACCATAGAATCTGGCGCTGGGGCTTTGAGTTGATTTGAAATGGGTTGATTTGAAATGGGTTGATTTGAAATGGGTTGAGTGGATGGTCGGAAGATAGTCCTTCGCGGCGGTTCAGAGGCCAGGGTTCCCTATAATGGGGATTTGCGATCGTTTGCCATTCATCTGCCCCTAGCTATGTCGTCTGACTCCAACCGCCCTGGCCAAAGCGCCTCCAGCCTTGACGAAATTCGCGCAGCCCGGCTGCAAAAAGTTGACGATCTCAAGCAGCTTGGCCTTAACCCCTACGCCTACCGGTGGGATGTAACCGCCAACACCGCCGACCTCCAGGCCACCTATGCCGGCCTAGCCGCCGGGGAAGAGGTGGATGTCGCAGTAGCCTTGGCGGGACGCATCGTCGCCCGGCGGGTGTTTGGCAAACTGGCCTTCTTTAGCCTGCAAGATGAGAGCGGCCTAATTCAGCTCTACCTGGAAAAGGCCACGATTCAAGAGCACATGGCGGCCACGGATGAAAACGCCTTTGAGCACCTGAAGCAGCTCACCGATGTGGGTGATATTCTCGGCGTACGGGGCACCATCAAACGCACTGAGAAGGGCGAGCTCTCGGTCAAGGTGCAGGAGTATGCCATGCTGACCAAGGTGCTGCTGCCCCTGCCCGACAAGTGGCACGGCCTCACCGATGTGGCCAAGCGCTACCGCCAGCGCTACCTCGATTTAATTGTCAACCCCACCGCCCGCGACACCTTTCGCAAGCGGGCGCTGATTACCACGGGCATTCGCCGCTACCTAGAAGACCGGGGATTTCTAGAAATTGAGACCCCGGTGCTGCAAAGCGAGGCCGGGGGGGCCGAGGCGCGCCCCTTCACCACTTATCACAACACCCTAGAGATGGATCTCTACCTGCGCATTGCCACGGAGCTGCACCTGAAGCGGCTGGTGGTGGGGGGCTTTGAGCGGGTGTTTGAAATTGGCCGCATTTTTCGCAATGAAGGGGTGTCTACCCGCCACAACCCTGAATTTACCAGCGTGGAGTTTTACCAGGCCTACGCCGACTACTACGACTTTATGGATCTGACCGAGGATCTGGTCGCTACCCTGGCCAAAGGCATTCTCGGCACTCTGAAAATCACCTACCAGGGGATAGACATTGACCTGACTCCGCCCTGGACGCGGGTGACCATGCACGACCTGGTGCGAGAGCATACGGGGCTCGATTTTCTTCAGTTCTCCACCCTAGAGGCGGCCAAGGCCGCCGTCCAAGACCTGAAGCTCCACGGCGTGGAGGACTGCGACTCGGTGGGCAAGCTGCTGAACGAGGTGTTTGAGCAAAAAATTGAGACGACCCTGATCCAGCCCACCTTCTTAATTGACCACCCGGTGGCAATTTCACCGTTGTCGAAGCCCCACCGGAGCAAGCCCGGCGTGGTCGAACGCTTCGAGCTGTTTGTGGCCGGGCGCGAAATCGCCAATGGCTTCTCGGAGCTGACCGACCCCATCGACCAGCGCCACCGGTTTGAGCTCCAGGCCGCCCGCAAAGCGGCGGGGGACCTGGAGGCCACGGGGGTAGACGAAGACTTTCTCACCGCCCTGGAGCATGGCATGCCCCCCACCTGCGGCGAAGGCATTGGCATCGATCGCCTGGTGATGCTGCTGACCGATAGCCCCAGCATTCGGGATGTGATTGCCTTTCCGCTGTTGAAGCCGGAGCGGGATGACTAGTACCACTCCGCGGAATCCAAAATTAAAAATGCAAAATACTGCCACCACTAACGTTTAAGTATTTTAGGTGGTTGCCCTATTTATGCCTTGATGTGCAGGTATTACCGTTGGCCCTAACGATCAGCTCCCAGCCCGAGGGCCAGGAGCTGGTCAAATATAAGGAGTTCAGCTAGTAAGTGGGGTTCTGTATAGTAATGGTCGCGGTGGGCTTGCCCGGTTATGACTCACCCACGCATAAGATTCCCACAACTCTGCCCAAAATCCGAACGGAATCGAAATAAAATCTGAATCTTTATCGCATTTTCATCCAGGGGGAAGGGGTCTGACCCCTCAGTTTAGCCACGATGGGTTAGGCTTCGACGGGGGTCACCCTAGCCCGATACAGCAGGCGATCGCCCTGACGATAGCCCACGTGGGTCACCCGCACTGGTTGTCCTGGGGTGAGCAAGGCTCCCTTGGGCTGATGCACCGTGGGGTCAAAGGCTACCTCAGCCCCCACGGTTTCAATGGCGGTCACCCCCCAGCCCCGCACGAGGGCTTCCACGGGCCGCACCAGGGGAATGAGTTTGTGGGCCGGCAAGTCGTCTCTCTGCTGGGCTGCCTGGGCGGCGGTGGGCCACTGCACCAGCCAGGACTCGATCTGGGCGATCGCCTCCTGTTGCACCTGCTGACGCACCGTATCGGCCTGGGCGGCGAGCTGCTGTTGAAGGCGATCGCACTCCTGGCGCAGGGCCGATTCTTGGGCCAGGGCTTCAGGCGCAAGAATCGACTCAGAGTCGGCTCTCGGTGGCGATGATGCAGGGCCAAACCTGTCCACCAGCGTCGTCATCGGCACCCTCAGAGCCTGGCTCAGCGCTTGTAGCGTAGCCACCCGCAGTTGCCCCACCTGCCCCTGCCGTAGCCGATCGATGGCTGAGCGGGGCACACCGCTGGCCCGGCTGAGGGCCCGGTAGCTAGCCAGGTCTGCCGCAGTCATGAGCGATCGCAACGCCAAGCTATGATCCACCGAGTCAGCGATAAGATGCGTCGTCTCCGGTTCCAAACGATGATGCTCCCTCAGAGAATGGTGTAGCGGCCCTCCAGCGGGCCGAGGCAGGATATCTTGTTGATGCCGGCGCCTGAGCGCCGCGCCGCCTTACCCTGACGCGAAGGCAGAGGTAGCGTACTATACCTCAAGCTTTAAGGGTTCGGGCGAATCAAGTCTACCAAGTTCTTTATTTCTTAGGAGACTTCCAGAAAAGAAGATACCCCCTGTAGGGGCGCAGAGCCCTGCGCCCTGGGGAAGAAGCAAAATTCTTGGGTATCAACTTAAGCCGGGACAGGTTGACTGTGCCAGGGATTGGGCTGTTGTGACGAAGAGGACCGTCTAGGCCTGGGTAACTCCGTAAAGGTACTCAAGACTGACTCAAAGAGGTCA
>Ga0169931_10008616_pt1 | contig 14847 bp, 8 predicted proteins | sample Kivu_15m_20L_FD_129675 | JGI IMG/M metagenome (GOLD analysis project Ga0169931, IMG submission 129675) | Freshwater microbial communities from Lake Kivu, Western Province, Rwanda to study Microbial Dark Matter (Phase II) - Kivu_15m_20L... | ecosystem: Environmental > Aquatic > Freshwater > Lake ...
GCAATAGCACATGCAGCACCTGGATTATTCGTAGCGATGAGATTTAAAATCCCAATTAAAGACTGAATCATACGTATTGTAAGCGAAGAAAAATAAATGTTGTTTTCGGATGTATCATGAGTTGTATGATGATGTTTAAAACAAAACGATTGTAGGATCTTGGATAGACAGGGTAGGATACGCATTCGAGCGACTAATGTCCATATTGGATCACGAATAAAAGCGTGTCCATCCTTGGTAGCAGTTTCAGATTGTGAATCCGTCATCATAGTAGAATAATTATTCGATACCTTGGTATTCTCTTCTTTGTCAGTACTTGCATTGTTGGATGTGTGTCGATTCTTCGTATCCTCCTCATCCTCTTCATCTTCATTCTCATGACTCATATGACTAGTAGTAGTACCTCCTACCACCAAGGGTACATTATCATCAAGGAAATAAATTTGATATAGTATAGAATCCCAATGAAGTTTTTCAAGTATTGTCAAAAAGAAGTACGAGGTGGATAAAGATGAATCATCCATGGTATCTTTTATCTCATTTCTTGGAATTACCAATGGCTGTGAATCATCCAATGGATTCGTAGTATCCGTAAAAGAAGAACTAGGGGTTGGTGGAATCGTAGGAGTATATTGTGAAATAAATAAAAGTTGATATATAGAATGTAAAACATGAGAAAATAAAATCTCATGTTTGTAAGGGGTTGGTGTATCCAAAAGATAACGTAATGCCACCGGAAGATAAATCGGTATATGAAGATCTGTTTTATAGAAAGAAAGCATATCGTCCACCCTAAGTGAGTTGGATGTTGTTGTTTCATCCTTTCGACTTATCCATTTCTTGTTATTGGTTATATTTATACGAATGTAGTTTTGTAATAATTCATCAATACGTTCAGCTGCATAAACAATTTGACGATATGAAGTTGATCGTAATAAAAGTGTCATATCTTGTATAGAGGATGGATTATACGGAAATGAAGAAGATGAGGGCATGGATGAGTGGTGATACATATCAATATCATCATTATGATCATGTATTATACGAGAATCTTCATCTGTATAATCATGTCTAGGAATACTATGGGAAGCATTGAAATCAGAGATATCCTGTGTGTATCGTTTGGATACAGATGACGAAGACACCCATGATGATGAATGTCTAGCGAAATACATGTCTTGTAAGGAAGAAGATGATATAATCGGGTTGGGATGATCCTGTGTATTCTTCCTAGTAGGAAAGAGAGAGAGAATAATGTCATTGGTCTTCGTCGTATCAGCAGCTGTAGTATCACAATTGTGATGGCCATCATCCTCATCATCATGAACGACAATAGTATCACATGTACGAGTCATCGATATTTCTGTTTTCAATTCCGTCCCATTCAAAGGACTGCTACTACTATTACTATGTGCTTTTCGTTTGGATTTCAAATATACAAAAAAAACTGATAAATTTCTTCTTTTCTTTGTTTTATTTGTTGTAAAGTCAAATGTTGTAAGAGAGCATCGGACGCCTTGGAACTACTGCCAAAATCAATTGTCGCATCTGATTTGTTGTTGTAGTTAATGATCTGTTCTGATTTCATCAGTGATGATGAGTGACATATCCTCACGGCATCCGTGTTGGATGGGATAAGATTCTTATTGTTGAATGATGTCGAAAGAGTATTCGTCGATCGTCGTACGAATGTACCGATGGGAATATCCAGAGATTGGAATCCATGATCAGGACTTATTGCAGAGGGTTTCTTCGTCGAGTTACTATAAGTTTCATTGTGGATGAACATGTGATTGACCCTTTCCGTAATTTGTTGAACTTTAAATACCTTGGGGGCTGTTGATCCTGTTTTTGTACTGTCCTCCTTCTCCTAATAGAAAGACATTTCAGTGATGGAAGCAATGTAATAGACGATGCAAAAAATATACGACATACGTACCATCACATCGAACCGTTCGAAGACCCGTTACCATTCGATACTTATTTAGACAAATAATAACCGTAACGGGTATTTCCGATTATCGACGTCTTATATAATGGTCGATTATAAATGATAGTTCAACTGTTTGAACATCGGATTATTGATGCACGCAATCCATCACAGATCACAGGACGACAGGGACAAATCCCCGCTCATCCAACCTCAACAAATATTAATCTTTATTGGTAATTTTCCTATCGTCATCCGTTTCCATAGTCCACGTATCCGTCGCTACGTGCAGACAAATGCAAAGAAAATTCATGAAAGTACGGAACAGTGGCAAGAGGTTTGATGCTTTGTTCGAGGAAGCTCAGCTCCTTCCCAAACAATCTCCGGTCAAAGCCGTGGCTTATCGAGAAAAAGTTGCACTTGAAAACGGATCGATAGACTCATCAGAATTCTCAAGTAATCCTTCGTTTGGATCCTGCGATGAGTTAGACTCCTTTGTGAATGTCTCCATCTCGGGGATTCTCTCAGACGATGATATATCCTCTATTCAAGCGAATGATAAACATGGAAGCAAGAGTCTACCTCGATTCACTGTCAATACAACACGAACTCGAGCGCTCTTGGGGGCACAACCTGTGTTTCAAAAGCGGAAAAATAATCATGTCAACCCCATGGGTGGTGAAAATTCATTATCGTCTACGAAAACACCCCCACTCACGCCCAACTCTTCTGAAATTATAAGTGTTTATTCATCCTCGAATAACAAAAAGAATCATACAAGGGATAAGAACGTGCTATTCGCCGATGCTGAAAATGATTATGATAATCATCAACAAGTGGAAATACCGTTAAATCAACTTTCAAAGTCCATACGAATACAATCCAGTACGTTCTCTCCGCATGCAGTCCATTCATCCATACCGAGAAATGCGTCTTTGCATTTATCATCATCAGAATCGTCCTTGTCTAATCCTGAAATCAGTCGAGGAGATGATGACGATCATCCTTTTGATAGAACGGGGGACTTTCATGGGACATCGAGCCATCATACCACGGGGCATTGTAACACTAAGGCTGCTTTAGAAGTAGAATTATGGAAAGAAATACTTATGACTCGCGTTAGTAGGCTAGGACCTCATGACTTGGCGGTAGCTAAAGGTCTGAATGAACTAGGTGCAGCGCATGTACGAAACAAGCAATATACAGAGGCCTTAGCCGTTTATAAGAAGGCAGCACGTATTTTACGTCAACATCATGGAGATTTAAGTTTAGCTGTAGCACATGCCTTGGATAAGGTAGGATTAGCAGCATCTCTTTGTCCTACCACAACGGATCCCTCCATGACATTAGAATCCCCAACCAGCAGCTCCTCCCCCACACATCAACAACAGCAGCATGGTGAAAATCTAGAATGGGGATTGGTGGCCATAAAGGAAGCCTTAAAAATTCGATTGCATTTTCTTGGACCTTGGCATGTAGATGTGGTAGACACGCTGAATAATCTTGCCGGGATTTATCTTCGTAGAAATGAAAAGCATAAAGCCTATGATGCATATCTACAGGTCCTGACTGTGCGTATCGCCATCTTCGGTAAAAACCATGCAAGTGTGGCTATAACAGCTCAAACTCTTGGAATTGTATCTATGTCGATCTCAAATTTTCATCAAGCTATGAATTTCTTTACAGTTTGTCTTAGTATTTACAAAAGGGGAATGCATTTAAAAGATGGTCATCCACTCGTACAACAGACGTTCAAAAAGATGGATAAAATGAGGAGTGTTATTGAGCGTACCGACTTGTGTCGTGGATCGAATCGAGTCACGTAGTGGAGCGTACAGTTTTGAAAATGGTGTTACAAGGTACCCTAGTGATTCACGGTTAATGTAAATAATGAGTAATGATAAAACTTAAAAAATCAAAATTCAAATGCCGATCTCGAAAAAATGACGGGAGCAGATCCTGTAGGTACAGGGTTATTCTCAGCTGGATGACGGAAGGACTGTATACAGTACCGATTGTGTATGTACAAATATTTATGCTATCATTACAGTACATACTAATTAAAATTCCCTGTAAAATAATAAACAGCATTCGTCTTTCATCGTCTCCATCAAATCGTTTGACCCATCCTATATCCTCCAAAATCTTACTGCTTTCACTGTTATACTAGTCCCCATGGAATTCGATGAGTTTGGGAGGGAAATCCCCTTCGGCTCAGATCCATCGTCGGAAAGATGGCGGTACACCAAGGCCCAACAACAACATCTTCATCATCCCAATAGTAGTCAAAGTTGTGAGAGAACAAGTCTCCATTGGAATACAACGCCTCGCAAATCCTTCTCCGAAGATTCAAGGCAGATTAGAGGTCATGGAAGGTCATGGTCTCCTGATACTCATGATCGAAGACGGGACCGTAAGGAACGCATCATGACCAAGAGTGAACCGTTCAAGGAGGACTCTCCGCAATCAAACTATGGTCAAGCACCTCTTCTTTGTGAAAGATTATGGCAGGATCATGCGACTATTGTAACTTCTCACAATCAAAGTCGCGTTGGTTATAATCGGAATCAATCATCCACCGGCGAAAACTCAGATGAGGCAACATCGAATGAGCTTGTTGCTCATTATAATAAGAATGAAGAAGTCACGATAAATGTCGCTGAAAACGGATCTTCATCCTACACCGGATACGTTCACAATTACTGCCTTGAGTTTGTGCAAACCTTCTTAAGACATCACTATGAAGAATCATGGCTTCGTCAGCTTTACTCACCCTTGGGATATAGGAGGATGACAGTAAAGTTTTTTGAAATGGCTAGCAATGAAGCCGGGTATATGATGCAAGAAGCGACAGAACTCGGTGTTGCATTTATCACAAATGCCCGTTTGGGGTCTGGAATTAAAGCAAATATTGTCTCTTCTGGAAGAGAACTCAGTCTCCAAAAAAAAAGGACGCACGAGGAGTTTATGGGGAACCCGTCTGTGTCGTCATTATCAGTAGCATTATGCTCATCGGATAGACTCAATACGATTCCTTTTTCTCATGTTCATCATGCACTCAAGAAGATGGCTATTTTGAAAATTCTTCAGGTCCCTCCCTTTGTCTCTGATTTGCAAGTACTTCGTACTTTGAATGAGCTTGCGCAACTTTCTGATAATAGGACTACAACTATTGAAGTGATCAGCTCACCAGTGATCAACGGGACGTTTGGAATATCCGCTATCTTAGCCTCGAATATGAGCAATCCATGGCTAAGCGGTATAAATGTTGCTAGGGAATACATGTCCGGCTCAGAAACGAACACATCACATGATATTACCTTGTCCAACAATACATCTCTATTAGCAGCATGGACAAATGCTTCGACCAACAACAGGAATCGTGTTTCAGATACATTCCTGTATAGGACATGCTGGGCGATCCTTCCAACGTTGGACTCCAAGGTAAATATGTGCCGATCTTTAATGCGGTCTTTTCTTTTGAACTACCCTCAAAAATAAACTCATACATGATTCACATTGGATGATCATTTCTACACCATAGAAAAAGCTTTTACAGACTCTGACAAAAATGAATGATGAAATGGAAAACTCAGTCGAAGGATTCGAAGAAACTCGCACAAATTATGATACCTCATCTTCAAGGGATACTTCTCATAAGCTCCTGAAGCTATTTATTGATTGCTCTGATCCGTACGGTCGATTTACAGTCACTGAAAATGGGAAAGTTGTGGAAAAACCCGCAATCACTCAGCGCAAATCTACAGTTCTTGTAGTGAATGACGAAACTTCGCCTCAACAAATTTCAATCGCTGTTCTATCAGCAGCAATTTCAAGTAACAAGCGTGTTCAAAAAGATAAGGAGTCCGCAATATCCATAGCAAGGGCCTTGGACGAGTTGCGTCAAATTCCAAAGGGAAAACGCATTGACGATCTACTCAACATAGTTGCTCAACTACAATCGAACGATTCGTCCTTGAGTAAAGAAGTTTCTAATCTTACTATGGAGAAAAAGCAACCGTCTGTGGAGGATCTTCTTGACATTACTATAGCCTATCTTCGACGCGTTCATCTCCTATCGTATTACAACGGCTGTAAGCTATCAGATAATTTTGGTGCAGCATTAGGAACATATCATCCTGTTGGGACAATATATCTACGTCTTAAGGGAGCCGATGAAATTCTTGAAAAGATGGATGAAAATACTGAGTTGGGATTTAAAAAATATGATGATTCGTTAGCAAATGATAGTAATTCTAACTCCATCGGAAATGAAACCGATACGACTGAATCTCCAATCGATACAGATATAATTAAAAAAGATATGCTGGTTCGATTGCTTGATCAGAGTATTGATAGAGCCTTGAATTGTTCCACAAACATATTGGCTAAGGGTGGAAATAATTGTATCCTTAACAACGAGTTGAATGCTACTGCGGACGAAATAGAGTTACTGGAGGAGAAAACCAAAGTTGCATGGGTGAATAATCACTGCTTGCTCGATACTGATGGAAGAGCACGTTGTACTTTCCATTTTTGTCGTAAGTTATTCAAGGATAAATCGTTTCTGGAAAAGCACCTTATCAAAAAACATGATGCATACCTGGAAGCTGCATTATCTAAATGTCATGATGATTATATTACAAGAGTATGGACAGAAGACATTCATCGCCCTGTTCCACCTGTCTTGGTCGATTGTGGCTCTAAGTTCGGCTTCAAGCCATGTATGATTCGAATGATAGATGGAAAGTATGCTATTGATGATCCTGAACCAGAGCTTGTTCGTATCTCCGAGGAGAGAATTCAGCTTAAACTTCGACGAGAAGCAGAAGAAAATCGTAGGCGAGAGTATTATTACCGACTCAACGAAGAACGAAGGAACAAAAAACAGTTTTCGGATACCATAATTGATGTAAATGCAACTGTTGAACCATTTATGTCCGTCGGTCATGAGACAAATCCAACATTTTCCAACAAAAAAAACTCATTTATTGATGTTGATGACATGAAAGATGAGAAAGTAATGCTTTCATTTGACGACATTGATCTATCAAAAGTTTCCGCTAAGACGACGACGAAGAAGAAAAAGAAACTACTTTAAATGTGCGCAGTACCAATGGTAGCTAGTTCCATTCAACATAAAATGAATATTAAATAACTCGTATAATGCCTGATTTAATACTATGTTTGGAAATCTTCTCTTTTCACATTCTACAATAATAATTCCCTAGACGTCGAATGAAATATTTATTCGGATGGGTTTTATATGCGTTTCTAATGATGATTTAACTCCTTGAAATGTTTTACCTATGCACTTCTGATTTCACAACTTTGATATCCCCCTTGGCATGCGGTTGATACTGATTGGAATGAATGCGGTATTCAATGATTCTCGTGGCTTCACTTGGAGTCATGTTTTTAATTTTTTCAAGTGAGTAATCAAGTTGTTGGTGCAAGTATTGTTTCTGGTTTGCCGTCAGCATGAAAGGAATCCTCGCTGAACTATGAGAGTCTGTGACATTTTTACCTTGAAAAACGTATCTCCAAATACCATAATATCGCATAAGATTCATTTCACGATCCACATGTGTAACGAGTCTCACCAAAGATGTGTTACTTTCCGAGTTACGTAGCTGTAGCCTATGGATGGATTTTCGTAGCTCAATCAAAGACCTTGGCTTTTCACGTAATAAATGCCGGATGATGCTGTATGAGTCTTGAAGTCGAACTTTCCATAGATGAAGATTGCCGTGTTGAAATTCTTTCATGTCAAATAGTATGTTTCTTAACGATGATAGGTGATAGGTGATGCGTGTAGGTATAGTAGAATATTTGCGTGCGCCGGATGATGTCCATCATCGTCGATCGTGCTGCTCATCAATTCGAATGTCGCCATTCATTCTTACAGTTTTGTAATACATGTCATCCTTGACGGGAGGAATCCAAAGTGCATCTTATAATATATGGACAAGTCGAAGGGGATGGAAGGAAATCAGAGGAGCGCGTCTTTTTTATCAAGCTCCACGGTAGGAGTATTAACAACGGTAGTCGATGTATCATTGACTCGTTCTACGACACCATATCAATACAACGACGAGACGGTTGCAGACGAGGTTGATACAAATCAAAGAGACCTGAATTCGATGGACATGCTTCAGCTAACGCTTCGTCCTCGGCCATCTGTTACCTGGGATGAATCCGTGATAAATAACGAAGGTATGAATCGCAAATCGTCAAAGCGCTGTTGCATCTTTCATAAAAAGAAGGACTTCGGGGAATCATCGTCAGAATCGGATGAAGATAGTCAAGGCAATAATGATAACAGCAGCAGCAGCAGCAGCAGCAGCAGTGACGGAGGATTTTCAAAATCCAAAATAAAACCAATACAAAAACAAGAGAAAATTAATAAAATGGCTCGCCAAAAATCAGGGCATCATGGTACTACGAGGCATGTACCAAATTATCAAAGATTTCATGCATAGAGGCGTGAGATCATTCACTAGGTTCGAATATATTTCCTCATGCCTTTTATTACCTCTACTCATCCGTATTTTAATTTATTAGTTATATTCATATGAAATTATTAGTCTTGTAGTTTCTTTGTTCGTCGATATGACTTTTTATAAAACAAGGAAAAAAGAATAAACAGACTCGACATCTCCCATAGCTGGATGTACAGTCCTATATAGTGACTAGTTTGTTTTTGATTGGTCGGCCATAAGTAAACACTGTAAATAGAATATACAATAACGCTGAAGAATTGTAGCAGCTGTGCTTGAGTCAAGTATCGTTTCCATGGACACGGAATTTTCAATAACGCTAAGGAATAGTACCCATACATCAAGACATGAATCGATGAGTTAAATAGTGCACCAAAATATGAATCCCCTCCTGGAAAGTACTTGAGCGCAGCCCACCACGCCCATACAATTGAAAAATGATGATATACATGAAGAAAGGACACCTACAAAAGCGGAGGATGAAAAAAGAAAGATATTCCACAATGTATATTCAGTAGATGATTTGAAAGATAATTTTTTTGAGAAAAAAAAACGTACCTGATCATTTCGACCCCTAATAATCATGAAGTATGTATCAAAGAATTCCAAGTATTTATCACAGTAATGTATCCACAACGCATAAGTTGTGCCATAAGAAGTTGTATAAATATCCCCCACCCATGGATGGCCCATGCGAATCGCATTTAAAAACTTCCAAACCATCCATCCATTGAGGAAAACTTGTGCCGTATTATATACGAGCATGGATTCAAAGACAAGAGTCTTGATATCATACGATTTGGGTACAAGAGTTTCCACTATGTGTCGTAAAATAGGAAGACTTATAAGGTAGGATACGGAGAAAGTAAGAGGGATCCAAAATGAATGTATAGGTCGATTCGCTGCAGGGGTGTCATACTCTGGAATAAAGGTGTAACGCCACCATACAGTGAAGATAGCAGCAATTACACCTAAAGCCAACACTCTTGATAGCATTGATGGCCTACCGCGTTTCTCATGTGTTGATGATGACAAGGCGCACATTCGACAAGGAGAAGCTATTCTTAACTAAGCACCCATAAGCTTTGTTTCTTGAATTTATGTAAATAAACAGAGTTGCACGCTTTTGGTTAAGCCTAAGATAAGCTGCTTTTATCGTGAATAACTCCCAAAGTTGAAATATGGAAACGTCGAGTTGGTCGATGCTTCTATAGTTAACAACAAGGATCTATACTCTGGTGAGCCTTGGGACGATGGTATGATCGCCTTGCGAGGGTATATATAGCCCACACTATTGATGGATGTGACATACACGTCAATGGCATCTTTCCATAGCGCCCCCTCACGCATTATTATTTTCAGTGACGCTCGGCTCGCGTTCATAAAAGGTTCGTTCGACTTACGAACTACTGTACCTATACGTCAGTAAATATTTTAAACACCGAGTTACTCATATATATATATGATTATGTATGTATTTATTTATTTCATGGTCTCGTGGATTTGTAAAACATACGAGATAACATATCGATACTAATGCATCCAATTTTCCCCTCTGTTCCTAGCTCATCTAAAAGAAAATAGATTTGTATGCATGAGGGATGGAGAATATTTGAAATAGAAAAATCTGTGTACTAAGACTTACCAGTGAGTATGCAATGAAAGCAACTCTTGCCTGGATCAGAATCTCGAAGAAGAGTCACATGCATGTAGAGCGGTGAATTTCTACAAACATCGTTCGACTCTTGTGTGCTAGGTTGGATGCAAGGAAGCGTGATAGATTCATGCTTACAAGCGTGATCATCAACCTCAGCATGATGTTTGCTGCTATATGATCTTATTTGCTTTGACACAAGTTCGAACAGATCAGCTAATTTGTCGGGTTGAACAAAACTGTACATGAAAAAAAAATCAAAACCTGTAAAAGCGCTAGGTGATAAAATATGAATAAAATGAATGATATGTCATAACTCTGACCTAAACAATGTCATATTGCATATATTTTGAAGACCCAAACAATGGAGAAAAAAATCGTTACAAGCAATGACTCGACCGGAAAGGGTAGCAATCAGCTGAGGAATATTGCTTTCATAAAATACTTCTTCATAGTCCAGAACAAAATTTTTCTGATGAGATGAAATCTCTGCCCGTCGTCGACTTCGGTGCTTCGAGATATCACCACCATGCTTAATCGAAACATCGACGTTTCGACTTGGACGATCATTACTCCCTATACCACTAAAAACAGCAGCAGTGGAACTAATGCTACTAGAAGATATCGTTTCAAGAAGGTCTCTATCCTCACCGTCTTTGACAGATATCGCCCCAGAATGAGATGTTAAGCGGGATGGCCTGGATTCATTTACTGAGCTTTTGATACTCTTATCTGTTATGTCTGATATACTTGAGCACATATTTCCAATGGACATATTTTTCCTCCCTTCAATGGTATGCATTCCTGATTCAGATGACACTGCACCGTCCTCACTCCCATAGTGATGACTTTCGGACTCAGATGAAATTTTCTTAGTTAAATGTTGATGACCATCGGTATCACTATTTCGATCACTCCACCTTTTCTTCATCGATTCCGACTTCATTTGGTTATCATCATCTGTTAAACTGGATATTTGAGATACGACACTTTCTGGATCGGATCGATTCTCCAATGAAGCCTTATCTTCGTCCATTTTTTGCTTTCGTATCGCAAGATCACATTTTGTACGTTCGATAGCCTCTTCCTTTTCTTTTGTCATTTTCTTAAGATGATGGAGATATTCAACGCAGCGGGAGAGTGTATGATACTTCCCTTTGAGTTCTACCTTCCACCCTGCCTTGACCATACTCTCTCTAAGTTCGTCTATCAGCTCCGTAATTTGTTGTGCACGACGTTGTTCTCGCTCATTTCTATCGGATGTATTCTTTCTATGGTTCATACTTGTACCAGTAGATATGTGTTTTGTTTGTAAGTTGCGATCTCCACTAGGACCAGCTCCCATGCTGGAGTTGGATGGTGCAACAAAAGAAGAGGAACCAGTAGAGTTGTGCCAACGTTGTGCGTCTAAAAAGCTTGATAGAAGTAGATTATTTGGGACCTGGAATATCCCGTTATGGTGATCCTGATGAGCAATCATCGTTTCTTCTCCTGGATGAATATGCGTAGTACCAGGCTCCCCATGTGAAGCACTCATAGGGGGATGATTCTTTTGAATACTAGTATCTGTTATCATGAGTTTGGGATTGATTGTCAAGTGAGATTGTTTATCATGGAAGAAGTGAAGCGTATTCGGTGGATGTAAATTAGATTCCCCATGAGTAACAACCATCGGATCCGTGCTGCAATAAAAAGAATCTAAAACATCCACGGTACTATTGTTTGTAATGACTGCTGATGGGAATAGGGATGAAGAAGTTGCGACAACACTATGTTCACCACTTTTGTGCACATTGTTGGTGGGGGTCCATGGAGACATTCCTGTAGGCCAAAAGTAATTAGGAGGGAAAATAGGCTGCAAAGATGTTCTACCGGTACCATCTGTCATAGCTTGTATAGAATAAGTGTCTTTCAGATTGGAATTATGATTGATCATGAGATGCTGAGGAAGCTTTGTGCTTCTTTGAGAAGAGGACAAGTCTGTAATGGGCATTAGTTGCTGCTGTTGATGCATATTTGACGATCCAGGGTACAAACATTTCGGTTCGGTCTCCATCGCACTTTGGCTTTGAATATGTGCATAGTTTGTGGTCTCGGATGATCCTCCATAGAACGGATATTGAAAGGACCCTTCACCTGATTGTCCCAAGGCCACGGACGACATACTTTGGTCTGCCATGGCGCTGACAAAATTGTTTAGCAAGGAAGGCATCAACGTTGAATTGTTTGACGAGTCTCCGTTTAGAAGGGCCAACACATCAGACCCATCCACAACTAGATCATCATGAGATGGAAGAGTCACCGAGGCATTGATGATTGCCTTGTCAGCAAGATTCACATCCTCTCCCCATACGAGAAGGGAGGAGTCAAAGTCGGTTAAGTCCATGGTAGTATACGTCGGACAACAAGAAGGAATGGAGTGTGTCTTGTAAATGGGAGTGGGAGCGAAGAAACCCGTGAGTGAAACAATTCACGAAGCGAAGGAGCTAAGCGATTCGTGAAGTTGAGGAGCGCGTATCGATCAACTCGCACAACGAAGTTTATAACCAAGGTCAGGTCAGAAGCGAAGCACCTAGTGAAAAATGCTGATGAGATAAAAGATTGGTCCCAATTGCGCCTTTTCGATTGATGTTGCCTTCTTTGATTCTAATGATGGATGTTTGTTGACAAACACCTACCATACAGTAGAAGTAGTAGTAGTACTATTATAGTGTACGAACACAAAACCGAAACATTCGCCGACATCGAAAGTTTTTCTATCTGCCATCTGCCAACATCTGCTACTGCCAGCATCTGTCTGTCTACGAAGCTCGTAGTCTGGCATCTGGCATGCAGTACAGTATACGTAGCCTACATAGTAGCGGTACACATACGTGAAGGAGCGCGCAGGCGTGCTCTGAACTCTGAAGTGGTTTCTAGTGCATGCACGACCGGTTTGTGAGAAGAAGTTGAAATCTCGAGGATATTGTTGCGGAATAATACTTCATCATTCTTTTACGGTGTATTTCATTATCATTGTATTTCTTTCTAATGCTAGTTTAAGAGGATCAGGGCTCCGCGATGGAGGGGTTCAATATATGGATTGAAAATAAAGGATTAAGTACAGCAACTCGTGTCGAAATTCCTGTATTGAAATTCTAGCCAAAAAGTCTATGGATTACTAACTATGTGTACATAAGAAATGTTTCTCTTAAAGCAACTCTCTTGCTAAATTCGATACGTTTGTGTAAGTTCCTGATTCTCTATTCTCCCCTCCTACCTGCATGTTAGTCGGTAAGGAAAATGATGATGATGTATTGTTCTTGGTGTTATACATCAATATCGTAAATCCAAACTTAACCAAGGTATCAATAACTCGAGTATCATATTCCAGTATAAATTGAATCTTTGTAGGAAAATTTCGTATGAATGCCACTTTTCCTGCCACGGTATTCATAGTCACTATACGATGAGAAGGCAATACATCTTCCGGTAGAAACTGACTTTGATTCTTATAACCGTCGTTAATACAATCATCGTACATCCCTCCCCTCAAAATCTGAATCAGTGATTGTACACGGTGTTGATGTGTCTTGTACCCCTCGTGATGTTTTATGTTTATTCTTCTTGTACTTTGTTGATCTTGATCTAAATCAATAATAAGAAACAAGTTATAATACGTCCCAAGTAAAAACAGTATGTATGGTAATTGCGCACACTGTATATCCTGTTCTTGAATGACAATAATGACATTGCAGCCTTTCGGTCCTGGTATATCAAAAGGTAACACAGATAGCGACGAGGCACAAGAAGGGGCAGAAGTAGAAGAAGACAATGAGGAAGTCTTGACAGTAGGCGTATATATGGATCGTGAGGATGTAAATAACTTGGCTAGGACTCTTGCACGATTACGTTTATTTCCTTCTCGAGTCGACACTCGAGAAGCCTCAGCTTCATACTGTGCAGCCTTAGAAAATCGAAAAGGTAGGATGCCTCCTCGATCATCCACAAGACTGGAAAGAGCGAGAGTTGAAGAAACATGCGGTGGTTTCGTCGTGATTGTCCGTATCAGAGTGTCCATGGAATCATCGTCTTTCGATACGGGATCTGAACCGATGGCTACTATTCCTTTAGAATAAGCGCGAGCATTGACATGGGAGTTGGTAGGAGTTATACTTGTCCTAGGAGAAGAGCGAGTGTGTGTAGAATCACGTTGGGGGTCCACTTGTAGTTGTTGCTGTAGGACTTGCTCCTGTTCTTGCTGCTGTCGCGTCTTGTTTCTCAAGAGGGAATTCGCAGCTTTCCATACGATCCATGCCAATAAGATAGTGAGCGTAAGAGTCCCAGTCACTGCTGGTATTGATGGGGGCCATGATGATGATGGTGATGATGATTCAGGCCGATCCGTATGAGTCATTCTCTCGGTGGAGCCAGCGATTTTAGTTCCACGTCCAAACAAATCTTGGAAATTCCAGGTGGATTCACGGACTTTGTGGTGACTGAATTGGAGAAGCAGTAGATCGACCGCCGACGAGGACAATGATACTGTAATCATCACAGTGTCGAAGACAAACATCTAGCTAATAGGGGGGCGGGTACGGGTAATTCCCTCGTGTACAGCATACTGTAGCCTACATACTGTACAGCATGTAGGGCGGCTGCTCGCAGGCAGACGTAGAGGCCCATAGGGAGCGTACGCCGCACGCATGGTGTGCATACGTACGTGATCAGTACGGATGCACTCATTGCTCCCAGACTCTGGTCTATGAGGCTAACGCCTCATA
>Ga0169931_10008617_pt1 | contig 14847 bp, 8 predicted proteins | sample Kivu_15m_20L_FD_129675 | JGI IMG/M metagenome (GOLD analysis project Ga0169931, IMG submission 129675) | Freshwater microbial communities from Lake Kivu, Western Province, Rwanda to study Microbial Dark Matter (Phase II) - Kivu_15m_20L... | ecosystem: Environmental > Aquatic > Freshwater > Lake ...
ACGGCGCCGGCGGCCTGTTTGCTGCGACGCTTGTAGGCGCCCTTGAGCGCCGCGCCGAGCACCTCGACGAGCGGCGCGTTGCCCGTGACGAACACGGCTTCGTCGCGCAAACGTCGATCGAAGGCCAGTTTCAGCCCGACCAGCGTCTTGCCGGCGCCGGGCGCGCCCGAGACGAACACGATGCGCTTCTCCCGCGCACGCAACGTGCGCTCCGCAAGTTGTGCGACCTCCTCGGCGCAGCGCTCGATCAACTCGACCGGGGCGGCGTGCGCTGCGATGGCGCTCACATCGTGCTGCCCGTAGAGCGAAATCGCTGCGTCGAGAATGGTCGACGAAGGCGCGAAGCGCGCCGCGAGCCAGCGCGCGCCGTCGACAGGCGCTGCGGCTCGACGTTGCTCCAGCGCGAAACGCAGCGCCGCGTGCAAACCCGGCGCGTTGCACTCGATCGGACGCGCGAGCACGCCGTCCCACGGCGCGCGGTGAAAGCCTGCACGGCCGACGCGCTCGGGACGCTTGGCGTCGAGGGTCAGAGCCAGTACCGGGGCCACGATGGCGTGCTCCTCGAGCACGACGCGCCGTGTTTCCTCGTGGAATTCGACGAGGTTGATCGCGTAGTTGCTCACCTGCTCGCGCTCCGCGGCGCCCAGGCGCGAGCGCTTGAACTCCACCACCGCGATCACGCCCTCGCCGAGCAGCACGCAGTCCAGGCGCAGTCCCCGTCGTCGGAAATCGAACTCGAGCAGCACCTCGCGGTACGCGGCGAGTTCGGGCGCGGCGAGCGTCGCCTTGAGCAGTTCGATCTGCGTCGCGCGCCGCTCGAGTTCGCGCTGGAGCAGCCCCACGCTCGTGCGCCACTCGGCGTGTTGCTCCGCCTCGACGTGCAGGCCCTCACTGGCCGCACCGCTCGCGAGTTCGCCGACGACCGTCTGGAGCGGATCGCGGACGAAGTGCTCCCGCGACTTGAAGTACCACGCCGCGCCGGCGCTCAAGCGTGCGTGCCTCCCACGCCGCCAGGCTACTCGAGAACCCGCGCTATTCGCCGTCGCCGCGGTAGCGCGTCTGGTTCCAGCCGAGCCGGTCGCGCAGGCGGCGGTACGGATCGAGCTTGGCCCAGGCGAGCAGCGGATACGCGATCGGATGCCGGCGCACGCGCACGATGTCGTCGTGGTGCAGCGGATGGAACGCCTGCCCGTCGACCGCGACCAGCACCGAACCGCTGGCTTCCTTGAGCCGCAGCTCGATCGAGCTGTCGGGGTGCAGCACGATCGGGCGGTACGAGAGGCCCTGCGGCGACATGGGAGTCACGATCACGCCGAGCATCGAGGGAAACAGGATCGGCCCGCCCGCAGAAAGTGAGTGCGCCGTCGAGCCCGAGGGCGTGGCGAAGATCAGGCCGTCGGCGCGGTAGTCGGCGACCCAGTCGCCGTCGACCGCCACCGAGATGGTGAGCATCCCCGGCGCGGCGCCGCGTGCGAGCAGCACCTCGTTCAGCGCGACCGCGCGCATCTGCGCGCCGTCGGGCGAGACGATCTGCGCTTCGAGCCGCATGCGCGGCTCGACGATGCCTTCGCCGGCGAGCACGCCGAGCAGCGCCTCGCGCCAGTCGCTCTCGGGTGTGGACGCGAGGAATCCCACGCGGCCGAAGTTGATGCCCAGCGTCGGCCGCGGCGCGTCAGCGAAGGCGCGCACCGCGCCGAGGATCGCGCCGTCGCCGCCGAGGACCACCACCAGATCCGGAAGGTCCGTCTCCGAAGCCGCCTTCGAACGCTGCGCGCGCGCCGCGACGAAGGCGGAGATGTCCTCGACGAGCTCGACCTTCTCGACGCGCTCGCGCAGCCACGGCAAGAGCTCGCGCTGGCACTCGCGCACGCCGTCTTTCGCCATGTCGGCCGCGACCAGCACGCGCTTCACAGCGCCGGCCTTGGGAGCGCCGGGCTGGCGTGTCGCGCGCGCGCGTTTGGCGAATTCGCTGGAGGCCATGGGAAACAGACCCGCCGCTCGAGGCGCCACGGGATGCCCTAAGAAACGCGCTGAGCGGGCGCGAGTTGACGCACGAAGCGTTCGATCGACTCGGCGTCGAGTCCGCACTCGGCGAGTTGCTCCTCGCGCGTCGTCATGTGTTCGATGAAGCGGTCGGGGATGGCGAGCAGCTTGACCTGCGCGCGCGCGTTCGGCGCACGGCTGGCCGCCTCGAGCACCGCCGAACCGAAACCGCCGGCGCGTTGGTGCTCCTCGAGCGTGACCAACGTGCGGTAGAACGCGAGGTGCTGGAACAGCAACTCTTCGTCGAGCGGCTTGGCGAAGCGCGCGTCGACCAGCGCCGCGCTCACGCCGCGCTGGCGCAGCCGCTCGACCGCGTCGATGGCTTGGTTGACGAGCGCGCCGAAGGCCCAGATCACGACCGAGTTGGCGCGTTCGTGGGGCTCGACGTCGAACAGCACTTCCGCCGTGCCGGGCAGCATCTCGCGCCGTTCGCTGGCGTGGATGCGCTCGACGCCAGGGCAGTTGTCGCGCGGGTAGCGCACGCCGACCGGTCCCGAGAGCGTCAGCGACATCTCGAGCATGCGGCGCATGTCGGTCGCATCGCGCGGCGCACACAGCGTGAAGCCCGGGAAGGTGCGCAGGTAGGCGATGTCGAACACGCCGTTGTGCGTCGGGCCGTCGGCGCCGACCAGGCCGCCGCGGTCCATGCAGAACAGCACCGGCAGGTGTTGGAGCGCGACCTCCTGGAACACCTGGTCGTAGGCGCGCTGCAGGAACGTCGAGTAGATCGCCGCGACCGGGCGCAGGCCGGCTTTCGCCATCCCCGCGGCCATCGCGACCGCGTGTTGTTCGGTGATGCCCGTGTCGTGGAAGCGCGCCGGCAAACGCTCGGCGAAAGCCTCGAGGCCGGTGCCCGACGGCATGCCCGCCGTGAGCGCGTGCACGCGCACGTCGCGCTCGGCGATCTTGAGCAGCGCGTCGGCGAAGGCCTTGGTGTAGGCGGGACCTTGCACCTTGGCGGGAGCGCTCACCGGCGCCGGCAACTTGGAGGACTCGGCCCCCGCGACGCGCGGCGCGGGCGCGCCCTTCACGCCGTGCACACGCTCGGGATGCGTCGGCGCGCTCGGATGGCCCTTGCCCTTCTCCGTCAGCACGTGCAGCAGCACCGTGCCCTCGAGCTCGCGCACGCGCTGCAGATTCTCGACCAGGTACTTCACGTCGTGGCCCGGGATCGGACCGACGTAGGTCACACCCAGTTCCTCGAACACGTGCCCGGGCACGAGCGTGTGGCGCACCACCTCCGCCATGTCCTCGAGCGTGCGGTCGACCTTCTCGCCGATCACGGGGATGGCGTGGAAGAGCTTGGTGATCTCCTCCTGCGCGCGCTGCACGACCTTGGCCGAGCGGATGCGCGAGAGGTAGCGCGCGAGCGAGCCGACCGATTTGGAGATCGACCACTCGTTGTCGTTGAGGATCACGAGCACCTTGCGTTTGCTCGCGCCCGCGTAGTTCAACGCTTCGAACGCGACGCCCGCGCCCAGGCTCGCGTCGCCGATCACCGCGATCGAGTGCGGAGCTTCGCTCTCGTGCGTCGCGCCGAAGGCGAGGCCGAGCGCGAGGCTGATGCTCGTACCCGCGTGGCCGGTATGGAACTGGTCGTAGGGCGACTCGTCAGGGTGCGTGAAGCCGCACAACCCGCCGGTCTGGCGCAGGGTCGAGAAGCGCGCGCGCCGACCCGTGAAGAGCTTGTGCGGGTAGCACTGGTGGCTCACGTCCCACACGCAACGATCGCGCTCGAGGTCGAAGACGTAGTGGAGCGCCGTCGCGAGTTCGACGACGCCCAGGTTCGAACCGAGGTGGCCGCCGGTCTGCTGCACCGAGTGCAGCAGGAACTCGCGGGTCTGGGCGCACAGGACCGGCAGCTCGTCGAGCGTCAGTCGTTTGAGGTCCGCCGGGCTGTCGATCCGCGCGAGCAGGTCGGGAGCGCTTGGGCTGGGACGCGGCGCGGAGGAAGACGATTCGGGCATAGCAGGTTTCCCGGGGGGACAGATCATCCTTGGCGATGTCGTCCGGCAATGCAACGCCCGCCGCCGCTGGGCCGGGAGACGGTTGAGCAGTTGGAGCGGTCGCGAATCGACGAATTGGGTTCGATCACGAGCGTCGATCGAGCAAGAGCGCGCCAAACCCAAGCGCGGTGGCCGCGAAGGGCCCGCCCAAGTCCCGCGCCAGGGCCTGGGCGGCCTCGGCCTGCTCGGCGGCGTAGGCGCGCGCGCCCTCCAGCCCGAGCGCCGCCACCAGCGTCGGCTTGCGCTGCGCGGCGTCCTTCCCCGGCGTTTTGCCCAGGCTGGCGAGGTCCGCGGTCACGTCGAGCACGTCGTCGATGGCCTGGAAGCAGCGCCCCAGAGCGGCGCCCCAGGCCTCGACCTGGTCGCAGCGGCGCGCCGAGGCGCCGGCGGCCTCCGCGCCCAGCCGCGCCGACGCGGCGATCAGCGCGCCGGTCTTCATGGCCTGCATGCGCGTCACTTCGCCCAGCCCCGAGGCCGCGGCCCCGGTCAAGGCCATGTCGAGCACCTGCCCGCCGACCATCCCGCGCGCGCCGACGGCGCTCGCGAGCGTTCGGACCAGCGACGAGGCGTTGCCGCGCGGCGCGCGCGCCACGTGCTCGAAGGCGAGCGACTGCAGCGCATCCGCGGCGAGCAGCGCGAGCGCCTCGCCGAAGGCCGCGTGGCAGCTCGGCCGGCCGCGCCGCCAGGCGTCGTCGTCCATGCAGGGCAGGTCGTCGTGCACCAGGCTGTAGGCGTGGACGCACTCCACGGCGATCGCGGGTCCGCGCGCGTCTTCGTCGTTTCCGCCGTTCCAGTGGCAAGCCAGACGCACGAGCGCGGGCCGCAATCGTTTGCCTCCGTCGAGCGTCGCGTAGGCCATCGCCTCGACCAGACGCGGCGGCGCGCTGGCGAGTTCGGCGAAGGCCGACGCCAGTTCAGGCTCGAGCCACGTGCGCGCGTCCGCCAGCCACTGGGCGGCGAGGTCGCGCTGCGTCGGCGCCGACGTTTCTCCCCCGCTCAAGGCCGCGCCTGTGCGTCAGGATCGCCCTCGAAGGCGCGCAGAGCACCGTTTTCCTGCAGCTCCTCGATGCGCTTGCGAAAGCCCTCGAGCGTGCCGCGGCACGAGCGCAGCAGCGCCGCGCCTTCCTGGTAGCGCTCGATCGCGAGCTCGAGCCCGATGCGGCCCTGCTCGAGCTCGGTGACGATCTTTTCCAAGCGTTCGAGCCGCTGGTCGAAGCTCTCCGCTTCTGTGGAATTTTGCTGCTGCGCAGGACGCGTCATGATGGGAGTCTAGGTTGACGAGAGCGCGTGGAAAGGCCTTCGCGGCCGGCCCCGCGCCTTGCACACCCTACCGTTCACGGTAGACTTCTCTATGGAGCGGGGCGCGCCATCGCGTCGATGCCAAGCTCCTGTTTGTTGAGGGGAGTGGGGACAGGCACCGTCGCCTGCTCTCCTGATTGCCTTTACGTGACGTGACACCACGCATCCGCACCACAGCCCGGGGAGTCCTTCGATGACGCTCAAGGTCGTTCTGATCTACGCCAAGAGCCAGGTTCTGCGCGAGCGCGCCGCGGCGGTCTTCGCCGACGAGAAAGCCGTCAAGGGCGAGATGGCCCGCGACGAGATCTACCCGCCGCTGGGGATCGCCATTTTGGCGGCCGGCCTGCTGCAGCGCGGCGGGTACGACGTGCGCCTGCTCGACGACTCGATCGAGGATTTCGACAAGCTGCGCTCCACCATGGAGTGGGCCGACGTGGTCGGCATCTCCTCGCTGACGCCCAACGCCCGCCGCGCGCGCGAGTTGGGCCAGATCGCCCGCAACGAGCTGCACAAGTTCGTGGTCATGGGCGGCCCCCACCCGACGACCAACCCCGAGTTCTTCCTCGAGGCCGGCGCCGCCGACATCTGCGTCCAGGGCGAGGGCGACCTGACGCTGCCCGAGGTGCTCGAGAACTACACCGAGCCCTACAAGTGGGGCGAGATCCTCGGCATCACGTACATGAAGGACGGCGAGATGGTGAAGACGCCGCGCCGTCCGCTGGTGAAGAAGGTCGACGAGTTGCCCTTCCCCGCCTACCACCTGTACGACATCCCGCGCTACATGCGCCTGATGGTCAACCCGGGCGTGACGCTGATCACCTCGCGCGGTTGCCCGTACGCGTGCACCTTCTGCGACGCGGAGATGACGCCGCGCCAGTACCGCGCGATGAGCCCGGAGCGCACGGTCGACCTGATCGAACATCTGCTGGTGACCTACAACCCGCCGCAGATGATGTTCTTCGACGACCTGTTCACGATCCAACGCAAGCGCGTGATCGCGGTCTGCAAGGAGATCATTCGCCGCGGCCTGTACTTCGAGTGGGCCTGCGAGTCGCGCCTGGACACGATGGACTTCGAGCTCCTGCGTTGGATGCGCAAGGCGGGCTGCGTGAAGATCTACTACGGGCTGGAGTCGGGTTCGCCCGACGTGCTCGTCAGCGTGAAGAAGGGCCTGACGGTCGAGAAGATCCAGGCCGCCGCGAAGCTCAACCGCGAGGTCGGGATGTACTTCAAGTACTTCCTGATGTTCGGCTTCCCGCAGGAGACCAAGAAGGACCACAAGCTGACCGAGTACATCGTCACCAGCACGCGGCCCGACTCGATCTGCGTGTCGCTGCTGCAGCCGATCCCCGGCACGGAGATCTACGAGCAGCTCAAGCCGTACCTGCTGCGCGACGTGGCGGAGATCGACTTCCACTACTGGCACGGCACCGAGACGTACAAGCACCCCAACTTCACCTTCGACGAGCTGCGCACCGAGCGCGAGGGCCTGATCAAGACCCACGCCAAGGTCACGCGCAGCTTGAAGTCGCGCCTCTCGCGCAAGCTCGAACGCCTGCGCGCGATGATCCAGCACCCTGAGCTGATCAGCGACTGGTTCGAAGTGCGCCGCCGCCGTGCGCAGTACCGCAGCCGCGTGCGCTCTAGCGAGTGGCGCGCCTCCTTCGACCGCACGCAACGCGACCAAGTCGCGCTGCAGGTGCCGACCGTCACGGTCGACTGAACCTGGTCGAAGCCCGCTTGGCGCCGACGCGCCGCCGATCCGACGATCGGCGGCGCGCCGGTGCGCTTTCGGGAAACCGTGCGCTTTGCCGACAGAGAACGTGACGGACCGGCCGGCGCACCGTACTCGTCTCACGCCCGCTGCTCGAGCGCGCCGCGCGTCGCCCTCGGGGCGCCTGAACCGGCTCGTGCAAGCGGCACGCTCCTGCATTCCCCCGCCCCACTTGGAGATGCGCCGTGCTCGTGGCGATCGCTGTGTTGTTGTGCGCGCTGCGCGCTCCGCAGGCCCCGAATTCCCCCGTCGCCGCGCGCACCGAGCCGGCGACGAAGCAAGGCGCTGCAGCGCCGCGGCGGGCCGCGCTCCCATCGGAAGAGGCGCTAGGCGAAGCGCGCGCGCAGCTCGCCGAAGCACTGGCGGCGCTCGAGGCGGCCGCGGACGCCGCCTCCGATCCGCGCGCGAAGGTGCGCAGGCTGCTCGAGTTGGCCGAGGCGCAGGGCGCGAACGCCGCGCGGCGGCTGGTGCTGCTGGACCGGGCGCTGGACGCCGCGCTCGCAGCGCGCGAGTTCGAGTCCGCGACCGCGGCGCTGCTCGCGCTTGACCAGCACTTCGAAGCGGTCCTGCTCACGCGCCTGCAACGCGCGCTGAAGGCTGCCCGCAAGGACAGCGCCGGCACGACGCAGATCGCTCAGTGGGGCTTGGCGCGCGTGGGCGATCTGTTCGAAGCGGGCCAACTGGAGCTCGGCAGCGACGTGCACCACGAGCTGCGGCGAGCCGCAGGGAAGCTCGAGGAACTGCGCCCCGCGTTGGAGGAGTGCAAGCGCCGCTACGTCGAGGATTTCGACCGCATCCGTCCGCACCTCGAGCAGTTGCGCAGCGCGCCTGAACACCCGGCATCCAACCACGCGGTCGGCTACTACCACTGCTTCGTGCGCGGCGACTTCGACCGCGGATTGCCGCACCTGCGCCGCAGCGACTTCTCGGAGTTGCGAGCTCTCGCCGCGCTCGACGATGGCCCGCGCGCCGAGCCCGCGGCCTGCGAGGACCTCGCCCAACGCTGGGAGCGCCTGGCCAACAGCACGACGCTGCGCAGCGCACGCGCCAAGGCCTGTGCGCTGCGACGCACGGCGCACTGGCTCGAGCGCGCCCAGCAACTATCCCAGAGCGCGGGGCGCAAGGCGCGCGTCGAGCAGTTGCTCCGCCAGATCGACGAGCTCGAGCTGCAAGCCACCACGACTGTGGCGGCACGGCCCGCCAGCTCCGACAAGCCCACGCGCGGCCCTGCGGGTGCGAACGCGTCGCCCCACTCCGCAGTGCTCGCCGACGCGTTGTCGTGGCTCGCCCAACACCAGGCGCCGGACGGCCGTTGGTCACCCGAAGATTTCTCGAGCCACTGCGGTCAAGTGGGCGAGGGCAGGTGCGACGGCGCAGGCGAGCCGCTCAACGTGGTGGGTGTAAGCGCGCTGGCGCTGCTCGCCCTGCTCGAGAGCGGCAGCGCACCAGGCGCCGGCGCCTACGGCGACAACGTCGCGCGTGGCGTCGACTGGCTGGCGGGACAGCAGCTACTTCCGCTCGGCGTGTTCGGCGGCAAGCTCGGCCACGCCTTCCTGTACAACCACGCGCTCGCGTGCATCGCGCTCGCCAGCGCCTACCGCGCGGCCCCCAGCGACGAGCTGCGGTCGGTGCTCGAGTTGGGCGTCCAGTTCTCGCTGAGCGCTCGCAACGAGCACGGCGCGTGGCGTTACAGCCATCCGCCGAGCGGAGAGAACGACACGTCCGTCACGGGCTGGATGGTCGAGTCGCTCGTGCGCGCGAAAGAGTGCGGCATCGCTGTAGATCCGCAGGCGTTCGTCGGCGCCTTGACTTGGATCGAGGAGGCGACGGACCCATCGAACGGTCGCGTCGGCTACGACGCGGTGGGCACGCCCTCGTCGCGCGTGACGAGGGTCAACGAACACTTCAACGAACAGCGCGGCGAAACCATGACCGCCGTGGGACTGTGGTGCCGCTATCTGCTTGGACAGACGCGCGCCGACACGCCGGTGATCGAGAAGCACGCCAAGCTGATCGAGCTCGCGCGCCCGGTGTGGAGCGCGACCCCCGAGCACAAGAACGGCGTCGACGTGTTGTTTTGGCGCTACGGCGCGAACGCGTTCCACGCGCTGGGCAGTGCCGACGGGTCCGCATGGCGCGCAGAATTGGCCGTGGAACTGGCGCACGCCCAGCGTCGCGACGGCCACTTCAGGGGGTCGTGGGACCCGACCGCGGATCCGTGGGGCTACGCCGGCGGACGCGTCGCCACCACGGCCATCGCGGCCTCGTGCCTGCTCGTAGGTTCGCGTCCCGCGCCGCGGCCACTCGCGCCGAGGATCGTGAGCGCGCCACGGAAGCAGGAGGACGACCCGTGGAAGCCCCCGGCGCGCAAACCGGAGCGTTTCCCGTTGCCTGGTGAGAAGGACTGAGAGCCCGCCGGCGAGAGCGCAGTTCCCCACTCAACCCGGCGCGCGCGCCTCAGCGCGACGCGTCGCGGCCGTCAAGGCGCGCGAGCGCGGAGGCGTGCTCGAAGCCCGCGCGCAGCGCGGACGCGATTTCGGGCGACTGCGCAGCGGCGAGCGCTTCGAAGGCGCGCGTGTCGAAGCACCATGGACCGCTCGCGGGTGTGTGGTACTGCACGCGGCGAGCGTCGCCGCGCACGGACCACATGCGCAGCCCCAGTCCGAAGAAGAACTCGCGCGGCGCGGCTGCGGCGAGGCCCTGCGCGAGCTCGCGCTCGACGAGGTCCGCCGTCGGATAGAAGCGGTTGCCGAAGCGGCCGATGGCCTCGAACAGCGCGGCCTGCTGCTCGGGCGGCTGGGCGCGCGCTCGTTCGAGCCGCGCGGCGATGTCGCCGCCCCACTCGTTGCGCAGGGCCAGTCCCATGCAGCGCCACACGCTCGCGGCGTCGCTCCACCCGGCCTGCGCGAGTTCGCGTTGCACGAGTTCCCGCGTGACGCCAGCGCCACCGTAGAGCCCGTTGGCGAGCGCGTCGGCCAGCCACTCGCGGTCCTCCTCGTCGAAGCGTTGCACGAGGCGCGCCAACTCGACGCGCTCGAGCCCCGTGCGCGGCGCGATCTTCTGCAGGTACTGCGGGTACGCGTAGGCCTTGGTCGTCGCCAGCGTGCGCGCGTGCGCCGCCCAGTCGTGCGGCTGGGCCGCCGCGAGCAGGCGCGTGAAGTCGAACAGACCCACGAGCGCGGGTGCGAGGACGAGCGCGAGCGCCAGCTTGCGCGCACCGCGGCCCCACAGCGCCGTGACTCCGCAAGCGGTGGCGAGCACGCCGAAGAACCACAGCGGCATCGCACGCTGCAACAGGAAGTAGTGCACCACGCGACCGATCGTGAAGCCCAAACCGACATAGGCCGCGGCGAACAGCGCGGCGTGCGCGGCCGCGAGCGCGACGAGCGTGCGCAGGGCGTCGCGCCGGGCGAAGGCGACCAGGCCGCACCACGGCGTGAGCAGCACTACGAGCAACGCGGTGCGTTCGAGCGCGCTGCGTCCCGCCCACAGCGAGTTCGCGAACGCGCTGAGCAACTCGAGCTTGGGGGTGTCGGTCGCGAGCGGATCGGTTCCGTGGATGTCGAACACGGCGGCCCCGGTGCTCCACGCCATCCACCCCAGGGGCGCGAGTCCGAGCAGCGCGCCAGCGAGAGCGAGCGGAACGCCGCGGAGCACGTGTTGCCGCTCGCGGCGCGCGAGCACGAACACGGCGCCGAGCGCGACCAAGTGCGTGAGCGCGAGCTGGTAGCTGAAGAACAGCCCGAATCCCGCCGCCAGACCGGTCCACCACCACAGCGCTCGCCGCGACGCTGCGCCCTCGAGAACGGCGAGCGAGCCCAGCAGAACCGCGCCGACAAAGATCAACGCCTGGAAGTGGATGCCGAGCGCGAGCAGCGAAGTCTGTTGCACGCTCGCGGGCGCGAAGACGAACAGCGCGGCGACCACGCGCGCGCAGACCACGCCGCCGGCGCGCAGCGCGAGGCGCCACAGCACCGCGAACAGCGCCAGGCCCAGCGCGATGGCCACGAGCTTGAGCGCGAGCACGCTCGGACCCAGCGCGGCGAAGACGAGCGCGTCGAGGTGGCTGACGAGGAAGCCTCCGCCTTCGTAGGGATGGTAGGCGAGTTGCGAGCGCGCGAGGCCGAGCTCGTCGAGCAGCGCCCAGCCGGCCGCGGCCTTCTCGTACTCCTCGAGGTAGGCGAACACGTCGCCGAAGGCCAGGACGAGCGCCCAACGCGCCGCGCAGAACAGCGCCGCCCAGGCCGCGAACTCCGCCCAGCGCCCGCCGCGCTCGCCCGCGCCCGCCGGTTGTTCGCCGCTCATGCTGTTGGCTGCGACCCTAGCAGTTCGGCTCGCGCGCGTCGACGCGCCGACGGCGCCCTGGCGCGAGGGGACGGACACGCCGCGGCGAGCGCCGCTCACGCCGTGCGTGGACGACGGCGAGCGAGCGCGCCATGCTCGCGCACATGCCGGCGAGCCACGCAGCGCAGGGCGCAACCCAGGGAGCTCTCGGCGCGGCGCTCGGACCGCGCCAGGTGCTCGTGTGCGTGGCCCTTGCCCTGCTCGCCTGGCTGCCCGCGCTGCGCGCCTCCGGCTGGTCCTTCGACGACGCCGAGGCGCTCGTCGGCAACCCGATCGTCGAGCGCAGTCTCCCGGCCCTGGCCGCCTTCGAGCGCGACTACTGGGAGCACCGCGGCCGCGCGGGACACTACCGCCCCATCGCCGTGCTCTCGCTGCGCCTGGACCGCTGGCTGTACGGCGACGCGCCGTGGGGCTTCCACCTCACGAACGTGCTGCTGCACGCAGCCGTCGTCGGGCTCGCGGGCGTGCTGCTGATCCTGCTCGGCGAGGGACGCCGTCGCGGAGTCGGCCTGGGACTGGCGCTGTTCGCCGTCCACCCCGCGCTCGCCGACAGCGTGGCCTGGATCTCCGGCCGCACCTCGCTGCTCTCCGCGCTCGGCGGACTGTGCGCGGCGGTGTGGATCGCACTGCTGGCCGTGCCGTTTCGAGAGCTGACGAGAACGCGCGTGCTGCTCGCCGTCGGCGGCAGCTCCGCGGGCTTGGCGTTCGCGCTGCTGTCCAAGGAAGACGCGCTCGTCTTCGCACCCGTACTCGTCGCCATCGCGCTCGTGCACTCGCGGCGCCTCGCATGGTCGTGCGCCGCGGGTTGTGCGCTCGCACTGCTCGCGTACGGAGCGCTGCGCGCGCAGCTGTACGGCTCGCCGCTGCCGAGCGCGCCGCACGCGCCGCTCGCCGCCGCGTTGTGGCACGAGCGCGTGCTCGTCGGCGGACGCGCCGTGCTCGAAGCGTTGCGGCTCGTCGCCGCGCCCGTCGGGTATCCGCCGAATTACGAGCGCGCGCCCGGTTTCGCCGAGGCGAGCGCGACGCTCGGCGTGCTCGGTTGGAGCGTCTGGCTCGCGCTCGCCGCCAGCGGCGCCGTAGCGCTGCTGCGCGCCAGTGTTGCGCGCCCGCTCGCTGCGTTTTCGGCCCTGTTCGCGGCGCTCGCGATGTTGCCTTGGATGCAGCTCGTGCCCGCCGGCGTGCTGTTCGCCCCGCGCCTGCTCTACCTGCCGCTGCTCCTCGCGCTCCCGCTGCTCGAGCGGCTCGCCGCGCGCACGTTGGCGAGCAGCGCGCGCTGGATTCCGCGCGCGCTGCCGGCCCTCGCCATCGCCGGCGCGTGGCAACGCAGCGCGGTGTACTCCGACCGCGCGAGCTACTGGCGCGAAACCGCGCGTTGGGTTCCGGGCGACGCGCGCGCACACAACGAACTGGGACTCGCCGCCGAAGAGCGCGGCGAACCGGCGCGCGCGAAGGAGCACTGGCGGCGCGCGTTGGAGCTCGACCCCGGCTACGGGCGGCCGTGGTCCAACCTCGGCCGCCTCGATTTCGAGGCTGGCGCGTTCGCGGCCGCGGCGGAGTCCTTCGCGCGCGCAACGCAGCTGGGTCCGGCCAATCCCGTGGCCTGGATCAACCTCGGAAGCGCGCGCCTGCGCCTGGAAGAGTGGAACGACGCGGCGAGCGCCTACGCGCGCGCCTGCGAGCTCGCGCCGGGAAACGCCGCCGCCTGGCGAGGCCGCGCGCGCGCCGAACTCGAGCGCGGTGAGCTCGACGCCGCGCGCCAGGCCGTCGCCCGCGCGCGCGAACTTGATCCGCAGGATCCGGCCGCACGCGAGCTCGAGCGGCGCATCGCGGCTCGCGACGCGCGCTGACGCAGCATCACGGCGCCGCGCGGAGCACGCACAAGCGCGGTTCGGTGTACTCCTCGAGCGCGTACGCGGGACCTTCGCGACCCACACCCGAGTCCTTCGTCCCGCCGTACGCCAGCGCGTCGAGCCGCAGCGTCGGCGTGTCGTTGACGATCACGGCGCCGAAATCGAGCGTGCGTTGCGCCGCGAGCGCGCGGCCGAGGTCGCGGGTGAACACGCCGGCCTGCAGCCCGAAGCGCGTGCTGTTCGCGCGGGCGAGCGCGTCCTCGAAACGCTCGAACGGTTCGACGTTGAGCACGGGCCCGAAGACCTCGTCGCACGAGAGGCGCGCGCCGTCGGGCACGTCGGTGAGCACCGCCGGCCGCAGAACGTTGCCCTCGCGTTCGCCGCCGCACACCAGCCGCGCGCCGCCGCGGCGGGCTTCGTCGATCCAGGCCTGCACCCGTTCGATACTGCGCTCGTCGATCAGCGGACCGACCGTGGTCGCAGGATCCAGCGGATCGCCGCAGCGCGCCGCACGTGCGCCGGCGGCGAGCAACTCAAGCAATTCCGCGAAGCGGCTGCGCTGCACGAGCACACGCTGCGTTTTGATGCACACTTGCCCCGCGTACGCGAAGGCCGACGCCACGAGCAGCGGCGCGATCGGCGCGAGCTCGACGGTCTCATCGACGATGCACGGGGCCGCGCCGCCGAGCTCGAGCACGACACGCTTGCGCGCCGCGAGCGCGGCGAGTTTCCAGCCCACGGCGTCGCTGCCCGTGAACGACAGCACGGCCACGCGGCGATCCTCGGCGAGTTGCTGCGCGACAACCGGAGCGCAGGGCAACGCGAAGGCCGCTTCCGCAGGCCAACCCGCCTCGACGATGCGCCGCACCAGATCCAGTCCCGTGAGCGGCGCCTGCGGCGCGGGCTTGAGCACGAACGGCGCGCCGGCCGCCACGGCGGGAGCGAGCTTGTGCGCCGCGAGGTTGAGCGGGAAGTTGAAGGGTGTGATCGCGGCCACCACGCCGCGCGGCACGCGCTGCGTCCAGGCGACGCGGCCGACGCCGCGGGGATCGAGGTCGAGCGGCGGCGTCGCGGCGCAGGAGGTGCGAGCCGCGCTCGCCGCCAACTCGCAAGTTAGCGCCGCGCGCTCCACCTCGGCGCGCGCGAGCGCGAGCGGTTTGCCGACTTCGAGCGCGATGCACAGCGCGAGAGCTTCGGATTCGTCGCGCAACCCGCGTGCGACGCGCTCGAGCACGCTCGCGCGTTGCGCCGAGCTGGTCGCAGCGGCGAGCGGACGCGCGCGCTGCGCGAGTTCGAGCGCGCGCTCCATGTGCTCGGGGCCGGCTTGCGCGCAACGCCCGACCAGCCGACCGTCGAAGGGGCTGCGCACCTCGCTCGCGCCCACACCCTCCGAGTTCAGTGCGCCGATCCGCAGCGGTTCGAGTTCGTTCGCCATGTGCGCGTGCGCGAGTGTACGCGCCGCTGTGGCTACACTCGCGGGCCCACCATGCAGCCCCCCATTCGATCGCTGGTCCTGCTCTCGTTCGCCACG
>Ga0169931_10008619_pt1 | contig 14842 bp, 11 predicted proteins | sample Kivu_15m_20L_FD_129675 | JGI IMG/M metagenome (GOLD analysis project Ga0169931, IMG submission 129675) | Freshwater microbial communities from Lake Kivu, Western Province, Rwanda to study Microbial Dark Matter (Phase II) - Kivu_15m_20L... | ecosystem: Environmental > Aquatic > Freshwater > Lake...
CATCATCATCAAATATTATATTACTATCTATCTTGTCTTCAATATATATATCATCATTATCTATATCTTCTTTTTGATCTTCTAAACTATAATTATTTTGATCTTCTAAATTATAATTATTTTCAGTTGTAGCACCAGGTCTTATAATAGCTAAACATTTAGCAATATCTTGGACTGTGGTAGGTTTATAAAGTGTAAGAACTTTTCTCATAGCTGGACTTTCTGCAAAAGTTATACCAAAATTATCTCCACTATGAAGTAGATTAATTGTTTTTTTATCATTAAAATCATAATTTAGGAGAGGTTTATCATCAATATCAAATAATTGTGTTAATCCTCTATTTGCAAGAATATCAATTTTGAAATATCCTTTATTATCAACTTCATTTTTATTCCATTTAATTTGTCTATCGTTTAGCAACTCTTTACTAATTAGATTTTCATCATTATAAAATATAATACCACCACAATGTAGGGAGAAATTTTTAAGTGTTCCTTTTAGCTGTTTAATTTTACTTTCTAATTCTTTCTTTTTATCTGGATCTTTGAAATAGTTTATATTACATTTATCTTTAGGCACCTTACCCTCAACACCCATTAACTTTAGTGCTTTTCTAGTAGCTCCCTTAGTTCCATATGTCACATGATTACTAATACGAACTACATTATTCCATTTATTAAATATTTTTTCAAAGACATATTTTCGTTGATTATGTGGAAAGTCCATATCAATATCCGGCATAGAACTTCTATATTCATTAAGAAATCTAGAGAAAGCGATCTTTTCTTTAATTGGATCAATATCTGTAATACCAAGTAAATAACAAACAAGTGAAGAACCAGAAGAGCCTCTAATAATATGAGGGATATTATTACAAAGTGCTAAAATTTCACAAATTCGTAATATATAATCAATAAATTTCTTTTCTATTATAAGTTTCAATTCACGAATAATTCTATCATTATATTCATTATTATTAGGATAGTTTCTTATAAATTTACTTTTTATAATATTAGAATCTTCCATATTTATATATTTAATTTTATAAATATAAAAAATCAATTTTTAACAAGTTTGATTATATCATTAGATAATTTAATTTCTAAAGATTTTAATACATTTAACTTTTCATTTATATCAGCAATAGAAATATAATCTTCTATAAGTTCAAAATGATGTTTTCCATTTTGATTTAATTTAATAAATAATAGTATTTTCTTTCTTTTGATAGAAAATCTATTATCATAAATCTTATTTAATATATTTCTATAAACTATATCTTCTGCTAAATAATTTATAATTATTGATAATATTTTTTCATTAAGTTCAAAAATGAAAGTATTTTTTGTATTAATATAGTTTAATTTTGATAATGAGATATTACTAATTTTATCCCATTTTTTTAGATGAACTACTTTTGTTTTGTTAACTGGTATATTATCAATATATTTCAAATAGTTAATTTTAATTTTATTAAACATATTTAACCATGTATAAGTGCTTAACGGTATTGTTATATCATTATAGATAATATTACCATCATCTGAAATAGGATAATCATCAATAGAAGTAATATATATTTTTGTATTTTTAGGATTTTCTGTTATAAGATTAGTAATTTTCAAAACATTTTTATTTTCTTTTAATTTAACTACAAAATTAAAATTAATTAATGATAATCTATTATCTTCTAAATATTTTAAACTTCTAATAATACTTAAAAGTGGAGTAATTGTATAATTATTAGAAGCTGTATTATTAATGATACCAATGAGTTCATTATTATAATTTACAACACAAGAACCTTTATAGGGGACAATATCATTTATTTCAGTAGATAAATAAGGTAAAGAAGGTAAAGTGAAATTTTTTTCTATAAAAGTGTAATTTGATGATATATTAGAATTAATATCAAATCTATTAATATGATTATCTAAGGTAGAGATAATAATTTTTTTATTGTTAAAAGAAGTATTCATTAATCTAGTAAGGTTAAAAATTGATATGTCAAAATATTCAATACAAATATCTTGAAATTTGATAAATAATAATTGTGTATGTTCGTCATAGAAAGAATCATACTCTGATAAATGATTTAAATCAAATTTTTTTATTTTTAGTAAATTAAGATGTTTTTTTAAAATAATTTCTCCAAAAGTTTTACTATCAATAAAATATTTAAAAGTAATTTTATTATTTTTATCTAAGAATAAATTTTCTAATCCCAGAAAACTTGTTACTAAGAATTTATTTTGATTATACATTATTGGTGTTAAATTATAAACTTTTATATGAGATGGTTCAGCTTCTTTATTAATTTTATTTATTAAAAAATCGTAAATAGTATATATACTATTTGGTGGATGTAAATTATCAAAAATAGCTAACATGTTATATAGAATTTAGGTATTGAATTATAATATCAATTTTTTTTATAATTTTATCATAATTATCATAATTTTCTTTAATATATTTTAAATTTAAAGATGTTTTATTTTTATTAATTTTTTTATTTTCATCTTTAATAATTTTATTAATAATCTTTGGTGGAATAAAACTTATAATATCAATGCTATTTTCCATATTAGAACAATATATTAAATAATTTAATCTATGATATTTATCAACATTTGTATTTTTTTTATTAACTTCATATATCATATTAAGATTTGGATTAAAATAATTTAAATAAAATTGAGTTCTAGGTATATTAATTACAACATTTGATAAATAATATTTAACAGCAAAATAACACATTTTTTCATAACTACCATATACATTAACTTCAATATTCTTTTTAATAGTTATTGACTCTATATCATATAATTTATTTGTTTTTTCAGCTTCAAAATCATCAATAATTTTTAGTTCATCTTCAAATAATTTATCTCTATTATTTTTAATATTAGGATATTTTTCTAATATTTTTTTATATCTATCAAATAATCTAAATCTATCTTTATAAATTTCTATCCTAATTTTTATTTTATTATATTTAGCAAAGATACCTTGAAGATTATAAATATCTTCTACTAATAATTTATGTTTAATACCATAATCATACAATATTTTAAATGACTTTTTATCAATTTCTTTATCAATACTTTCTAATTTGTTTTTTATTGATTCATTAATTTTATATGCTTCAATATCGTATAATAATAATTCATTTAATAATTTTTCAGGAAAAATTTTTATTATATTTATAATATCAGATTTTATATTAAAAAAATTTTTTTGTTTTATTTGTTCTGATAATGTTAATCTAACTCCTTCCATATAAATAATTAAAAAAATTATATAATAATAATCAATATTTTCATAGTTTTTAATTATATCTAAAATACATAATACACTTTCAGTTTTTATTAAAAAACCCTCACTTATAATATCTTGTATAATTTTACCTATATCTGTTATTTTATAATCATTATCTAAAATATAATAATCTTTTAAAATATTTATAATTACTTGAACTTTATTTATATAATCTTTTTTTTCAATTATCGGTTTATTTTCTTTTAAAATTATATTTCCATTATCATCTAGTTCAACTAAATTTTTTTTATTATCATTCTTTACTATATTTATAAAATCTAAGTTTTTATTTCTTATTAAAATATCATCATCTGGATGTATTATAAAAAATCTACCTTTATCATCTATAACATCTTCTATATCAAATCTTGAATCAGTATACGAATAATATATATCGTCAGTTCTATATTTCCTTTCATCTAATGATTTATTTAATAAAGAATAATATGAATATGTATATACTTTATCATATGTTTCATTATCTAAAAATTTATATGTATATTGTTTTTTTATATATTCTGGTAAGTTCTTATTATATCTATCCAAAGTAATAGAAGGATCATTATCTTTGTTAATTTCTTTTTCACCAGTTTTATTATTTATAAAATTAATAATATAGGTTGTAATATCTTCAATACAAATCTTATACTGAACTTTAGATTTTAATTCTTTAAAATCTTTTGACGATGTTAAATAGGTATAATATATTGTTCCTGGCTTAACTCTTCCAACACGACCTTTTCTTTGTAATCTATTTGGATCAGCAATTGGTTCCTTTACAAGTTTACTATTTCTAATATCATAATCATAATAATTTGTTTTCTGCATTCCATCATCTATAACAAAAGCTAAACTATCTATAGTTATAGAGGCTTCTGCAATATTTGTGGCTACAATAACAAATTGCGTATAAGTTCCTGGTTTAACTAATTCATCTTCTTTTATATTATCACATTCAGTTATATTTTTTTTTTTTGGAAATCTAAAAAAATTAGTTCTTATATATTTATCTGCTATTTCTTCTACATTTTCCCTAACTTTTGTTTCTAAATCTTTATAAAAAGGTATAGCATAAACATGACTAGGTGAATTATTATTAATTTCATCTATTGTTTTTAAAATTTCATTAGTGCCAGATTTAAATAATAATATATCATCGTTATTAGATATATTAAAAATTTCTTTTAATATTATCATTTCATTAACATTTTTTTTAAATTTTTCTGTTATAGTAAAATTTGTTCCAGTATATGGAGCACCAACATTAATTCTACGATCTATTAAATTACTATCTAATCTTTTATATTTATCAGGTATTATATTTATAGCAAATTCATTAAATTTTAAAGGAAATCTTAAATTATCATTAATATTATAAAAATATTTTCTATATAAAGGTTCATCGTAATCTATTGTTGCACTAACTATACCTAAAGTTATTTGATTATTTAAATACAAACTGTTTCTAGCCATTGTTAATATTAAATCCATATAAGTATTATGTTCGTGTGCCTCATCAATTAAAATTATATCAAACAGATTTGCATAACTTTTATCTATATCTACTTTAAATAAATATTTATCCTTAACTTGTTGATATAATGCACCATCTGTTATAAATCTTAGTGTTGGATGATAATAATTATCTACTGTATTTTCTGCTGCATGTTGAAATTGTATGTAAGTAATAATATCTTTTTTTATTATTTTTTTCTCTCTTTTACTTTCTGGATCTATTTCTTTAATTTCTTGATATCTATATCCTAAACTATCTGATATACGCTTTGTATTTTTAGTAACAGGACCAATACGAGGAGCAGTGCATACAAGTTTACAATTATTTTTATAATTTAATATTTTTATAGCATATAATAATATAAACGGTATAACTGTTGATTTACCTGCACCAGTGACAGCTGTAATAATCATAAATCTTTGATTTATAAAATGATGATAAATTTGTATTTGAGCTACCCAATCACCACCAAAATTACCATACCAAAAACTATTTTTAATATTTTCACAACTATTTGGAATATCTTTATATGCAGTATTAGATAAAAAATTATAAGAATACTCATAATCTTTAATTTTTAATCTATTTTTAATATGATTCTTATATTTAAGTAATTCTTTATTTTTATCTGGTAATTCAGTTTTACTTGTTATTTCTGGATTATATATAAATTGTGTTAATATACCATTATAAATTAGTGTTGTAATAATTATTTTTGGTATAAAATTATCTTTAAATAAAGATGTTCTTAAATTAATCATTAAAATATCAACTTTTTTTTTATCTTTTTTATCCAAAAAAGGTATTCTTTTTAGATTATTTGGTATATTAAACCAACTTTTATTATTTTTATCTTCATCATTTAATCTGTCTATAAAATTTTCTCTAAAATCATCCTGCATTTCATCCCAACTATTACCTCCTTTAATATAATCATTTTTATCAACTTCATCAGTAGAAATAATATGTACGTGAATTAATGATTTGAAATAATTATAAAAAAGTTTTAATGAAATAAAATTTTTAATATCAATTCCTTTTTCATTAATTTTTAGTTTCTTAAATTCATCTTCAAAAAAATTATCAAATATTTTTAGATATTCCATTTTTTTCCTTACTATATATTTTTCGTCAATACATATGAAACCATACCATGTATATCTAAATTGTTGAAGACAACTAAACATGTATTCATAAATATCTGCATATTCTATATTATTAGCTAATTCTTTTATACATAATTTATTATCTTCATTCTGATATATATAATTTTCTTCAACTTCATCACTCCCCTCTGATTCTTCTTTTAAATTAAATTTAAAAAATGATTTACATCTTTTTGATAAATTCATTTTATCTATCTGATGAATGTTAACTCTTATATAAAATAATAAAAGATTTGTTAAATCACTCAAATATTTTTCATTTGATATTGCATTTTTCCATATATTTTTAAGTGTCTCTTGTCTTTCTAACGATAATTTATAAAATATTTTATTATCTTTTAAATTTGATAAATCTGTATTATAATCTTCAACAAGTATATTATTTAAATCTAATAATTCACAAATATGAATTATGGATGGATATATTTTTAAATTTTCAATATCATAATAATCATAAATCATCCATTTTATACGATAAACATCATTATAAAGAAAATTAGCAATTGTTCCATATAATGTATCATAACCTATTTCTAAATCATTACTTGTATAATCAAAATTTTTATTTATAAATATATCTTGTAAATTATCATAAAGTTTTATATTATATAAATCACTAATTTGTTTTAATTTATATGGAAAAATATTTAACCAATTTGGTAGCAATTTATGTTTTATTTTATGAATAGTATTAATAATTTTTTGTGAATTATTATTAAAATATTTTTTGTAATCATCTAAATTATAATTTAATGTATCATGATCTAAATAATATGTTGACTTAAATACATTTTGTTTATATAATTTTTCATTTGGATTTGGATCTTTAAAAATATCATCAAGAGATTTTATTTTTAAACATGTTTCTCTAACAGAAAAATCAAAATATGGTAATAATAATATTACAAATCCTAATATATCACGAGAATCATTCATTTTCATTTGTTTTATAAAATGTTCTTCATTATTAAAAAATATAGTTTCTAATAAAACAACAAATATCTCATTTAAACTTTTAACTATTATTTCTTTATGCTCTCTTAATAAATTAGGAAATGTTATATCTATTAAATTTTTATTATGACCGTTTAAAATATAATTATTATCTCTAATATTACTCATATCAATATATAAATAATATCTAAAATAAAAATATTTATTTTCTTTAAAATTATGCTATTATTTTTTTTAATTCTTCTATATTTTTAATATTAGCTAACTGAACTTCTATTAAATTATTATTTTTAACTATAAATAATGATGGTAAATTTTTAACTTCAATATCTATGTCTTCTGAAGTTAATTTAGATAAATTATATATTTTATTGTCTTCAGTTAATTCTACAATTTCAAAATTAATATTATCTTTTGTATCTTTAATTTCTTCTACCCATTTTGAATATTTAGAATTTTTATTCTTTTCCTTAAAATATAATACATTTTGCTTATTTTCTCCAATATGTTGAGGAAATAATAAAGCTATCTTTTTAAATTCAAAATCTATATTATTTACTACATTTGATACATTTTCTATAATAGATGTAAAAGTTGACAAGTCATATAATTCATTTTTACTTCCACCCTTTTGTAATTTAATGTTTTTATTTATATTCTTTTTTAAATTATTTTCTAATAATAATAACTCTCCATGACTTTTTCTTATATTGATATAATTATTAGTTAATTTTTCTACCTTAATGCTAATATCTTTTGCTGTTAAATCTTCTAAAATATCAGTGCATATATAATCAAAATCTGTAGTTTTTTTTAAAATATTCTCAATGTTGTTTGATAAATTAAATATATTAGAGTCCATATATATATTAATTATATAATATATTTTATCTTTAATTTTTAAGATATATTAATATATATATAAATGAATTCTGATAAATATTTTTTTGATAAAATATTTTATTTAAATTATAATAAAAAAGTTGATGAAACTATATATTATGATGAAGAGTGTATAGGTAAATGTTATCCAAAAAATACACTATTTTATGATACCATTGATAATAAACCTTATATTTTTGATAAGGATAAATGCTCTATATTAATAAAAAATAAAGAAGGTGAAACTACAAAAGATTGTAAATCTAATAATTTTGTTGATAATATTGATGAAAATGATAATTTATTAAATATTTTTATAAATAATTCATATTCATATTTAAATAATATTTATAATTTAAAGACTTATGATGATGTTCTAAATTTTTTAGAAATGAATATAAAAGAATTACCTATATTAACTCAAAAAAGAATTATAAATTGTATATATTGTGCTTACATTAATTATTCAGAGTTTCCTAATAAAAAATATGTTTTTAAATTAAAAAATATTCTTAATTTAGTTTATAACATTAAAATTAATTCTAAAACAATTTATAAAAAAATTATTAAATTAAAAAATAATAATAAATATAAAGAAAATAATGACATTTTTCAATATCTATATTCCAAATTTTATAAAAATGAATAATTTCAAATTTTATTTTTATCTTTACTTATTTTATTATATAATTAAAAATGACTACATTAAGTTATGGTATTGATTATTTATTAAGACACTCCCCTGTTATTGGTGTTCCAGTTGTAAATACTACTATAATGAGCTCAACAAATATTGTTGATCCAGATAGATATACTCCTTTTATTGCTCCTGATTATACTAATCCTCTTAGAATTGTAACAGGTTATTATCCTGATTTAGATAAAGATCCTCAAGTCCATAGAACACTAAAAAAATATTACTATTATAAATTATTAGATAAATGGATGTATGGAGATCTTAAATCATTATTGGCTTATGTTGCTCTTGATAACGGTAAACCCAGATTAATTAATTCCCTATCCGATTTAAATACAAATTCTGTTAATAATTCTAAAGAAGATGATCTTACTATAAGAATTAATTTTCTGGAAAGTCTAATATCTACCGATTTAATTAAAACTGTTCTTGAACGAATCGTACATAAATATGGTATTCATTGGTATCATCTTAATAAAAATGAAGATATTAAAAAAAAAAAATTAGAAATCGCTATTAAAGAATTATTGGAAAATAAAATTAAAAAAAATAAATAAATAATATTTTTATTACATAAATATTAATTTAAGATATAATATATATATATTATATAATGAGTAAAAAAGATACAAGAAGCCTAAATATAACTGATGATTATATTAGATATCATGAAAAATATGAAAAAGTGTATGGTAAAAATCGTTCTATAGTACTAATGCAGGTTGGTTCATTTCATGAAGCATATGCTACAGACAATAGAGGGCCTAATTTATTTACAATATCGGATATATTAAATATAGTATGCACTAGAAAGGATAAATCACAAAATGAGATTAGTGAAAAAAATCCATACATGTTAGGTTTTCCATCAGTTTCACTAAGTAAATTTTTAAAAATACTAATTGATTGTAAATATACAGTTATAGTTATAGATCAAACTACACCACCTCCTAATCCTATGAGAGAAGTGACTGGTGTTTATTCTCCATCTACATTTATTGAAAATACATCAATAGATAACAAATATTTAATGATTATTTACATTGAAATTAATCAATCAATTAATACATCTACTAAAAATGCAACAAAAAATAATATTTCTATAGGCATGAGTTGTATTGATGTTTCTACTGGCTTTATTAATTATTATGAAACTCATGGAACTGGACTTATTGATGAAAATGAAGCTATTGAAGAATGTCAGAGATATTATCACTTTTTTAGACCTGTTGAATTAATTATTTATGAAATTAATAATAGTGATAAAGATATAAATAAACAAGAAACTAATAAACAAACTGAAAATAAAATATTAAACAAATTAGATATAATACCAAATCAAACCTTATTTTTTTATAGAAAAATTAATCCATCTTACACTAAATTATCTTATCAAAATATGATGTTTAAAAAAGTGTATACTAATATTGATAATTTAATTTCACCAATAGAAAATTTAGAATTAGAAAAATATCCTTATGCTATTATATCCCTCATTATCGGTTTAGATTATATTCATCAACATAATAATAATTTATTAAAAGAATTACATATTCCACAATATTTTAACGAACATAAATATATGATTTTAGGTAATAACGCTCAATATCAATTAAATATAGTAGACTACTATAACTATGAAATAATTAATACAAAATATCAATCCTTAAACGATGTTATTAATAGTTGTTGTACTCCTATGGGTAAAAGAAAGCTAAAAATGAGATTATGTTCTCCTTTTACAAATGCTGTAACAATTCAAAATTATTATGATATAACTGATAAAGTGTTAGTTAATAATATTGATAATAGTATTAGAGAAAATTTAAAAGGAATATTAGATATTGAAAGATTATTGCGGAAAATAGTTATAAAATATATTCAACCTTATGAATTACATCAAATTTATGAATCATTTACAAATATTGTTAGTTTATTAAATACTTTAATAAAATCTTGTTTAAAAGATGATTTATTAGTAAAGATGGATAAGAAATCTATTAAATTATTTAACAACTGTATAAATTATATTGAGGATAATTTTGATTTAGAAAAATTAAAAAGAAATAATTTGATTGAAATTAAGGAAAATATTTATAAAGTAGGTATTCATAAGGATATTGACAATATAATTTATAAAATAGATCATAGTATTGGTTTTATGGAAAAATTAGCTAAAAAATTAGATACTTTTATTATTAATAATGACAAATCAGCAATTATGATTAAACATAATGATAGAGATGGATATTATTTATTAACTACTAAAACTAGAGGTATTAAATTAAAAGCAGAATTAAATAAATTACAAGTTTTAGATTTAGATGATAATAACTCAGTTAAAATATCAGATCTTGTTTTTAAAGATCTTAATAATAATATTAAAATATCATATCCTGAACTTGATAATCATTCAGATGAATTAGAAAGTTTATATAGAGAACTTGATATACTAATTAAAGAAAAATTCTGTTTGGATATTAAAAAATGGTATGAGGTCCATTCTATCATTCTAAATAAAATTATTAATATAATTACAGAATATGATATTATTGCTAATAATGCTTTTATTGCTAAAAAATATCATTATACTAAACCTATTATCATCCAAAATAAAGAATCATTTATTGAAGCCAAAGAATTAAGACATCCTATTATTGAAAGACTTATTGATTATGAATATACCCCACATGATATTGTATTAGATAATAAGTTATGTGGTAATTTAATTTATGGTGTTAATAGCTGTGGTAAAAGTTCTCTAATGAAAGCAGTTGGATTAAATTTAATTATGGCTCAATGTGGTTTGTATGTTCCATCCGCTAAATTTGAATTTAATATTTTTACATCACTCTATACTCGTATATCTGGTAATGATAATTTGTTTAAAGGGCAATCCTCTTTTATTGTTGAAATGAACGAATTAAAATGTATTTTAAAGAAAAGTAATGCTAATTCACTTATTATTGGTGATGAAATATGTAGAGGAACCGAATATTTATCTGGTAATGCTCTAGTTGGTTCTACAATATTAAGATTAATTGAAAATAAATCTAAATTTTTATTTGCTACTCACCTTCATGATTTACCAAATTTAACAAAGATTAAAGAACAAAAAAGTATTAAATTTTTTCATTTGTCTGTTGAAAGAAAAGGAGATGAATTATACTTTAATAGGAAAATTGAAGAAGGAACAGGAGAAGAAATTTATGGTATTACTATTGCTAAATATATTTTAGATGATCCTGTTTTTATTAACAGTGCTATAGAATTAAAGAATGAATTATTAGAAAAGAAGAATATAAATTATAAATTGGTTAATGATAAAAAGTCATTATATAATAAAGAATTCTTTGTAGATAAATGTTATATGTGTGGAGAAGAAAATAGTAAATTAGAAACACATCATATTAATTTTCAAAAAGATTTTAAGAAAATAAACGGTTCACTAATTAAAAATGATAAAATCCATATAATTAAAGATGAAAAATCAAATTTAATTGTTTTATGTGAAAATTGTCATGATAATATTCATACAAGTAATTTAAATTTATCTAAAATTAAAACATCAAGTGGAACTAAATTATCAACATAATTTAGTTGATAAAAAAATTATATTCTAAATGAAAAGATAATATCTAAATTTTTATAAAATCTAGCAGTTTTAAATTCATGATATTTATATTCTAAATTAGAATTATTTAAAATATTTTTTATTTTTGTTATATAATTTAAATAAAAAATACAAGTTTTATCAGCTAAAATTTTTGGTATAGAATTTTGCACTAATAATATATTATCTACTAATTTAAAATCCCATTCATACGAATCTAAACTATATTCATTGTTTAATGGACTAATAAAATTAAAAAACTTTTTAATTTCAGATATATTATTATTTATTATAGTTTCCTTACTGTTTAAAACATAATTTATTAAATTAATTTTAGCACTATAGACTGACATTATTTTACTATTCATCGTTTTAATTAAACTTTCATCTGTATTTCCTAAATTATTTAATATATAATTTGGATCAATATTATTATTATATGTGATAATATTATTCATTTTTATTGATTGATAATTTACAAGTCTTTTAACTTTTTTAGTTATTATCTCTTTATCTTCTTGATTATCCATTAAGTATTTAATATAATAATCTTTTTCTTAAATAATTATAATTATGACTAAAACAGATAATAATGAATCAAACTTTTTTTTATATAATATAATTAATTTTGAAGAACCAAAGCAAATATTTATATATTTTGTAATACTAGTAATATTTTTATTTATATTTTCCAATATAAATTTTAGTATATCATTGTTTATAGGATTAATATTTTTTGCTATTTTATTATTTTATTTACATACACAAAGAAATAAGAATTTTATAGATTTTGAGAAAAAGTTAGATAAAAAGTTTGAAACATTTAAAGAAACAAATATAACAGAAACCACTAATCAAAATTTAATAAACTATCCAGATATAGTTGATTTTATATTTTTCTTATCTACATTTAAAAATTATAATCCTAATGTTTTTCAAGATATTATAAACTTATTTAATAGATTTATTGATTTATATGATTCTGTTAATATAGATAAATCATTAGCAAGCACATTGTTTAAAAATATGACTACAATTAAAGTTAATATAATAAATAATATTGAATCTTTTCTATTTACTACCAATAACATAGTATTTACAAAACAAATAAATAAATTTAAAGTAAAAGGAGAGAAATTATTAAATAAATATTTGGATAAAATTTTAATAATAAATAAAAAATATAATTATTATAATGGATATAATATAAATACAAATATTGCAACAAATAATAATATATTAGAATATAATTTCTCAAATACAAATTATGATAATATAAGAGGTAAAAGTATGGTTCTATATACTGATTTTATTTAGTAATGATTAAAACTATTTAATTTTTTATCATATTTATTATATATACAAAAAAATTTTATGGACCAAGAAGAACAAAAATACGAATTTATTAAAGGGTCTGATTTTTATCCTAGTTTTTACAACGAAAATATTACAAAAGAAGTTTATATAAGATTTTATCAAATTACTATATTTGATGTTAATAATAAAAGATTAATACGATCTTTTTTAATAAAAGGTAAAACAAGCGAAGGGGCTTGTCTTTATGATTATAAAATAATTGAAGCTAAAATTTATATGATTAGTGAAAGGAAACTAAATAAATTTATTAATTATATAACAAATATATTACCAAGACAAAAACCAAATAATGATATAAAAATTAAGTATAAATTTTACCCTGTTTATAATTTTGAGAATACTCCACCTCCAAATGGAAATGAAATAAATGAATGTGTATCTGAATTATTAAATTAAAAATTAAAATAATTATGCAAAAATAAAACTAATTACTAAATATAATAGAGCTATAATTATAAAAGTTAATCCAAAATAGAAAGAATCATCTGTATTACCAAAAACACTTTTTCCTTTAAATAAATTATTAAAAAAATTAGACCATGCTCTTTTAATATTTATAAATAAATCTTTTAAAGGTAGTTGTGTTGGAGGTATTTTAATATTTTCTATTCTATTTAAATCATCTGATTTTACTTTTTGATTTAATAATCTATCCTTTGTTTGTTCTTCTATATATACATCAAATGCTTTATTAAACTGCGCTGAATCAAAATATTTACCTCTATTATTATACATATTTTTTAATAATTCTTCTGATGTTGGAGATTTTCTATCCATTTATATATTTAAATTCTATAAAAAATATAAATTTTTTATATTAAATCTTTTAATTTTTCATCTATTGAATAACCATGACTTTTAATTTTATGATAATATATCTCTGTTATTTTATATTTTCGTTCTTTATCATAAAATAAATAATCATTAAATCCTATATCTTTATTACATTCACTACAATAATAAGCTTTCATATTTATATTGATTAAACACGAATGATTTATAAATGAATTTAATTTGGCTACATTGTAATAATCTTGTATTGTTGATTTATTTATACAATCCTTTTCATCATATGTAAATATCTTATTATCATCGTCTTTTAGACTTAGATTATTAAAAACATTTCCTAAATTACTGTAAATATTACTCATTCTTACTAATATAATATAATTTATATTAAATTATATTAAATATTTATTTTTTTTTAGAATTATTTTTTAAAGTTTTTTTAGAATTATTTTTTAAAGTTTTTTTAGAATTATTTTTTAAAGTTTTTTTAGAATTATTTTTTAAAGTTTTTTTAGAATTATTTTTTAAA
>Ga0169931_10008620_pt1 | contig 14842 bp, 9 predicted proteins | sample Kivu_15m_20L_FD_129675 | JGI IMG/M metagenome (GOLD analysis project Ga0169931, IMG submission 129675) | Freshwater microbial communities from Lake Kivu, Western Province, Rwanda to study Microbial Dark Matter (Phase II) - Kivu_15m_20L... | ecosystem: Environmental > Aquatic > Freshwater > Lake ...
GGGATTGGGGATTGGGGATTGGGCCCAATCCCCAATCCCCAAGTTATGTGATCCTTCCCTCACAAATTTTTCTAATTTATTAATATTTAATGCATTTTCTAATGAAAAATTATTACTAAATTATAAACATGCCATGAATAATATTTATAATATTTAATGTTAAGAAATATTCTCATTAATTATTTAGATTATATTTGAGTTCAAAATTTAATACATTTTATATACATATTAGAATTCTATTAAAATATTTATAATTATATCTATAAAAATGCAAGCCGATGAGAAAATTCAGCTTATAGTCGTAGGAGAGTCAAGTGTCGGTAAAACTTCAATATTGTTTAAGTAAATCTATCAATATTAAATTACCCTTATATAAAGTTATACAAATAAGACCTTCACTCATCAGCATTTAGCCACAGTAGGTAAATACTAAATTCAAATTTAAATAAAAAGGTCTCGAATATTTTTTCAAAGAAGAGAAAATAGAAGATAAAGTGGTTAAAGTAAAAATTTGGGACACAGCTGGTCAAGAGAATTTCAAATCAATGACCAGAAATTTTTATAGAACTTCGAATGGAGTAGTTTTAGTTTATGATGTTAGCAATAAATCAACATTCGAAAAAATTCAAGAATGGATTCAATCAATTTATGATAATTCTGATGAAAAAATAAAAATAGTCCTAGTCGGAAACAAAATAGATCTTCCCAGAGAAGTAACGACAGAAGAAGGAAGAAAATTAGGGGAGTATTATAAAATACCCTTTTTTGAGACATCTGCTAAAGAGAATATTGGAATCAAAGAGATGATGAGAAAATTAATTACAAATGTTCTTGAAGGTTCGAAACCTCCTCAAGGATTTACATTAGACCAAAATCAAAATGTTAGAAAAGGATGTGCATGCTGATTATTCAAAATAAAATTATGTTGGGATAACCAGCAATATATAGAATGATATGTTTACAATTAATTTTTATTAATATTTTTAAAATTTTATTTTACTTGTATACAATATAGAATTTATGAGTTTTAATTTTTCTTTTCTGACAGCTTATAAAATCACTTAAATACTAATGTTTAATTTCTAAGGAAATAAATTTTAAATCTTTGATCCAATATGAATAGTAAATATTCAATTTTGATGAAATAAAATTATCAATAATCCGATTATTTTTATTAGATTTATTGCTCCGAACATAGCAATTGCCATTTTTTATTTTAATTTGTGATTGGGTGAAAGAAAATTTAAAAATCCCTATTTAAGACAAATCAATTTGTGTTATTATCTTAAAATCATATGATATTTAATTTAGCTCCAATCCTTATAAGCTGATTTGAGACAAATTCTAATTTTCAATAAAGTTAATTCTAAATTTTTCATTACAATTATTTTAATTATTTAAATAATCTATTAACTAAGCTGAACAAATATGCAGAATAATAATAATGCAAAACATTCAAGCACATATGATAAAATATATTCCCTATACAAAGTAATAGGAATAGGTTCGAAGGATAATTTTTCTATTTCATGTAATAAAGTAAACGGATTAACAGCCTGGATCACAGGACCCTACGTAGTTATATATGATATAAAGAAAGATAAACAAATAAAATTTATTAAGAATAAAAATAACAAAACTTTTGCTTGCCTAAGTTTTAGTCAAGACGGACTATTTTTAGCATGTGGAGAAGGCAACTGTAAAAACGGGGAAATCCTAATATTCGAGATGTCAAACGATGAGAATGTAAATGAAGAAAATAAAATGAAGACTATCAAATCACATAAGCACGGCATAGAAAAGATAAAATTTTTCAAGAATGATAAGTATTTAATTTCAATTGGTGATTCAGACGACAAAAATATTTTTATATCTAATACCCAGACAGGAGACACTATATTCAGCTCAAAATATAACAGAACAATATTCGGCTTCGATATATGTGATAGTTTCATGATATTAGGGGGAGATAAGTTTTTAAAGCTTTGGAATATAGATGAAATCGAAAACAAGAAACTAGTAATAAACAAAAATAATATAGACATGGGTAAGTTAAAAGACAAAGTGTTTTTTTCAGCTGCTATTTACAACAATGAAAATTATCCTGATAAAAAGGCATTTCTTATTACATCAGATGGTCATCTTCTAGAAGTAAAATGTTCAACAAAACAAATAACAAGATGGATGCATCTAAAAACAGACAAAGGTCTTAGCATCTGTTTAAATGACGCTAATGTAATTTGTGGCTGTGGTGATGGAATAATCCGAGTATTCAAGATAGAAACCTTTGAACATGTGATGACTCTTCATCGTCCACCTCCTTTAGGAAAAGCTAACATAGACTCAAATATAAAGAAGATAAACATTTCCGTATCTCAAGATGAGAAATTTGCAGATATTATAATTGTGTCTTTCAACAACATCCATGATAGACTTATTTCTATTTATTCAGATAAAACTTTCTTCATTTGGGATATAAAAAAAACAGAGAAAATCTATGTTTATCGTTATAATTCTTTTCATTCTGGAAGTATCAACAATATGGATATTCAGTCAAACGATGACGACATCTTAAAAATTGTAACATGTTCAGATGACAAAACAGTTAAATTATGGAACTTTAAATTCGAGGAATTTGGTGTACAAAATTCTTATTTTTTAAATCCTAGGAAGATCCAACATATCGCCTATTCAAAAATACTAAGAAGAATTTTCTATTTCGGGAAAGGGTTCAATCATTTCAAATTTGATATTGACGGATACATTCAGAATTCAGGAAAAATAAATAATAATAACTTAAACCTTAATAACGTCAATTACATTGCTGATGATTTAGAAGACATAGAAATTTTTACTGTAAAATTTTCACCAGATTATCAATATCTTATATTTGGAGATAATATTGGAAACATATACATATACAGCCTTACAAATTTTGAAAGGGTAAATTACGCCTCAGTACATAATGCTCAGATAACCTGTATAGATATAATTAGGAAAGACAAATTATATCTATTAGCTACGGGTAGTATGGATAATTTGATGACTGTATTTGACATCTCACCTGGATTACACAAAGAATTCGAAAATTTCGAACGAAACGTTATAGAAGATCATCAAGCTCCAGTTACAAATTTGTTATTCTGTGTAGATCGATTAAATAATCTTAAACTGGTTTCTTGTTCAGCTGATAGAAGCATAAATTTTTATTTAGTCCATTCTTCTGGATCTATTCAACTCCTCCAAAGATTTCAAGAAGATGATATCAATACATACTGCCTTGCTTTTAATCCAATAAATAAGCAAATAATTGCTGGACATAACGGAAAATTAACCATATGGAAATCTAAAATATTTACATGTCAAAAAATATTTCAAATGAAAAGAGGAGAAAACTACTTGGACAATTTTAGGATAGCTGTAGACAAAACGGGAACAATAATTGCAATTAGTAACAATGATAAATATATCAGAATAAGATCAATTTTGGATGGTCATCTCTTTACGAAAATACCAATTGCAGAGAGTGTAAGTTCCTTACATTTTGCAATAAATAATAGTTTTTTGATTGCTTCTTCAGTAGAGGGATACATCTACTTCTTCAAAATCGATCTAAATTCTATTTCAGTTCCTATCCTAAAGGAGATCGAAGAAAAGAAAAAAATTAAGAATAAATTAAAACTTTTGGAAAGATTTCTACAGAACGATTCCTCAAAAAACAAGCACGAAAAGGTAAAGGCTTTAATTGAAAAAATTCAGAATAGTGAAGAAGAATTCAATTTCGAGGATGTCAAACTCTTGAACAGTTATTTCGATGAGAAAGAAAAGCTTACTAAAGAGAATAATAACAACATTAATGAAAATAACAATGAACCTATTGAAGATGTAATAAACTTCGCTGAGAAAATCGAAATGAATCCAAATTCAAATCCTTTAGAGGGACAAGAGATACTCAACAAAATAATTTCAAAAAATGGAAACTCTGCCGTTATCGAAATAAAGGAAGACAAGTTGAATAATGAGAATGACGAAGATAATAACAATAATAAGGAGGTAAGTAATGATTTAGTAATTCAACAAGATAATCCAATTAAAAACTCTTTCCTTACAAAGTCTAACATATTCGAAAAAAATTTAAAGGAGTTACCTGGAGAAGCTTTGAAGAAATCTATCCTAAATAAATCAAGAATTTCTCTAACAGAAACTTATCTTAAGATGAAGGAAAACAAGGGTGAATCTAATCCCCTTAAAGCTAATTTTGTAGAAAATATTTTTAAAAAAGCTGAAAAATTACCCCTTGACATTGATAATAAAAGTATAATAGAATCCATTAGTGCTAGATGCAAAATGGAAATAGAAAATATAGTAGCACCTCTTTCAGTAGGAGAATCTGAAAAAAAGACTATTATTACACCAATTCGTAATACGTCAGATCATAACATCGTAAAAGGTTTATATGAAAATAACAAAGAGAAAGAAAATGAAAATGTCAAGGAGAAACCCACAGAGAAGGAAAAAGAAATTACAACACCTACAGAAAATCCTTCTAGCAATAATTATAATAATATAATCACTAGTAACTTCTTCAACAAAAAAAATCTTCAATCGAATTATCACTCAACTCCTCATGTTCCAATCGAATTGAAAGATAAAAAATTCCCTAATAACAATATACAAAGAAAGAACAATATCAAAGAGAGAGAGTTCACTGTCACTAATTCTGAATTAAACGAACTCCAGCAAATTATATCAAATACTAACAAATTAGTTGGGGATATTCATACCAGAGTTTACAACACTAATGAAAATAACAAGAACAAAAAGGAAGAAAGAGAAGATGATTACGACTACTTCAGTAATGATGACAGATTCTCGATTATAGGAATCAAGGAGCCAGATTATAGGATGTTTAACCATATTAAAGCTGGAAATATTTTTAAGAAGAATTTACAAGACGAAGCTTCATCTGTTAACAAAGACGAAATGGAATCCGAGGAAATAAAGAAAAAAAATAAATTTAACAACATTAGACTTGATGAGAATATGAAGGATAAAAACTCTCTTTATGAAATAGCTGAAGAACTCCAATTCGAGGACATGAATGAAATGAGCACAACGAAGATCCAAACAAACATCGATGTTTCTGATTCCTTGATGAACAAGGACAAGTTCCAACCTAGTATCATAGAAAATACTTTGCTAAATTCTCAAATGAATTTAAATCCTCAAATAAGTCAGACTGAAACTTTTACAAATGAGCTATTTAAGGAATACAATACCTTCGGAGATGCAAATAAAACAGTTGGTAATTTTACTCTAGGAAATGTAACAAATGTTCAGGCATTTTCTAAAATGACAGATAAATTAAATAAGATTAATGCAAAGAATGTCATATTCGAGAAAGTAGATGAAAATAATTTTTTTATTGAAGGAAATAAAAAAGTTGATGTTGAAATTTCGATAGATAAGATTGACCCAAATTTGCAAAAGTCTTTTTCTATGGACTCATTAGTAAAACAATTTCTATTTGCAGAAAGTTATGTTGATTCTACTTCTAATGAAGATGAGAATCTAATAGAAATAAAAAGGTAAGAAATATAAATAATACAAATTTAATTTAGAATAACTGAACATCTTTTACGTTCTATAAATAAAAAATTAAATAAAGAAGAAATTAAAGAAGATATTAATGAAATTTCGATCACGAAAGAAGATTTAAATCCTATTGAAATTACAAAAGAGGATTTTAATCAAATTCAGATTAAAAACGATAATTTATGCGATAAAATAGAAAATAGTATTATCGAAAAGTATTTGGAAAAATATTCAAATCTACTAATTAAAAGAATAGAAGAAAAATTTACTAAATAAATGAATATTATCTATCTTGAATTCTCTTATGAAACATATTTTTTATTTTTATTAAATAATTATGTGCTTGATGTAAATGATTATTATATAATTAATTTACAAATTTAATAAAATTTTTTACAATAATATTTATTATATTAATTTATGATTCATTATATTCCATATTAACAGTGAATTTTTTTGTTATTATAAATTTGATTAGTTAAATAGTGAGGTAAAATTTTTTTCAATATCAGAATTACAAATTTAAAATTAAAAGAAGTATTATATTTATAAAAAAATTTTCAATTTAATTTTATTATACAATATTATAATAATTTTTCGATGACGTAATTTATGTTAAATAGCCTGTATCTATATTATTTTTATTAAAAAAATGTTAAAGCAAGTAATTGTTATTGGCGGTGGATTATCTGGACTCTCAGCTGCTCATACAGTTTTGGAACATGGAGCAAAAGTTATTTTACTGGATAAAAATCCATTTTGTGGAGGAAACTCAACTAAAGCAACATCCGGATTGAATGCTGCTCTTACTAAAACTCAAATTAGAAAAGGAATCGAAGATTCTGCAGAAATTTTTGAAAAAGACATAGCAAGGAGTGCGAATCTTGGAAAAAGCGAAGAAACATATCCTCTAGCTAAGGTAAAATATTTTATTAACTTAAGGTGGTATCTAAAAATTCTGATCCTTGTGTTGAATGGCTTATAAATAAATTCAATCTTGATCTAAGCCTTGTTTCTAGATTAGGAGGACATTCACATCCAAGAACTCATCGTGGAAAGGAAAGATTCCCAGGAATGACAATCACCTATGCCCTATTGGAAGGATTAGAAGAAGTAGAAAAAAATTCCAAGGGAGAATTAGCAAAAATTATAACAAAAGCCAAGGTCACTGAACTCATCCATGAAAACGGCAACGTTATCGGAGTTAAATATGAAAAAGATGGAAAAACTCATGAAGCATTTGGTGTCGTTATCATTGCTACAGGAGGATTTGGTGCCGATTTCACACAAAACTCACTTCTATCAAAATATAGACCTGATTTGGGACATCTCCCTACCACTAATGGAAGCCATTGCACTGGTGATGGAATTAAAATGGCCCAATCTGTTGGAGGAGAAGTCGTAGACATGGAATGGGTCCAAGTTCATCCAACTGGATTAGTTCATCCTGATGACCCAAATGCTAAAGTTAAATTTTTAGCTGCAGAAGCCTTGAGAGGAGTAGGCGGTATATTAATTAATGCCGAAGGAAATCGTTTTTGTGATGAATTAGGAAGAAGAGATTACGTCACTGGAGAAATGAATAAAAACAAGGCACCATTTAGATTAGTTTTAAACAGTAAAGCTTCTAAAGAAATCGAATGGCATTGCAAACATTATGTTGGAAGAAAATTGATGAAAAGATACACTAAAGCCTCTGATTTAGCTAAAGATATGGGAATTTCAGTTGATACATTAAAAGAAACTTTCGAGCTTTATAACCAGGATGCTAAGGCTGGTAAAGATAAATACGGCAAAAAATTCTTTACTAATGCTCCTTTTTCAATTGATGATACTGAATTCCATGTTTCGATAGTAACACCTGTAGTTCATTATTGCATGGGAGGAATAAAAATATCTACTGAAGGAGAAGTTTTGGACAAGGAAAAACCCATTTTAGGATTATATGCAGCTGGAGAAGTTGCAGGAGGAATCGATGGAAAAAATAGGCTTGGAGGTAACTCACTTCTTGCTTGTGTTGTTTTCGGAAGAGTTTCTGGTGCTGCCGCTTCAAGATACCTCTTTAAATTAGCTTTAGAAGAGAAAAGATACAACGGACTCAAAAGAATTGAAATGGTTAGAAATCAATTAAAAAGCGCTGCAAGCGAATACACTTTAGAGGAAGTTTCAAAGCATAACAAAGAGGAAGATTGTTGGGTCGTTATCGGAGACAAAGTTTATGATGTATCTAAATTTTTAGTTGATCATCCAGGAGGAAAGGACGCTATCATGCTTTATGCTGGCCAAGATTGCACAGAGCAATTCGAACTGATGCATCAAGAATCAGTACTTAAAAGATATGGACCAAACTTAGTTATTGGAAACTTAGTACAAAAGAAAACTTCTAATACTCAACATACTTCAACACCAAATTATGACAAAACTAAAAACGTTCCACCCTTACTTAAATTGACACCATCAGATACTCAAACTCGTACTTCTGGAGGAACTGCACATATTCTCCCTAAAGAGAGAGCAAAAAGTCAATGGGATAAACAAGAATTGATTCACTTTCTTAATGGTGGAAAGGATATGACAAAAAAGAGAAAGTTTGTCGAGAGTATCATTAACAATGACCCTGAATTGATGCACAACATTTACAATTTTTCAAGAGCTGAATATATGAGCCATGGAGTGAAAGAGTTCATTAGAATTCACAAACCTTTTAAGAATTTTAAACCTACCAGAGAAGATATCTGCTTCATGAGTGATGTGGCTGTAGGATTCGGCGCTCTTAACAACAGCCATTCTATTTTCTTGGCAACAGTGACTGGACAAGGAAGTGACGATCAAGTAAGATTTTGGCTCCCTAAGATCTTTAATTTCGAAATAACTGGATCTTATGCTCAAACTGAATTAGGACATGGAAGTAATGTCCGTGGATTGATGACTACTGCTGAATTCGATTCAAAGACAGATGAATTTGTCTTAAACACACCCACTCTTAGGTCCATGAAATGGTGGCCAGGTTGCCTAGGAAAGGTAGCTACACATGTTGTCCTCTACGCTCAACTAATTCTTGACGGAAAAGAACATGGTCTCCATGTATTTATTCTTCAAATCAGAGATGAAAATCACTTACCTTTAAAAGGAATAAGATTGGGTGATTTAGGAAACAAAGTAGGTGATAACTCGAATGATACTGGCTTCATGATATTAGAAGATGTAAGAATTCCAAGAGAAAACATGCTCTCGAGATACAGAACCGTTAATAATGAAGGAAAATATGTTGAAGTTCAGAAAGCTGATTCAAAAGTTCACTATACCACCATGATGACAACCAGAGCTTCTATGGTTCATACTTCGGCAGCTAGATTATCACAGGCTTGCTCAATTGCAGTTAGATACTCTGCAGTTAGAGAACAAGGTTTTATTGATACTAAAAGTAATGTCTCTTATAAGACTCCAGAAAGACAAGTAATTGATCATAAAATTCAGCAATACAGATTACTCAAACAACTTTCCCATGCTTATGCTTTGAAATTCACTGGAAGATGGATGATCGAGCAATTACATAATCTAGAAGGAAAATCAATAGGAATCATTAAAAATACTGATTTATTGAAAGAATTAGCAGCAACCTCAGCTGGTTTAAAGAGTCTTACCACAATCATCGCTACTGATGGAGTAGAAGATTGCAGAAAATGCTGTGGAGGAAACGGATATTTACTTCATTCAGGAATCGGTGCTTTATCTCAAGATTATCTTTGGCAAGTCACTGCTGAAGGAGATTTCATCATTTTATCCCTTTTAACTGCAAGACATATTTTGAAATCAATTGGAAAAGTATTCGGAGGTTTGAAATTACAAGGAATCATGGAATATTTCAATGTCATTGGAGAACCCGAATTTGACTTGAACAAACATAGACCTTCATCAGCCAAATCAGCTTCAGATTATTTGAATTTGAATTATTTACTCAACTTGTTTAGATACAATTCTCTAGAAAGTAACGTTTCTGTCGCCTCTGCTTTCAATACACTTGTTGCTGAAAAGAATTTAACCTTTGAAGAAGCATGGAATCACTGCTCTAAAGATTTATTGAAAGCTACTTGGGCTCATTGCTATTATATAATTATGCTAAACTTTGTTAATAAAGTACATGAAATGAAGGACCAACAAATTCAAAAGGTTCTTCATAAATTGGCTGCATTGTTTGCATGCACTAACTTTTTAGACAACAACTGGGGTAATGTAATAGAGAGAGATCAATATAGATTGATAAACGAAACAGTTTCTACTCTTTTAACTGACATAAGACCAGATGCAGTTTCTCTTGTTGACGTCTTTGATTATCCTGATTCCGTCTTGAAATCTACTATTGGAAGATATGACGGAAATGTTTATGAAGCTTTGTTTGATGCTGCTCAAAAATCCATTCTTAATAGAACTGATCCTTTCGAAGGATATGAAGAAACTCTGAGACCTCACCTTAATAAAGATTTGTTGAAGTATGGAAACAAACCCATTTCAAAGTTTGGAAAATTATAGAAAATAAAATATTATCATTTTAATTATTATAGGCATAATAAACCTTTATATACTTAATATTATTAGTGAAATAAATTAGTATTACATCATATTATATCTATAATTAAGGAAAAATAAACTTTATAATTAGTTTAGTTAAATTTTAAATAATTTATTAAAATTTTTATATAAATTATGTTTCATTTATTTAATTATATATCATGAATAGATCCTGCCAACCTTACCAGCATAAATATGAATTTAACCAGGGAGACATAATTTGCTCCATTTGCAAAACAAAGGGCCTACTTAAAGAATTTTGGAGTTTAACTTATGCCGAAGCAGAAAAAAGGTATAATAATTTTGTTTATTATATTTAAAATCAAAATAGGCAGGAAATTATGCAATTTAAACATTCGGAAGAAATAATAGAAAAAATAGATTCACTAGACATTCCATTCAAAAATCTAATTATAAAGCAGAATTTTGCAAATAAATCCGATTTTTCTAACTATGTAGTTTTTAATGATTACGAGCAAGAAATCAACTACATTATTCTTTACAAAACTTGTATTAAATTAGTGAGTATCAATGAATTTATGAAAAATGAATTAAAAATTATGCATAAAAATTTTAAACTTAAACTATTCCCAAATTTGATGGATTTAGAATATGATGGAACAGAATTTATTAATGAAAATACATTTATGGCCTTTTTACCTACAAATCCGGATTTCAAATATATTATGTTACTAATTAAACGTAATAGAGAATGTTACAGTTCAAAAATTTGTAAACTTACCACAAAAATCAAAGATTTGAAGACAGAAACACAAATTGCATTTTTTAAAAATAAACTTATTTGTGATGAAAATAAAACACTTGATGAAATTAAAATGATATATGGGGATGAAATAGAAATATATGATATATTTGGTCCTTGGAATTTAAATTATTATAATAATGATTTTGTTTTTGTTGAAGATTATGATGGTTTGTTCCCTGTGCGTGTAAAAGTTGACACTAAAGTGATAGATATTAAAAATGAATTGAAGAAAAATATCTATCTAACATTTAGAAAATTCATTATTTTGGTTTTGCAAAATGGTATATTACTAGAAGATGATAAATATTTATTTATGGATTACGAAATTACAAAAAATTCGATAATATATGTTGAAGATAGTTACTCTGATGAAAGTTATATCAAATTATTTTGTAAGTTTTTGACCGGTAAAACTACAACAATTATTGTTCATCCAGATTCAAGCTGTGATTATACAAAAAAAAGAGTGAGCATTGTAGAGGGTATTCCTTTGGACCAGATCAGAATAGTTGGTGGTGGAAGACAGTTGAATGGTAACAAATCTATAAAAGAATATAATATTAAAAAAGGAGATAATATTCATTGCGTTTTGAGATTGTGTGGAGGAAAACCAGTTATATATTTTTACAATTTTCAACCTACATCTCTCATAGTGAAACTTAACCTAAATTTAGAGATATGGGAGCCTACTCATCTATACCCAACACCCAGTTCTTTTAACAGAAATATTATCACTTGGAATTGTGAATTAATAAAAAATAAAGAAGAGGATTTAAACTATTTAAAAATGAATACTAATAAAAAATTTTATTCATACATTTTCTGGGAAGCCCTTACTTTGAATGATGATGCTAACTCATTCTTTATCAATAATCTAAGAAAATATTATGTGTTTGATTCAGAAGTAATTTGTGACAGATTAGATGATATCCTACATCATAAAGGACTTAATACAAGAGAAAGAGAAGACTTCATTACCTATTGGATGCCTGATTTAGTTTCAAAGAAATACTGCATGATTTCCTTTATGGATCAGTGTACTTATGACAGTATAGCCATTTTAAAAATAGAACCATGCCCAGAGAAGATTCTTAGAGTATTCATGGTATTCAAACCAACTGATTCATTGGAAGAATATGAAACAGACAATTTGATTGAAGAAGAGAGATTTATAAGAGAAAATATGAATGAATCACTTGTAGTAGAATGGGGAGCAATGAATTTGGATAATATTTTTAATTCTAATATCTAACAATAAAAAACTACTATTTTTTTATTGATTTTATAACTTAAATAATGAAATTTTTTAAAATACAACTAATTTTATTTTTCAACAACTAAAAATTTTATTATTATTGATTTACAACAGTCTATTCTGCACTAAGTGATAAGACTTAGAAGATAAAGCTAGGAATTTATTTTTATAATTTTCAACCAACATCCTTAAAACTCGAGATTATTTTTGATGGAAATATATGGGAGCCTTCTTATCTATATCCATTTCTGACATTGATTTATAGAAATATTATATCTAAGAGCTGCGAATTCTAAAAAATAACGAGAAAAATCTAAATACTGGAAACATGAAAAACAATTAGAAATTAATTTCCTATATATTTTGGGAGGCTCTCATCGGAAATGACGATGCAAAATTTTTCTTTGAAAAATAAAAATATTCTAGATTTATATTTTTACCTCTGAGGAAATTTATAACAAATTAGATGATATCCTAATTCATAAAGGACTAAATCCACGGGAAGGACAAGATTTCATCACTTTTTCATGCCTGAATTAATTTTTTCAATTTGTGTGTAATTAGCTTAATTGAATTATCTGTTCATTACAGTATAACTAAGTTAAATATATAACCCTATCCAGAAAAGATTCTTAGAGTATTCAAGATTTCCGAGCAAAATGAGACTATTGAGGTAATGAAATAGATAATTCTATTATAGAAAAAAAATTAATTAGAGAGAATTTAAATCAATCACCCGTTGTAGAATGGGGGCGATCAATCTTAACAAATATTTTTAAAATTAACTTCTTATTAATATTCTTAAAATGAATATTTTAAAAAACTTTATCAAAATTTTATTCATTTAATAAGCTTTTTTAAATATATTCTAAATTAAATGGAGAATAATAAATGCATAAACGAAAGCATCACAAGAAGAATAAAATTTAAACGACAAACAAAACTTATTTGTACTCTAGACGAAAAATGGAATAACTATGAGAGCATTTCAAAGTAAAAACATTCCTAATTTGATTATTAAAAGACTACTTAGACTAGGTGTTGATGCAGTTGAGATTTATTCAGAAATAAATGAAGAGGTAATTAATAAATATTCAAAGTTACTTTAATCAGATTAAAAAAGACATAGTTCAAAAGGTAAAAACATATGCGAGAGAAAATTGCCAGTTTATTTCAATCATATACAATATTTCCTTCTACAGAATCTACACCGATAAACTTTTGAAAAATGAAGAAGGAACAACGATAAATCAAAATCAACATCTTTACATAACAAATGCAAAATACATTGAGACACTTGAGAAATCTATTCAATCAAACCAAAATGAACAAAAACTATTCTCAAAGGATATAGAAGAATCAACACATATGGAAGTAAATGTTGAAATATCAGAAGAAAAAGGAGATAATACTTGCTGTTTATGCGATGATAGGAATTTCATAAATCTTGACATTAAATCTGAAGAAAATAAAAACAATAAAAAAGAAAATATTTCGGATTCTTACACAATCATCACAAGCGAGCCGATTCTCAAATTTACTAATTTTTCGAAAACTGATATTTTGCACTTTAATTATGGAGAAGTTAGCTTCAGAGTTGAAGAAACAGATGAAAATTACATTAAGTGTATTGCACTAAATTCAGGGATCATTCAAAAACATGACTCGATATCTGTTGAAGGAAAAGAACATTTTTCGAATGAATTAGTTCGCTCTGATGAAAGTAAATTGATCAAGGAACTCAATTCTGCAAAGGAGCTGGAAGTTGATTTTGTGGTAATGAGTGTTATAGATAATCCAATAGAGGAAATTAAGTAATCAATATTTATTTACTAGTATATTACTAATAGAAAAGTTAAGAAATTATGCGAACCAATAAATGTGATCGTGAGAGTTGATAATTCGAATTCTATTCATAACATAGACGACTATATTTCGCATTCCGCAGCTATATATATTTCTAGAAGCGATCTAAATTTAAAAGACAATCTATCTAAAATTTGCTTTTATCAGAAATCCATTGTTAGTAAATGCGGATATTCAGGAGTTCCTGTAATAATAGCTGGCACTTTCCTTGATACGATGAGGACTCTGCCTAATCCAATCAGAGCTGAAATATCAGATCTTTATAACACTATTCTTCAAGGAATAGACTGCCTCTTATTAACATCTGAGATTGTTTTTGGAAGTTATCCATTTGACGTTGTTGAGACTATAAATGAAATCTGCTCATCTTGTGAGAAGCGAGTGGATTATTCAAATCTCTTTCTAGAAATTTTGTATAAAACCAAAAAACCTATGAAGGTAGTTGAAGCTGTTTCGAGTAGTACTGTAAAAACTTCATTCAATCTTCAAACTCCGTTTATTGTGTGCATTACAGAAACAGGAAACGCAGCTAGTTGTGTTGCTAAATATAGGTAAATATTTCTATAAATATACTAATCTTACAGGCCCTACTGCCCAGTACTTACACTTACCTCTAAGCAGAATATAGCACAAACACTTTCTATTTATAGAGGAATATTCTGTATTCTATATTCAGACACATATAATATCGACAACTCGATCACTTATGTAAATGGATATCTGATTCGATCGGGATTAATTACCTGCAAGACGAATATAGTCCTATTGTCTGGCCTAAATGAAAAGAAAAA
>Ga0169931_10008621_pt1 | contig 14842 bp, 13 predicted proteins | sample Kivu_15m_20L_FD_129675 | JGI IMG/M metagenome (GOLD analysis project Ga0169931, IMG submission 129675) | Freshwater microbial communities from Lake Kivu, Western Province, Rwanda to study Microbial Dark Matter (Phase II) - Kivu_15m_20L... | ecosystem: Environmental > Aquatic > Freshwater > Lake...
CAACCGCGCCGCGCGCCCACGCCCCGCTCGCCGCGACTGCGCCCGCTTTCGCGAGCGCGCGGATGGCGTCGCGACGCGCCGTACGTGCCCGCGCCCGCTGCATCACGGTCGCACCCCCCAGGTCGGCGCGCAATGGCATCGACGTGCCCGATCGTCACCGCCTTCGAGGGACCCGGCCACACTCGAGCGGCTCCGAAGCACCGAGGCCTCCCGCAGCATCTCGCTGCGTGGATCGCAGAGGCAGGCGAACGGACCGCACGCCCGGGTTTCGACGATATCATTACTCACGGATATGCTTATGATACGGCCAGTCGCACGCCGACGGCAGCATCGACTACGATCGCGCCATCCGGGCCAACCCGCCCACCTACGGAGACACACGATGACATCTCACGCTCGCCTCGCGCTGATGATCGCGATCGGCGTCGCGCTGCTGCCGCAGGCCTCGCCCGCGAACGCGCAGGATGCCAACCTGGGGCGCAGCCTCGCCGCGACCTGCGCGAACTGCCACGGCCCGAACGGCCAGGCGGTGGGAGATATGAAGCCGCTGGCCGGCATGCCCGCCGACAAGCTGCTCGCGATGCTCGCGGACTACCGCAGCGGCGCCATGCCCGCGACGATCATGCACCAGATCGTCAAGGGGTACACCGAGCCGCAACTGCAGGCGATCGCGACCTACCTCGCCGCACAGAAACCCCGTCAGTGAACAGGAGCCGCGCGATGGACACCCATACCTTCCTTCCGGCGCCCCAGCGGCGGCGCTGGCTCGCCGCCGGCGCCGCACTCGGCGGCGCGACCCTTGCGTCCGGCTGTGCCACGCCCTCCGGTGGACCGTCGATCGGCCGCGTGGTGGTCGTCGGCGGCGGCTATGGCGGGGCGACCGCGGCCCGCTACCTCAAGGCCTGGGGCGGCAACGTCGACGTCACGCTGGTCGAACCGAACGCGAGCTTCGTGTCCTGCCCGATCTCCAACCTGGTGGTGGGCGGCTACCGTCAGATCGGAGACGTCACCCGCAGCTACGACCCGCTGCGGGCCGGTGGCGTTCGTGTGGTGCGTGACTCGGTGTCCGCGGTGGATGCGGCCGGCCGCCGGGTCCGGCTGGCATCGGGCGGCGAGATCCCCTACGACCGGCTCGTGCTCTCGCCCGGCATCGACTTCCTGTTCGAGCAGGTCGCGGGCCTGAAGCCTGCAGTCGATTCGGGGCGGCTGGTGCACGCGTGGCGAGCCGGCCCGCAGACCGTCACGTTGCGCCAGCAGCTCGAATCGATGGCCGACGGCGGCGTGGTGGTCGTGTCGATCCCGCGCGTGCCGTACCGCTGCCCGCCCGGCCCGTACGAGCGCGCCTGCATGATCGCGAGTTATCTGCGCACGGCCAAGCCGAAGTCGAAGCTGCTGGTGCTCGACGCGAATCCCGAGGTCCAGTCGAAGAAGGCGCTGTTCGAGCGCGCGTTCGAGCAGCACTACAAAGGGGTGCTCGAATACCGCCCGAATGCCGAGGTCAAGGAAGTCTCGGGCAACGTCGCGCGGACCGACTTCGACGACGTCAAGGCCGACGTGCTCAACGTCGTGCCTCCGCAGCGTGCGGGCGACATCGCCGTGCAGGCCGGGGTGGTGAACATGAACGCCCGCTGGGTCGGCGTCGACTGGCTCACGATGGAATCGACCGCGGTTCGCGGAATCCACGTCCTCGGCGATGCGACCTTCTCCGCGCCGGCCATGCCCAAGTCCGGGCACATGGCGAACCAGCACGCGAAGGTGGCTGCCGCGGCGATCATCCAGTTGCTGAAGGGCGAGCCGGTCAGCACGTCGCCGGTCGTGATGAACACCTGCTACAGCTTCGTCACGCAACGCGACGTGATCCACGTCGCTTCGGTCCATCAGTACGACGCGGCGGACAAGACGTTCAAGACCGTGCCGGGTTCGGGTGGGGTGTCGGCCGCGGCCAACCAGCTCGAAGGGCGCTACGCGCTGTCCTGGGCGACCAACATCTGGAACGACATGATCGGGGTGGCCTGAGCGCGGCCGGCGCGCCCCGGGCGCACCGGCCCGACCGCCGGGCCGGTGTGCCGCGTGCCCGGCGACGCTACTTCAGGCCGCTCAGATAGGCGGCCACGGCCCGCATCTCGGGCTCGGTCAGCCGGCTCGCGATCGCATGCATCACGTCGTTGTCGTTGGTGCGGCTGCGCCGGTTGAACTGCCTGAGCTGAGTCTCGGTGTACTGCGGGTGCTGCCCGGCGAGCCGCGGGAGTGCGTCGCTGCCATGCGCGTTCGGGCCGTGGCAGGTCGCGCAGGCCGCCACGCCCGAGTCGGGGTTGCCGCGCAGGAAGACGCCGCGTCCGACCTCGGCGAGACCCGGATCCTCGACCGGATGGGCGTGGGTCGGTCGCGACGCGAAGAACGCCCCGAGCGCGGCGAAGTCGGCCGGGCCGAGGTCCTCGACCATCGGCTGCATCGTCGAGCTGCGGCGTCTGCCGCTCTTGTAGTCGGCCAGCTGCCTGGCGACGTAACCCGCGTTCTGCCCGGCGAGCCTGGGAAACGCCGGGCTCGAGCTCTCCCCGTCCATGCCGTGGCAGATGAAGCACTTGCCCTGCACGATCTCCTCGACCCGCTTCGCATCGTCGGCGTCGGCCGACGGCGGCCACAGCATCGCGATCACGACCCCGGCCGCAGCCGGCCACCCTGCCCTGCCCATCCGCCCTCCTCCGCGCTCTCCGGACACCGGCCGCGCGCGCCGCGGCCCGCTCAGGCGGCGATGCCGGCGTTGCCGGCCACGCCGATCAGCCGCGGCAGGTTCGGTGCGCGCGCCGCCACGCGCCCGCCGCGGCCGCGCAGCCACTCCTCGACCACCTCCCAGACCGGCCTGACGCCGGGCGCATTGCGCGCCTCCGCGGCGACCGGCGCCCATCCGGCGACCTTGTAGCGCCGGTCGGCCTCGAGCGGTCGTCCGTTCAGGCGCAGATCGCTGATCCGGCCACCCATCCGGGCGCCGGGCGCGATCGCGTACGCCAGCCCGCCGACCCGCACCATGTCGCCGCCCTGCTGGTAGTACGGGTCGGGATTGAACAGGTTGTCGGCGACATCCTCGAGCACGGTCTTGATCGTCTCGCCGGTCATCTCGGTGAGCGTCGCGAACGGATAGGTGATCGCGACCTGGTCCATCAGCAGCTCGCGGGTGATCGTCTCGCCGGGCAGCAGCGACGTACCCCAGCGGAAACCGGGCGAGAACGCGAGATCCGCGCCCTGCACGTCCATCAGCGCGTCGACGATCAGCTGATCCCACGTCCCGTTGAAGTTGCCGCGGCGGTACAGCAGGCCGTCGGTCACCGCCAGCGGCTGCTCGAGCCGCGCCTTGAACGGCGCGCGCACCCGGTCGATCAGCGCCTGCATCGCCGGGTCCGCGGGCAGCTGGTTCGCGAACACCGGCAGCAGCCGGTAACGATGATCGGCGACGCGGCCGCCGCGGACGTCCAGGTCGAGCACCCCGAGGAACTTGCCGTTGCTGCCCGCGTTGGTCACCAGCGTACGTCCGCCGGGGTTCTCGACCGGCACCGCCACCGGCACGCCGTCGTGCGTGTGACCCCCCAGGATCGCGTCCACCCCGCGTACCCGCGACCCCATCTTCAGGTCCACGTCCATCCCGTTGTGCGACAGCACGACCACGACCTGGGCCCCCTTGCCGCGCGCCTCGTCCACCACCTTCTGCAGATGGTCGTCCTGGATGCCGAAGCTCCAGCCGGCGACCTGCCAGCGCGGATTCGCGATCGGCGTGTAGGGGAACGCCTGGCCGACGATCGCGACCGGAACGCCCCCGATCGGGCGGATCACGTACGCGGGGAAGACCGGATCGCCGAAGTCGGTGGTCTTCACGTTCTGGGCGACGAAGTCGATCGCACCCTTGAAGTCGTTGTCGACGATCTCCCGTACCCGCTCCATGCCGTAGGTGAATTCCCAGTGCCCGGTCATCACGTCCACGCCCAGCAGCTTGCAGGCGTCGACCATGTCCTGTGCGTTCGTCCACAGCGACGTGGCCGAGCCCTGCCAGGTGTCGCCTCCGTCGAGCAGCAGTGCGCCCGGCCGGCTCGCCTTCATCATCTTGACCAGCGTGGCGAGGTGGGCGAAGCCGCCCACCCGCCCGTAGCGGCGCGACGCCTGCTCGAAATCCAGGAACGTGAACGCGTGCGCGAGCACCGAGCCCGCGGGCACGCCGGCCGCCCTGAGCAGGTGCTCGCCGACCAGGTGGGGCAGTCGCCCGGACATGTCGCCCACCCCCAGGTTCACGCTCGGCTCGCGGAACCGGATGGGCAGCAGCTGCGCATGGCAGTCGGTCATGTGCAGCAGCGAGACGTTGCCGAATCGCGGCACCTCGTACAGGCCGGACTGCGCCTGCTGGGCATCGGCCTCGGCGTGGCGGCCGAGCGCCATCCCGGCCGCCGCGGCCACGCCCAGCACGTGCAGGAACTCCCGTCGGGACAGGGTCATCGTTCAGCGCTCCGGCGATTCGAGGACGGCCGAGCGCCGTCCGACGACCGTCACCGGTTGACCGGCGAGTTCGGGTCCAGCAGCAGCGCCATCAGGTCACGCAGCTGCTGCTCGTCGAGCAGTCCCAGGTGCCCGAAGCGCGGCATGTTCGAGCACGCGTTGTACGCCCGCGTGTTCCAGAGCTTGCCCCAGGTGTACTCGACGATCGGGCGCGCGGCCGGGCTGCCCGGATCGGAGACGCCCCGCAGCCGACCGTAGTGGTGCAGGCTCGGGCCGATGGTGCCGTAGGAGATCTCCTGCTTCGACAGCTCGTGGCAGTTGTAGCAGTTGCCGCCGTTGCCGGCGGGCGCGGCGCTCGCATCGGTCCAGGTCATCCCGCGGCCGCTCTGGGCGATCGCCTCGCCGCGCTTCCAGTCACCGAGATAGCGCCCGTCGGACGGCGCCTTCACGGTCTTCATGTTCTCCGCCTCGATGCGACGCACGAGGTCGGCCGGCAGGTCATTCCCCTGAGCGTTCGAGCAGGCCTCGTTGGCGAGGTCCTGCGCGAGCCGGTCGACCTTCGCGATGCCCTGATCCCGGAACGAGGCGGCCATCATGTCGGCCATCCGCGCATCCAGCGCGGCCCCCGGCGAGAACACCGCGCAGCCGGCGATCGCCCCGCCGGCCAGCACCACGGCGGCCAGGGAGCGCATGATCCCGCGTGCAGTCATCGTGTCGCTCCTCAGCGCTTGATCGAAGGCGCGATCGATTCCGCACCCTTGCCGTTGACGCCCATGTACACGCCGAGCGCGATCGTCACCTCCGACCCGTAGCCCGGATACGGGAACCGCTGCTGTCGGTAGCAGTCGTTCAGACGGCGCTGCATGCCCCAGAGCTCGCCCGCGCTCACGCGGTAGGCCGGCCACGCGGCGAAGCCGACGCCGTCGCCGGGATTGCGGGTGAGCACCGGCAGATCCTGCAGGCGGATCCGCTTGCCCTCCTCGCCGTGACATGAGGCACAGGAGAAGTCGTGGGAGCCGCCGCGGTAGAAGAACGCGCGCTTGCCGAGTTCGTACATCGCGCGCTCCTCCGGATGGGTCTGGGGCAGGTCGAACCTCATGCCGCGCGACTCGGCGGCGATCCAGGCCACCAGCCCCTCGAGGTTGCGCTGCTCGCCGCGACCGAACGGGGTCTTCGCAACGTCTTCCGCGGAGATGCCCTGCAGGGTCTCCATGCAGGTGAGCAGCCGGGACTCGAGGTCCTGGACGCGCTGCGTGTCGGCGAACCACCGCGGCAGCGTGACGAAGGCGCCCTTGACCACGCCCGGCCCCCGCCCCAGGTCGCAACGCTCCAGCGATGCGTTCCTGGGCCCGCGGGGCTGCTTCCAGAGGGCCTCTCCGCGCGCTTCGAACAGCTCCGCGGGGTTGCCGTCCTCGAGCATCTTGCGGTACTCGGCGATGCCGTCGGCGGTCGTGCGGCCCTGTGCGCTCGCCTGCAGGCCCCAGGCGGTCAGCACGACCGCGGCAGCGGATGCAACCCGTTTCATCGTCTCCCTCCTTGACGTGATCCATGCCGGGGCGGTCACCCGAACGCCCGGCCGGCGGCCAGCCGCCCCGGCCTTCGGGGACCGGGTGCGGCCGCGTCATGCGGTCAGCTGACCGTGGCTTCGTCGGTACGCTTGTCGCCCTTGTTGTCGACCCAGGTCACGGCGATCTTGTCGCCGGCCTTGCCGCCCTTGACCACGAACTGCAGGAACGGGTTCTTCGAAACCGCCGGCCCCCACTGCGCGCTCATCACCGGCCGCCCGTTCAGAGTCGCGCTCACCTCGGTGATGTACCAGGCGGGCACCAGCTTGCCGGAGGCGTCCTTGCGCTGGCCGGTCTCCATCTCGTGGCTCATCAGCACGCGCACGGTCACCTTGTCGCCGGACGCTTGTGCACGAATGCGCATCGGATCTGACATGTCGAGCTCCTCGTTGCTCTCGTCTCAGCCGCCGCAGCCGCCGAGGGTCACCTTGACTTCCTTCATCGCGAACAGTGCCTTGCCTTCGGCGGTCATCGCGACCGCGTAGACGTTGGACGACTGGCCCATCTTCACCCGGGTGCCGAAACTGGCGTCGACCGCATCGCTGACGTCGAAGGTGGCGGCCAGCACGTTCGGGTTCTTCTCGACGAGCACGAGCATCCGCCGCACGCCCGCGGCGCTCGAGGCGACCGCTACCGGCACCACCGCACCGTTCTCGGCGATGTCCGGCGCCGTGAGCGTGACCTCCTTGCTCTCGACCGGCGCCGAGCCACCGAGCGCCTTCATCAGTTCGGCCATGGTCTTCGCCTCGAACGCGGCCTTGTTCCAGCCGCCCGACTGGGCGAACGCGATACCGGGAAACGCCCCGGCCGCTGCGAGCGCCGCGGCCACACGGGCCGATCGGCTCAACATCTGCCTGCGACTGTTCACTGCGCACTCCTTGGTTGAGCGGTCAACGATGATACGTCCGCGGCACGCGGCGTGGGCTCGCACGTCACGGCCTGGCGCCAGCGGCAAGCCACTGGGCGATCGCCCGGGCATCCGCGTCGCCGAGGGACTGGGGCGGCATCGGCACCGGCCCCCACACTCCGGCGCCACCCGCCTTGATCCGACCCGCGAGGTAGTCGACCAGGTCGGCGCGACCGGCGTGGCGCCGTGCGACCTCGACGAAGCTCGGTCCGACGAGGCGGTTCTCGATGCCGTGGCAGGCGGTGCACGCGTGCTGTTTCGCCAGTGCCAGCGCCGCCGGTTCGGTACGCGATGCCGGTGCGGCCGACGCGACGGTCGTCGCGCGCGCGGCCGCTTCGGCGAGCGTCGTCGGCGCGGGCCGCGTGGTGTCGGCGCCGCGCTGAGCACCGACCCCCCGGTTCTGTTCGGCGAGGTTGCCGTGGGCATTGCGCGCATGGTCGGGGAGCGACGAGGCGACCTTCGGCACGGGACCGCAATCACGCACGCACGCGGTCGAGCGCACGTCCGGCGCCCGGCGCCCGAAGCCGTCGCCCGGCCACATCGCGTGGTCGGTCGTCATGCCGTTGCGGTTCGGCAGCCGCTTCTGCACCTCGGCGACGTTGCGGTCGGACAGCGTGAAGTCGTCGGGAACCACACCGGCCAGATTCAGGATGAAGGCGGTCACCGCGTAGACCTCGTCGGTGGTCAGCGACTTGGGCTGGTTCCACGGCATTGCCCGGTTGATGTAGTCCCACAGCGACGACAGTGACGACAGCTTCATCATCGTCGTGCGCTGCGGAAACGACTCGTCGCGCAGCCTCGCGACTCGCCCGGTCTCGATGTCGGCCTTGCCGGTGCCCCCGACGACCGGCGAGAACACCTCGTTGCTCTCGCCGAAGATCCCGTGGCAGGACGCGCACTTGGATTCCCACACGTCCTGGCCGCGCGACACGCTGCCCGACCCCTTGGGCAGCCCCTTGAAGTCCGGGCGCACGTCGATGTCCCACGCGCTCAGTTCCTTGGCGGTCGCCGGGCGGCCGATGCCGGGAAAGGTCTGGGCCTGCGCGGCACCGGCGGTGAGCGCGGCGGCGATCAGCACCGCAGCGAACCCTTCACGACAGCTGGACATTGCGGACCTCCCCGCTCTCGGTGACCAGCCAGGTCTGCACCGCGTTGTTGTGGTAGATCGATCGGCTGCCCCGCACCGCGCGCAGCTGCCGGTAGGTGGGCTGCACGTAGCCGGTCTCGTCGACCGCGCGGCTCTGGACCAGCGCCGGCTTGCCGTCCCACACCCAGTCGAGGTTGAACCGCGTGAGGCACTTCGACAGCACGGGCGTCTCCAGCCGGGCCTGCCGCCAGTTGCGCCCCCCGTCCACCGACACGTCCACGCGCCTCACCTTGCCGCGGCCCGACCACGCGAGACCGGTGAGGTTGTAGAACCCGGTCCCGAGCAGCACCTGCCCACCCGAGGGGGTGGTGATCACGCTCTTGCACTCCTGGATGCTGGTGTACTGACGGTGCAGGCCGTCGGGCATCAGGTCGACGTAGTGCAGCACCTCGTCCTTCGTGCCGTACGGCTGGTCACCCACCTCGATTCGCCGCAGGTACTTGACCCAGCTCACGCCCTGAACCCCCGGCACCACGAGCCGCAGCGGGTAGCCGTTCTCGGGCCGGAGCATCTCCCCGTTCTGTCCGTAGGCGACCAGCACCTCGCCGCGCTCGACCAGCTCCATCGGGAGGGTCCGCGTCATCGACGAGCCATCGGCGCCTTCGGCCAACAGATACCGCCCACGCCGCACGTCCGCACCCGCCATGTCCAGCAGGATCTTCAGCGGCACGCCGGTGAACTCGCAGCAGCTCAGCATCCCGTGGGTGTACTGGCAGGTCGGCACCGCGACGTTGCCCCACTCCATCCCGCTGTTGGCGCCGCATTCGATGAAGTGGAAGCGGCTCACCGACGGCAGGCGCATCAGGTCGTCCATCGTGAAGACCATGGGCTTGCGCACGATCTTCTCGTCCGACCCGTTGATCATCAGCCGGTGCCCGGTCGGATCGACGTCCCACCAGCCCTGGTGATGACGTTCGAAGTGCAGACCGCTCGGCGTCACGATGCCGAACAGACTCTGCAGCGGCGCGAACGACACCGACGCCTGGCTGGTCTGGGTCAGCCCGGGACTCTGGCGGCGCTGGACGTTCGCCTCGTGCTTCGACGGGCGCCCGTAACCGTCGGTGACCACCGGCTGCCCCAGCCCGGTGGTGTGCTCGGGCAGGTTCAGGATCGCGGGATCATCGCCGTCGCCCGCGGCTGCGGCGACCGTCGGCGCCGCCGCGGCGGCGGCGCCCGCGGTGGCCGCGGCGAACGCCCTGCGGATGAAGTCCCGACGGCCGTGCCGGGCCTCGTCGAACGCGCGCCGGATGCCGGCCGGGTCCAGGAAATGCTCCGGGGCCTTGACCAGCCGGCCGGAAGGTACGGTGCCTCGCTCCACGGCGTCCCCCAGGCTGAAGTCCCCCGCCCGCCGGATCGGTTCGGATCGCGACGGGGGAGTCACGTATCTCGAATATGCTTACGTTCTTATATTAGACGATGCCCCTGAGACCGGACATCGGCAGGTCACGCCATCGGCGCGGCGGCCGTTCCGAAAAAGACGGTTCGGCAGGAGACGCCGGCGATCCGCGGCGGGTTGCCCGTGGCCCGCGGCGCCAGACCGTCGGATCAGGCGGCAGCGTCCTCGCTTCCGAGCGGCCGACGCCCGTCGAGGCGCGCCGATCGCGCAGCCTCGAGGTTCAGTGAAAGTGCGAGCTCTCCGGCTCCGCGTCCTCGGGCATCTCGGCGTGCACTACCTCGCCCGCGTGATTCGGATACAGCGGCACGCCGCAGTCCTCGCAGTACTCGGGCTCGGTCAGATCGGGCCAGGTCCGGACGTCGACCACGCCGGCCTCCCGAAGCGTCTCGCGGATGCGGTCGAGCGGGGACGGCTCGTCGGTCTCGTTCTCGGGCCCGAGCAGCGGCCACACCACCCCCTGGGCGACCTCCTCGCTGTCGCCCACCGACAGGCCGATCCGGTACTCGTCGACCCGATCGTCGCCGAACGGCGCGACCGTGGCGCGCAGGCCGGACGGCTCCACGCCGAGCGCGTGAGTGAGGAAGTGCACCCCGGCGTTGATCGCGTACGGACGCACGCGCCGGTCGGCCTCGCGCAGGTTGATGTGATACGCGTCCGGCAGCAGGCACTCGAAGCCGCAGCCGGGCAGCAGCGATTCGATCCAGGTGCGGGCCTGCGCGATCCACTGCTCGAGACAGGCCACCCGCGACGCGTGGTCGGACCCGTCCGAATGCTGCCAGCGAAACAGCGGCGCGCCGGCCGGCGCGGCGACCGCCGCGACCAGGAACCGGCTGTCGGCGAGCATCTCGGCGGTCTCGGGCAACGACTTCGCATCCTGGCGCGCGCTGCCGGTCCCGGTCAGCGCCCAGGTGCCGAGCCGGCGACTCAGCCGCCGCAGTTCGGCGAAGTCCCGGGGCAGCTGATCGACGCTGTAGATCAGCGGCGCCATCCTGAACCGGACGTCCCGGGCGAGCACGTGGGCCTGCCAGTGCGCCGACAGGGCGGCGAGCGCATCGGCCGGGATCGGGCCGGACGGAATGCGAAAGCGCGTCCAGGCGACCACCGGCGCGGCCACCAGCACGACCTCCCAAGGCCGACCGTCGTGCTCGATCACCAGCGACTCGGAGGCGCTCTCCACCGCTTCGATCAGCGCACCGTAGGCTTCGCCGTCGGTCTGGTTCAGCCGGTCGAGCGCGTCGTAGATCGACTGAGGATGGCCGGTGTCGAGCAGACGCTCGATGCGCTGCGCGAGCTGCGCGTCCCAGTAGCGGTCCTCGACGCGGCTGCCGGAGTGCGACAGGCCCAGGGCCGCCGCGACCAGGCGCTCGGCATCCGCGGACAGGTGCGACTTGCGATCGCGCCCGGAGCGCGCATGACGGGTCTCTTTCAACGCAGCGGGCCGGACGAGCCGGCAACGGGGACGGGACCCGATCTTACCGGAAGCCGTCGACCGACCGGTGGACCTTCACGGGCTCGCGGGCACGCGCTAGTCTGCGCGCATGGCCTGGCTGTCGCGCCCCGTGGCACCGCGCCGGGACGCTGCCACGAGGTTCGTGCCACGCTCGGCCGCGGCGGCGCTCGTGTCCGGCGCGCTCGCGCTGGCGGGCTGTGGCGGCGCACCCGCCCCGCCGCCCGCCGCCGCCGGCGACTCGGAGGTCGACTGGGCCGCGACCGTGATGCGCACGCTGTACCTGTACGCCGACCGCCTGCCGCAGGCCGACCTGTCCAAGGCCACCACCGCCGCGCAGACGCTCGAGGCGCTGCGCGTGAATCCGCCGGACCGGTTCAGCTACGTCGAGCGCCGCACCACCTACGAGGCATTCTTCGACGAGGGGGTCGCGGTGGGGCTCGGCATCGGCTACCGGATCGACGGCGACACGATCGTGCTGCGGTTCGTGCAGCCCGCCTCGCCCGCGGGCGCCGCGGGCCTGGCGCGCGGTGACCGGATCGATGCGATCGACGGGGTCGCCGTGGCGGCGCTGGCCACCCCGGAGCGCGTGTCCGAGGCGCTCGGTCCGCCGCGGTCCGGCCTCGCGGTGACGCTGGGCGTGCTGCGCGCAGGCGCCGCACGACGCGAGACCACCGTCACCAAGGCCCCGTACACCGTGGCCCCGGTCCTCGCCCACGCGGTGATCGAGCAGCCGTCGGGCCCCGTGGGCTACGTCGCGCTCTACACCTTCAGCGAGCCCGCCCGCCAGGCCTGGGCCGATGCGCTCGAGGCGGTGCGCGCCGCGGGCGCACGCCGCCTCGTGGTCGACCTGCGCGACAACGGCGGCGGACGGCTGTTCGTCGCCGCGGCGGTCGCCGCGTCGCTGGCCCCGGCGCGCGCCGCGGGTCAGCCGTTCGTGCATCTGCGCTACAACGCGCGGATGTCGGCGAGCGATCTGCGGATCGACCTGCCGGCCCAGCCGACCACGGGCGCGTTCGATCGCGTCGTGTGGCTCGTGTCGGATGCGACCTGCTCGGCGGCGGAATCGCTGATCGCCGGGCTGCGCCCGGTGCGCGCCGACGCGATCGTGGGCACGCGCACCTGCGGCAAGCCGGTCGGGTTCTCGCCCCAGACCCGCGGCGACACGGTGCTGTCCGCGGTGAGCTTCGAGACGGTCGCGAGCGACGGCAGCGGCGGCTGGTTCGATGGGCTGGCCCCGACCTGCGCGGTGGATGCGGAGCCCTGGCTGCCGTGGGGCGATCCGCGCGACCCGCGGCTCGCGACCGCACTGGACTGGCTGGAGCGGGGCACCTGCGCCGCCCCCGCCGCGGGCGGTCCGGTGCCGAAACGCCCGCCCGGCACCCCGGCGGCGCGCGGGCTGGCGAGCGAGACCGGACTGCACTGAGCGGATCGGCGGCTCGGCCGGCCGGACGCCCGGGTCGCCCGCCGACCGACTCGCCCGTCCGATCGGCGCCGCGCGCCGCGGCGTCGTTCAGCCGGGCGCTGCCCGCCAGAGCGCTGCCGCGCGCCGCTCGGCCTCGATGCCGTCGAGCAGCGCGTCGTGGGCCGCAACCTCGCGTGCGCAGGCCTGCAGCACCCGCAACCCGGCGGGCGGCCACTCGACGACCGCTCCGCCCGCCGACCGCGGGCCCTCGACGTCGAGCGCGATCTCGAAACTGTCCTGGCCCCGGGTCATGGCCAGATAGACCTCGGCAAGCAGCTCGGCATCGAGCAACGCGCCGTGCAGCGTACGGTGCGCGTTCGACACCGCGTACCGGTCGCACAGCGCATCGAGCGAATTGCGCTTGCCCGGGTGCAACTCGCGCGCCATCGACAGGGTATCGACCACCCGGGTGCAGGCGCTCGCGAAGCTCGGGGCGCCCAGCCGCATCAGTTCCGAATCGAGGAAGGACAGGTCGAACGCCGCGTTGTGGATCAGCACCTCGGCCCCGTCGACGAACGCGAGCATCCGGGCGGCGACGTCGGCGAACCGGGGCTTGTCGCGCAGGTCGTCCCAGGTCATGCCGTGCACTTCGGTGGCCGCCTCGTCGACCGCACGCTCCGGGTTCAGGTACAGGTGGAGCGTGCGCCCGGTCGGCCGCCGGTTCACCAGCTCGACGCAACCGATCTCGATGATCCGGTGGCCCTGATCGGCGGCCAGCCCGGTGGTCTCGGTGTCGAGGACGACCTGCCTCACGCGCCGGCCGAAGGCGAGGCCCCGGGCGACTGCGCCGGCGCGTGCACGCCGCCGGGCGGCGGCGCGGATCCCTGCGCCTCGGCCATCGCGGCGGCGGCAGCCGCCGCGCCGAAGCGCTTGTTCCTCGTGAGCAGCGTGTAGAAGGTCGGCACGACGAACAGCGTCAGCACCGTGCCCAGCGTCATGCCGCCGACGATCACCATGCCGATCTGCATCCGGCTCTCGGCACCGGCGCCCTGGGCGAGCGCCAGCGGCACCGCACCCAGCACCATCGCCCCGGTGGTCATCAGGATCGGACGCAGCCGCAGCGCCGCGGCCTGCACCACCGCCTCGCGCATCGCCCGCCCCTCCTCGCGCAGCTGGTTGGAGAACTCGACGATCAGGATGCCGTGCTTGGTGATCAGCCCCACCAGCGTGATCAGACCGATCTGGCTGTACACGTTGATCGTCCCCCCGCTCCACTGCAGCAGCGCGAGCGCACCGGTCATCGCCAGCGGCACCGTGAGCATGATCACGAACGGATCGATGAAACTCTCGAACTGCGCGGCGAGCACGAGATAGATGAATCCGAGCGCCAGCACGAAGGTGACCAGCAGGGCCGAGGACGACTGCTTGAACTCGCGCGTGAGCCCGTTGTAGTCGATCGCGTAGCCCGCCGGCAGGTGTCTGCGCGCCGCCGACTCGAGGTACTCGACCGCCTCGCCGAGCGCGGTGTCGGGCGCGAGGTTCGCGGTGATGGTCACCGCGCGACGCTGGCCGAAATGGTTCAGTTCGCGCGGGCTCACCGACTCGCGCCAGGCCACCAGACTGGAGAGCGGCACCATCGTGTCGTTGCGGCCACGCACGAAGATGGTGGCGATGTCCTGCGGCGACGAGCGCGCCGCGGCGTCCAGCTGCACGATCACGTCGTACTGCTCGCCGTTGCGCTTGAAGCGCGTGACCTGGCGGCCGCCGAGCATGGTCTCGACCGCGCGACCGATCGCGTCCACCGGCACGCCGGCGTCCGCGGCTCGGTCGCGGTCGATCGTGAGCCGCACCTCGGGCTTGTTCAGCCGCAGATCGCTGTCGACGCCCTGCAGGCCGCCCCAGGTCTGCAGGTCGCGCAGCAGCGGGCCGATGGTCTGCTGCAGCCGCTCGTACGGATCGGAGGTGAGCACCACGAAGTTGATCGGGCGCTCGCGCGGAGACGACCCGAGCGACGGCGGGGCGACCGCGAACGCGAGCACTCCGGGAATCTGCAGCAGGCGCGGCTGCAGTTCCTTCACCAGCTCCTGGACGCTGCGCTCGCGCACGTCCCAGTCGGTGAGCCTCCAGAACGCGATGCCCTGCGCGACCGTGGGATTGCCGGCGACGACGAACGCCCGGTCGATCTCGGGGAACTGGCGGGCGATCTGTTCCAGCTGACGCCCGTACTTCTCGGTGTAGCCGATCGACGCGCCGTCCGGCCCGTTGATGATCGTGACGATCGTGCCCCGATCCTCGATCGGCGACAGCTCCTTCTTCATGCCGATCCACAGCGCATAGCACGCGTAGGCGACGCCGACGTAGGCGATCAGCACCAGCCACCGGTGGCGCAGCGTGAATCCGAGCGCGCTCTTGTAGCCGGAGGTGATCGCGTCCAGCGTCGCCTCGATGCCGCGGCCGATGAACGTGCGCTTGCCGTGCGGCTTGAGCAGCCGGCTG
>Ga0169931_10008622_pt1 | contig 14840 bp, 13 predicted proteins | sample Kivu_15m_20L_FD_129675 | JGI IMG/M metagenome (GOLD analysis project Ga0169931, IMG submission 129675) | Freshwater microbial communities from Lake Kivu, Western Province, Rwanda to study Microbial Dark Matter (Phase II) - Kivu_15m_20L... | ecosystem: Environmental > Aquatic > Freshwater > Lake...
ATACTTTTGCTTGATCAGAATTTAAACAATTAATTACAATGTAGAAATAAAACTTAGCCTTACAGAGCAATAAACACTCCTAACCGATCACGTGAATCAGCCGGCTTGCCCGCGCAAGCCTCTGGGAAATCTACGAATAAGGCCAGAATCGTCAAAGTTTGTTCCTTAGTTCAGAAGACCTTTAAACGGTCTGCCAGTTGGCAAATCGTCTCGAAAAAGGTTCTTGCAGTCAAGTCCACCAGGTAAGCCGACACTCCGAATCTGACCATTTTTAGGGCTTAGCTTAAATACTCCTTAACAGCAAGGAAGCCACCCAGTAAAAACTGATCCAGTTGATGCCAGACACAGATATGTTAGGACTGGTGCTTGATTGTGTATTTGACGCACCACTCGAAAGGTCCCTGCCCTTACTGGGACTGATGCTCCAGTAGACAGACGCTTTTAACTTCTCGATCATGAACGCGCTAATCAAAATTGAAGCTAAACTTATCAACTAAGTCATTTAAAAAAGAGACCTCAAGCTCTTGATCGGATTTATCCGGTGCTTCGAGGCTTAGCCTAACCTTAAGAGTCTGATCGACTTGGCCAGCATTTTTTAAGAATAGCCAGTTGATAGCGAAGACTAATTTAACCTTCTGTGGTCACATTTGCAGAAACTGGTCACGCCTGAACGAAATGACTAAGAGACAGATTAGCACAGAGAAACGAGGAAAGCTTTGGTGAATTCACTGATGTTAAACAAACAAGAGCTTTTGATCTCGAAAGAAAAAGAAATCAGACTTCTCCGGCAAAAAGTAGAGTCAAGCTTTGCTGAAATCGGAGATGAAAATAAGCCTTGTACAGTCACTGGTGGAATCGTGCAAACAGCTTATTTGGATGATAAAGTGAACAAGATAATGGCTTAAATCGAACGCTAACCTTATGGCAACTTCGCTGTTTGTGGACCGCAAGCATCAGGTAAGATTTCTATCGTCAAGCTTGTCATGCAGCTTTACAACGAACGCTACAACCAAAATCAATAGATGATCGTGGTCACCTGTGAAGAGACTTTTGACTCAAAAAATCTAGTTGGCACATATGTCTGCAGCGAGACCGGCGAGTTCGTTTTCAAAAAAGGGCCACTTACAGTTGCAGCAGAACAAGGTCTTTGGCTTGTTCTTAAAAATGTTGAGGAAACTCCAAGCGACCTGCTGTCGTTTATTCTGCCTCTAATTGAGCAAAAACGGCTGCAAGTAACTTCTACCTTCACAATCGTGCCTAAGCTCGGCTTCCGAATTTTCTGTCTTGCAAACTATGATAATAGCCCAGGCAGGAACGAAGACATCTAACCACTCCTTTCAAGTCTTCACATAACCCAGTTGTCAACACTTTACAGGCCAGGCTCTGAAAGCCGATAGGATTTTGACGATATCTTGATGGCCAAATTTCCAGAACTCTTCATACCAGTGGGAAGTATTTCAATTCATTAGCTGGTACAGGACGCTATATAATTCATCCACTAAGCAATGTAGAGTTTGAAACTAAACCTGTTAGACTACAAGGCGCCATCTGTCACTAACCTGTTGGCTCTCTACAAGCGCCTGCATTTGGCATTTACTGCTGCTATTACAGATAAACAGACGGTTTTTTCACAAGCGTAAAGACAACTAATCGTTGAGGAGATATCGGACGTTTACCTTGGTTATCTATATGATATATCAATCAAAAGGCGGATAATCGATGGTATGGTGAAGGAAATCTTTAACAAAGACGAGTCAAACTCAACTCTCGACAGTGTTATTATTTCTGAGTTTATTACAAACGCAGGTAGGGAGTACGGAGTCTCAGACCAAATGTGCTTCTTTGGGAGAGCCTCACTGAAGCGAGCGGATCAGCGCCCCGATTAAAAAGATGTCTAAAGCAGCAACAAATTCGTGTACACTGGCAGTACTGCTAGACAGCTTGAGCAAGTCGCAAATGCGATTTCTAACGATGAGCCTGTCCTACTTGCAGGCGAGACTGGCACTGGTAAGACTACTCTGGTCCAAGAGGTGGCTCAAACATTGGGCAAAACTTTGCACGTGTTCAACATGAATCAAAACACAGACAGTGCAGACCTCCTCGGTGGCTTCAAACCTGTTGACTTGAAGTATTTGCTCACGCCAATTTATGCAAGGTTCAGAGAACTTTTCTGCAGCCTACTGAATGCGTCAACTCAGAACAACCAGACATTCTTAGACCTTCTGTAGAAATGTTACGAAAGTAACAAGATCAACGACTTTATTAAATGCCTACAGCACGGTATGAAGTCTATCAAAGCTAAGCATACATCGGATGCCAATGTGGGCCATCTTGATGCCTAGATCAGAGACCTGCAAAAACGCGCTCAAAAGCTAGAGTCAGGTGGAGGCTTCGTTTTCCAATTTGTGGAAGGCACGCTTATCAAAAGCATACAGAATGGAGATTGGATCTTGCTTGACGAGATCAATCTGGCGCCGGACTCTGTACTCAATCGGCTGGCGACGATCATACTTGGAAACAATATCATGCTCAACGAACGTGCTGACATTATCGAGACGCAAAAAAACCCCGATTTCAGGGTCTTCATGTGCATGAATCCGCCCTATACAAGTGCTGGCAAAAAGTAATTACCTTACGCCTTAAGGTCAAGACTGTGTGAGATCTATGTCCCGGAGCTTGATAACTAAGAAGACCTTTGGCAAATTATTGACCGAAACACAAAGTCAAATGCAGGGCTCCACGCCACGAATTATCTGAATGAGACCCAAAAACGAATGATTCTTGAATTTTACATGCAAGTTAAGCAGTAAGTCCAAAAGCAGACTAAAAGAGGCAACATTGGACTCCGCAACTTATGCCGTGCACTTTTCTTCATCAAGTCAGCGATTGCATTGAATTATCCAGTTGTCAAGGCAATTTACGATTCTCTGTACACTTGTTTTGCCAGTCATTTAGATGAACAACTTCAGGCTTTCGTGAAAGGGCTAATAATGAAGCTGTTTACGATCAAGACCGTTCCTACGTTGCAAAAGACTTTAAAAGGGGAAGCTAACACATCTTTTACATTCTTAGAGGACTGCATAGTTAAGTTGGGCTCTCATAAACCAGAGAACTTTTGCAATAAAAATTTCATTTTGACGAAGACATTTAAAGGCCTTTTAAGATAGCTTGCATCTGTCGTTAGCGTAAGCAGCTTCGCAATAATATTGGAAGGGCCCACATCTGCAGGTAAGACGTCCTGCGTTCAATATCTGGCGGCAGTAACGCATAACAAAGTGATAAGGATCAATAACCACATGCATACTGATGTTCAAGAATATCTAGGCAGCTACATCCCCGACGCTTTGACTGGAAAGCTGACTTTTTAAGAGGGTGTTCTTGTTGAGGCTGTCCGCAAAGGGTACTGGGTAATCTTAGATGAGCTAAACCTCGCACCTTCAGAAGTTTTAGAGGCACTTAACAGGCTGCTAGATGATAACCGCGAGTTACATATCGTCGAGACTCAGAAAACAATCAAGGCTCACCCTAACTTTAGGATCTTTGCAACCTAAAACCCAACTGAGGGATACGGTGGCCGTAAGGAGCTCTCTGAAGCGTTCAAAAACCGATTTGTCCTTATACGAGTTGGGGATGTGCCAATCGACGAGCTTTAAGAAATTTTGATCCAAAAATGCTCATTACCAGCGAGTAGAGCAAGTCTGATGGTTAAAGTGATGGAAAATCTCTAATATTCAGATCTCAGTCAAATTTTTTTTCAGGCAAAAACTCTATCATCACAGTGAGAGACCTGCTCAAGTGGGCTGGAAGAATAAACTCAAGCGATGAAGGTAGTCATGTTCTTCCTGAAAACGTGGCACTTGAAGGGTACTTACTCCTGGCTGAACGATCAAGAAATGCGATTGACAAAGACCATATCAAGCAGACCATCGAAAAAGTTTTTGGCGTAAAAATTGACGAGGATAAGTTTTACTCATAATACTTCGATCGACATCTGTCAACTGTGTTCCAGAATGTGCCTGCAGAATTAAACTTGCCTAAGCTAATCATGAGCCGGCAGCTGATAAGACTTGCGACCCTAGTTGCTAAATGCTTGAAAAACAAAGAGCCTGTTCTCTTAGTCGGAGAGACAGGCTGTGGCAAAACTACGCTTTGTCAAGTTTTTGCTTCTGAAGTTACCAAATAACCACTGTTTTCGATCAATTGTCATCAGAACACAGAGACTTCAGACTTTATTGGATGTATGCGAACCCGCAAGAATCTCTAAAAAACTCAAGATGAACTGTATGCACTTACTTTAACATTTAAAAAAGTTCTTGGAATCGAGGAGCAACTAAGTTTTGATAGCCACTCGTTAAAGAGACGCGCAAGAACGATCATGGCAGCATTGAAGCCTTCATCAAACCACGACCACATAAGTGCATCATAAGAGATTAAGCGACTTATAGACGACTTAAATTGTGTCTTCGAATGGCATGACGGCATACTAGTAGAATCAATGCAGCAAGGCGGACTTTTGCTAATCGATGAGATCTCTCTAGCTAACGACTCAGTGCTTGAGCGTCTTAATTCAGTCTTTGAAGAAGGTCGCACCCTCGTTGTTACTGAAAAGTCAAGCCAAGAAGCTGTCAAGATATAGGCTCAACCAGCGTTTAATATGGTTGCAACGATGAACCCCTCTGGAGACTTCGGCAAGAAGGAACTTTCACCGGCGTTGCGCAACCGCATGACGGAGATCTGGGTTGACAGTTATTTCCATTAAAAAGAGCTTATAGAGCTATTCGGCTAATCTTTTGGTGTGATTAGAGAAGGTACTACGTTAAGCCGAATTGACCTCTACCTGATAATCAATTAGCTTTCAGAAGGCCTCCAGAAATCTGTCACTCTAGGTATCTTTAATATGGTGGGCTTTGTGACATTCGTTCTCGCCGATAAGTATTTCGCACTGCACCGTAAATCCATGTCTATCCGTGACATCCTCAATATGGTGACGTTTATCAAACAATCAAGCCTCTCTGTCGCTGATGCGTTTAGACATGCAGTTGAACTAGTTATCATAGACGGAATCTGTCTTGGCATAGATGTGGCAGGCAACTAAGAGACCCAGGCTATCCTTCAAGACTGCCGCGTTTTCCTTAATCGGCTAATCTCAGACCTTTTTGGAGGCGATTAAAATCAAAACAATGATGAGTTTGTGAACACTAAACAGAAGATTGGAGTCGGACCCTTCACGATCAGCAAAAATGAAGCCCAAGCACGCGTCTCAAATTTTGCATTCTAAGCATCTACAACGAAATTAAATCTGATGAAGCTGCTAAGAGCATTTTCATTGAACAAGCCTATTTTGATAGAAGGACCGCCTGGGGTTGGAAAGACAGCCTTAGTTGAGAATCTCGCCCGTGAAACTGGCAGGACCTTAGTCCGTGTAAACTTGAGTGAGCAAACTGACATGATGGATTTGCTTGGGTCCGAATACCCGGTTTCTCGCACGATGGCAGATAGCGATGCCTAAGATGATGATGAGATCTAGTTTAGATGGAGCGATGGAGTGCTTCTATAGGCGATCAAAGAGGGGCATTGGCTGCTGATAGATGAGATGAACTTGGCTTAATAAAGTATACTGGAAGGATTAAACGCGATATTGGACCATAGAAGGACGGTTTATATACCTGAGCTGAACAAGGAGTTTGTGTGTCACCCTGACTTCTTTGTTTTTGCGTGCTAGAACCCGAGTTAGTCTACTAGCTCGACTACTGGGCGAAAAACTTTACCCAAGTCGTTCCTCAATCGATTTATCAAGATTTACCTTGACGACCTGACTAATGATGACTTTGAGATGATATTGGAGCACATAGCCAGCGATCTCTTCCAAACCAAGACAAACGTTCGTAACCTTTTAGCCGCCACTTAACAAATAGAAACACTAACAAAATCACAAAGTTAATCTACCGTGAACATGCGCGATATCAGCAGATTCCTCAAGCTGCTTCGTAACTTCAACTCAAACTCTGAAGACACCTAAGCCAGCATAGTTCAGGCCCTCCAATCTTGCTACTTTACGCGCCAGCCACTCATTTCTAATCACAGCTTATCACTCGCAATCGAGCATGGCCTGGTCTCTAACGACCCAGAAAGACTTAGGATCAAGACGCCTATTGTGAGAACGCTCTAAGATGGTAGCATCAGTTTCGAAGGGTTAACTAAAACCATCGTAAATAGAGTTGAGTCCCACGCCGCTTAAAACTTAGGCTCTTTCAAATAGTTCATTGACTTGAAAGGTAAACTAGCATCAAAGATTTAGACAATATGCGATTGTTTACAGTGCAATATTCCCTTGCTGATTACGACCGATGATCCTACAAGAGTGATCAAGACACTTAACTTGTTGGCTTCAGCCAGTGGTCAGCGGCTTGCAAGGATCTTGCTAAGCGAGAAAAGCGACACGACGCAGCTGCTTGGTTGCTTTGAGCAGACATCAACTGATATCTCATCGTTTATCTAACTTCTACAGGAATTAAAGTAATAGCCAAATTTGACGATGCCGATCTTGGAGCTTGAAGCGGCGTTTAGAAATTGCAAAGAAACCGCATCAAACGATGGTTATAAGCTAAAACTAAAGTTGATTGAGCAAACTTTAGTAAACTACAAGGACGACTTTGGTGCCCACTTTGCCTAGTTGAATTAACGATTAAAAGACTTCAAATAGGGATCAAGCCGTTTCTAATGGGTTGACTCAGTGCTCGTACAGCAGATCGAAAATGGAGGCTGGGCAGTATTCGAAAACGCAAATCTGTGCAACCCGTCGATTTTAGACCGACTTAACTCATTATTAGAGGAGGGTAACTATTAGCTGTCCATTAACGAACAAGGCCTGGTCTATGGTGACCAAATCAGGAATGTCAAAGCCCATCGTCGGTTCAGAGCAATCTTCTTAATGAGTGAAAGAACACTCTTAGAGCAAGGCAAAGATGTCTCAAGGGCATTAAGAAATAGGTGCCAAGAAATATGGCTTAGGTTCGCGGACGAAACTATTGAAGAGTTTGGCGATCAGATTGTGGGTGCTAACAATCTTAGAGATGGCAGTTTTGACTGGCAACTTAAGTGGCTGTAGGCTGACCATGATTTGGTACCGTTAAAGCTTAGTGTAGATGCATAGAGAACGAAATGCGACGCACCGATACTTGGGAAACGGTCACGGGATTCAGAAGAACGTTTTGTTGGAGATAGTTAGAAATAAGAAGCGCTTTAGATTGATTAAGCAATCGCATATGTTTTTGCCCTGCTCAATTTCCTGACCAAATCAGGACACTAAAGCGACTTACAGCTCACTAAAATCTCTCAAATACTTGACCAACCAGATTACTAACAGCTGTAATCCGAACTCAAAGCAATTTTCAATTCATCAGACCAAGCTGGCTTCGATGCATTCCTCCACTACCAGATTAGACAGCTCCAGCAAACGTTAAAATTTAGCTTAGACCATCAAATCGTAGATGCCAACATCGCCCGCATTCTCCGACCATTCACCGACAAGCCCTCTACCTAACCACGAGACTTTTTAATCCTTTTAAGAGGCCTTTTAGTTGGTCAATTAAGAATGACATTTACCCAGCCGCATTCCCTATATATGTTGTCTCACCTGGAGGTAAACCAGTCTGCTCTTAAAACCATGCTCGATACGGTAGACAGTGAGCTAGCATTTCTCGCTTCATATTAATCACTCAACACCCTTAGACATCTTAAGAATCTGAAACCTAATTACTTGACGCCCTAGCTCGTGAAACTATGTCTTAAAGACCAAGAGATCAAGTCGACTCTCCTTGATGAGCAATCTATTTACATCTACAAAGCCCCAAGGTTGGAGCTGATAGAACAAAAGCATATGTCACGAGTTTCTCTGAGTCTAATGTAGCTAAAAAGTGGAAACACTGTTATCTTGCTTGACAAAGATAAAGAAATTCTTACGGAACAAAAAATGATCGAGCAACTTGAGATGATACCGGATCAAGCGCAGCTGCTTGAATTGCCAAACTTGCTGATCATTCCAAAAACAGAGGCAAAGATCGTAATCTCTTAGAGCTATATGTATGAGAGCCTTTGCTTCCTGAAGGAATACAGATGGCTCTAGAAAGGTAATCAGATGCCAACGAACATAAGACTGAGCAAGCTGCCAAGCGTGACCAGCTATGGAACCGATTTAAACGCGTTTGGGAGTTTGATAGCAAGGAAAATATCGGTGAATCAACTTGAGTAAGCTTATAGTCCTGAAGGATTCAACTTTGCTCGGCAGACAATAGCTTCTATCTTGCAAGACGAATAATCGATCTGCCTTAGAGACCTGCCTTCGTTCTACGCGTGTGCGACGTCGATTCTGTATAAACTTAAAAGCCATGGCCCAGACCATGTTGACGAAAAGTTCATGGCAGAATTTTAGAGGCTAGCAGTAGAGACACTTGGAGATTAGACAACTCCCAGCCCTCTTGCAATCGCGCTTGACTCAAAAATCGATGCCTGGTAAACCGCTTCTGATATCGAAAATGGCTAAGCCGTTGGTCAACTTGCAAAGCAGGCAGTCCAGAAACTTGACACTGCTTTCGCATTGCTAAAGAAAACTCATACAGTTGAGATGATCCAAGCTTTGTTTATCTTGCCCCTAGAGACCCAGCGCCAGACCCAACTAGCCGAGTTGGCTAACTAAGAGCTTCTGAGCCAGTTTACCTTCTTCAACTACCAGTTAAGAGACTCCGAAGAGGCTAACAAGCTAACTTTGCACGAGCAAAAATAATTGGCAAGTATTCGCCAAAACCTTAGCCAGCTTCATCAGTTGTAGGCAGAGCGCATCGATGAAGGAGTTGCAGTCCTCATGCAGAAGCAGCTAAAACCAATCTTGTCATTTGTAATGAGCATTTAAGGAGAACTCTCGCACTTATATGCTTTGCTGGAGCAATTCGATGCGTCAGAGACACACGTAAATCAGGTTGCATCAATTACCCGCAATATCGGACAACTTATGTTGAAAGGCCTTGAAGCATTCTACCCGATCTTCAATCATATCTTAGAAGGCCTATTTGCATCGACCTGTGTTGCCGAAGAAAGTGCAAGGCAATTCGTTCTGATGTGCTTCAGGCTTAAGACTGCCAGCCAGGATCTCGCCCTTCCTCTCATCAACCTGTAATTGAGCTTTTAAAAGTCGCTCGCAGAATAACACTGCAAACTTACAAAGAAGAGTCAGCACCGCAATCTCTACGAGCGACAGCTGTTGTGGACTGTCAAATTCGTTCGTGGATCTGACTAAATTGAAAAACATCAGAAAGTACGCAGTGAGGCCTTTGACTACTTCGTGAGACGTGAAGTTATTAAGAAGATGAAAGAAGAAGAGCGAGATCCTGATGAATAGATATTCTTCGTGCCTTTCAAAGTCAAAGACCAGATTCCACATGTTGTTGGTAAAGCTATGGATGAATGGACAAAGGAAGATGTCGCTAAGATGGAAGCCGAGGCTGAAAAAGCAATAGAGGATAACTTCCCATCGTACTACGACGAAGTTTAGAGGACTTTCTTTGCCTCTGAATATCAAAAAGAAGGCGCAAGACTTGTCGCAAAGGAGAAACAAGAAACTTTTAGCAAAATTACTGACGATAGAGAAATTACTCTGCAGGAAGTCCTTTAGGAAATCCTTGAAGTATACTAATGTGAAGGCACTAAAGGGTCCATTCTAAAAGAGCGCCTATAGTTGGCATCCTTGGTCCTTGATTACGACGGCGTCGAGGCTGCAAAGCACAAGCTTAATTTCAGCTATCTAGGTGACCCGATGCGACAGTTGCAGCAGGGTATGACGTGGCAGGAGGACGCATGCAGCTATATCTAGCACTAGCTCGATTTAACAGTGCGCTTAAAGTAAATCATGAACGTTTCAGATGTCAATCTGGCGAGAAATTACAACTTTTACCACTCACCTTTCCCCGAGGAGGTCAAGTTAGTTCTGCCGCCAATACAAGCTTTGCTTATGCGCCTAAGAGACATCGTGATTAGAGACTATTACGAAAACCCGTTATTGAATGAAAGTATGTTCCTCGCTAATTACATGATAACTTGCTTCAACGCTGAGCACACACCCCTTATGAAAATCTTAATGAGCATTGAGTTCTTGCTGAGCAAGCTAGAAGAATGGGAAAATACCTACGCCAGCAAGAGGCTAAACTCGGTTGAGACTGAGATCAACACGCTTAAGCAAATCGTGATTCGTTTACGCAAAATACAGATTCTCAGCTGGCGCAACCTGCTCAACTGGAAAAAAGAATAGTTCGTCAAAGAGGACTTCATGAACTTTGTCAGGCTAGGACACACCTTGGAGCGATAAGTCTTCGATAAAAAGATGTACAAGACATCCAAAACTGAGTAAAGCGTCGAGTTGAAAATGTTCGAATTGCTAGACTTGTTCATGCGAGACAGCTCCCTTGGCGTATTTAGTGGCCGTCTACAACTAATTAAGTTCTTGTTACAACACTTCAGCCTCAAGCTAAACACTTAATACTCGGCAATCCATAACTAACAGGTGAAGCTACGTCTAACACAGTTAGTCAATGCCCTGGACTTTGTCTACAATTATTACGAGCAATTTTTGGGCAAGCTACAATAGACTGTAGATCGTCTGGATGGAAACGCACGTGAAAAAGTGAAAACTTTGATTGATGTTCGCAAATGGACGGTGCAAAAGTTTTCAATTATCAAAAACAACATCGATAAAACTCACAAGCAACTGTATCGGGCATGCAAAGACGAAGAAGAAGCTTTGTTATAAAACGTTCAGCAGCTTGTGATTGCATCTTAGCGCAAAAAATACGCTAATAACGACCAAATGATGAACCTTGACCCCGAGCTTAAGTTAGAACCCGTCATGTCAACTACCACGAGCGCTGTCCCGATAGATCTTTTGAATCAGTTCAAGTTCATTAAATCTCTTCAGTTCTTGGAAGAAACTAAGGTCTGGAGGGGCTGGCCATCCGCAGGCGTATTTGAAGACGCGATGGCTGGATTTTTCGAGCGACTGGCAGATGTGAGAGCTATAAACAAAAAGCACATCCAAAAGAGAGCATACTACGATCTGCTGAGATACTTCAAAGATTAAGGAATCCGCAGCACTATAAGTGAAGATGTTCAGTCATTACTCATCGCAACCAAAATATTAGCTTCGCAATAAGGACCTAACTACTTCTTCAAATCGTACGAAGCCTTTTTGATGCTGTCTAATTCTAGCTAGGTTGACGGCAACTCAGACTTCGAAAATACAGAGATCCGCAGAGTGCAAGGATTCAGCCAAAACCTTATCTATAAGGTCCTTTAGCAAAATAAAGCTGTCTCTGAGATCTAAACAAAAGTGGAACGATTACGTTAAGCTTTCCCTGCATCCCTTTTGGAACCCTAAAATCATAATAATTATCTTACGCTCGACCGAGATGAGCTCGTTAGATCAATCAAAGTCAAAGACGAGGTTTCGTCTTGTGTTAACCAAACGTTAGAAAAACTAAATATCTAGGTATTTGCTGCGACTGATGCCGAACGAGTAGCTTAGATAAAGCTTGCAATTTAAACGTTGAAGAGCGTCAAAGTTCCAGCCAGTCCATTTGAAGCTGGTTTTATAGCAAGACTGTCATTTATCGTGCTGTCGGTAAGTGGAGCTTTAGAAACACTTAAAAGCAGCACAGTTGCATCTGAAAGAGACCAAATTATTTGCAGTTTTGCGCTGGCTGAATTCGTCAAATTGGAGATTTAAATCGTCACACTTTAAACCTCGCACGAGCCTAAACCAGAAAAAGCTTTAATCAAAAGACTATCAAAATGCGAAAAGGAGGTTAAGCTTGTCTACCAAGATATCTTGAAATGCCTTGCATCAGCAGAGGATTAAAAATTCGTGGGTACTCGTAAGAGCAGTCTTGAAGTTGATACCACGAACCCGACTGTAATCGACTAATCCGAAAGACTGGAGCTTACAATGGACCAACATGTCAAGTTCACAAAGTCACTCTAAGAGAACGTACTCGGGCAAAGATTTGAAAAGCTTTTAGAGACTGTAAACCAGATTTATACGCTCTCAGGAAACACTCACGCATCGGGATCAGCATTATAGTACACAACCGCCTTGCTGGCTCAAGTGCTAAGTTGCCTTCAGAAGCTGTGTAGCAGCCAGTCAGAAGTGCTGCATAGGATGGCAAAGTTCAGCTACCTTACCTAGCGTGTGTTCTTGTATTTGATTTACTAAGGCTTCTGCGGAATCGAAGAGCCTGATGACCCTGAAGAGCAGCCTCCTTCCGATCTTGAGCAAGAAGACGGCTGTGGAATGGGTGACGGTCAGGGCGGCGCTCAGAATATAACTGAATAAATCGAACACGAAGAGCAATTGGAAGGCTTGAAAAATTATGAATCAGATGAAGATAAGCCCGAAGAGCAGGATGTTAGCCACGGTGAGGACGATAATGACTTTGAGATGAAAAATGACTTTGACGGCAAAATGGACGACGAGCGCGACGAGGAAGAAAAACACGATGAAAAAAATTAAGAAGACGAACGCGATAACGTCGATGATTTGTTTGACAACCAGCTTTGGGACAAGAATATGGAAGACATGGAGAAAAAGCAAGAAGAAGAAATGGAACAGCAACAAGATAATGAACGATAAGAAATCGACCTTGGTGAACGTGAGATCGACAAGCAAAACCAAGTTGATAACAAAAAGCAGGACGTAGCAGAAGGAGACTTTGACGAAAAAGAGCAAGACTCTGAATAAGCGAATGATCAACCCGACGATAAAGAAATGGCTGAAGCAGAAGATGAGGGCGGAGAACGTCACGAGAGTGATGCCGAGCGCGATGAGGAATCTGGTAATGAAAAAGTGCCTCTTGATAAGGACTCAGTAAAGGCCGAGCCAGAAGAAGAGTTTTCTGATGATGCTGTATCTGAATCTGAGATCCAGAGTGACGCTGAACAAAAGTCATCACCTGATCAGAGCGAGGGCGAAGGCTTGGAAGGTAGCGAAAAGGAGGATCTTGATGGAGATTAGCAAAGCCAGGATGATTTGGAGGTGTAGGCAGAATGTAACTAAGCTGTGTTGGAGGATGATCAGATCCAAGCTAAGGAAGACCAAAAGAATAAGGATGACAAACGACCGAACACTTAAGCCAACTTAAAAAAGCAAGAAGCAAGCAATAAAGAGAAAAGTGAAGCGCAGAGGTAGGACAAACCTCAGGACAACCAGTCATCTTCTCAAATCGACCCCAACGGTGCAGACATGCTTTACCAACTTACGCAAAAGCTCTAGCAGCGTCAATAGCAAAAGCAAGCTCAGTAGCAGCAGCCCCAAAAGCAGCAAGAAAAGTCTAAAAAGACAATCGATCAGCCAAATTTGACCGACCAACACATGGATGCTCAGGATGAATCGATGGCAGAAGACGGCGAAGCGATGGAGTATGAACAAGACGAAAATGCTCAGGAGCTCTAAGGTAAGCTTTGCACCGATCAAGTGCAAGAAAATGCCTAAGTTGCGGAGGATCAAGACATGGATGATCCTAATCCTTAAATGGAGAGTGACAATGAACAGATTGAACTAAATCAGAAGGCAGAGATGACCGGAGCGTAAGTCAAGCAGGTTGAGATGGCTAAAGCCGAGTCAGGTCTCAAGCCAGATAAACCTACTGATCAATAGATGGAAGAATCCAAAGAAGAGTAGCTGCACGATCTAATCAGTGATTACACACAGTACTTGACGGATAAGAAAGATATGCAAATGGACATCGAGGAACGTCAATTCTAGCCCGATTAAGCAAAAGCATCAAACTTTGTTCAAGACTTAGAGCCATTTGACATTTTGGCCCAGAAGGCACGAATCAGAGAACTTTTGGCTCTCTGGTGCCACGATGAACACTTGCATAAGATATCTTTAGAGCTACTTGCTAAGTTTAAAAATTAGACGCAACACGTCTAGGCAAGTCTATGTGAGCAACTCAGGATCATTCTTGAGCCGCAGCTTTCTTAAAATCTGCAAGGTGATTACAAGACAGGCAAGAGACTTAACATGAAGAAAGTCATTTCATTCATCGCTTCGCATTATCGCAACGATAAGATATGGCTTAGGAGGACGCTTCCAAGCAAACGAGACTACAAGATTTTGATTGCGATAGACGACACACTTAGCATGAAAGAAAACAATCTGGGATTTTTCAGCCTTGAAGCGATGATTGCATTAACTGAAGCCCTTAATAAGCTAGAGGTTGGAAAGGTAGCAGTTGCACGCATCCGCGATAGGATGGACCTGCTTCATGGGTTTGATGATAATTACACGTCTGAACGGGCAGGTTTTATTGTGAGTTAGTTTGAATTCGCGCATTGCGCCCAGACAAGCGCAGACCATGCGATGGCTAACTTTGTATGCGACGCTAACAAACTGCTTGACATGCAGAACCATGGAAATTCAGCGGTGAACTGCCCGTTCGTGATCGTGCTGTCCGACGGAAGATTCAACAAGGAGAACGTAAGACGTTACATCAGAGAGGCTAAAGAGAAACGATACCTATTTATCTTCATCGTGTTAGATAAACCCAAGACTCTGGAAAATGGTAAGACTGAAAGCGGAATCATGAGTCTCAGAAGTGCTGTCAAAAACGAGCAAGGATCAATAAAACTGGTTCCATACCTTAAGGATTTCCCATTCGATTATTACTGCATCGTACAAGATACTTAACAGCTACCAAACGCACTAGGCACGATTCTTGTTCAGTGGTACTAGATGGTGGCAGCTGTTGGAAGCTAAACGTGACCAAATTAATTAAAACTCATTACTTTTACTTATG